>Ga0073934_10007286_pt1 | contig 15517 bp, 5 predicted proteins | sample LarsenN4metaG_FD_76834 | JGI IMG/M metagenome (GOLD analysis project Ga0073934, IMG submission 76834) | Hot spring sediment bacterial and archeal communities from British Columbia, Canada, to study Microbial Dark Matter (Phase II) - Larsen... ...
CGTGCTGGAGATCAAGTTGCCCATCATGTCGTAGGTATTCTGCGTGATGAATCCGCCGGCGTCGGTGAGTTTTACCAATCGGCCCAGCAGGTCGTATTCGTAGCTGTTTGTGTGGCCGAGCGCGTCGGTCGAGGTCAGCAGGTTGCCGCGCGCGTCGTAGGTCATGGTCTCGGTCGAAGGCAGATCGGTCGATCGCGTCAAGACTTGTCCGGCGTCGTTGTAGGTGAACGTGGTGGTGTAATCGCCGGATTGGGGCGTGAGTATGCCTTTCGGCATGGTTTGCGTCAGAAGCTGGCCGCGGCTGTCGTAGGTCATGCCCGTTCTGTTGCCGAGCGCGTCCTCAATCTGCGTCAGGTTGCCGGAAGAGTCATAAGTGAAGCGGGTCGTGCGGCCCCCGGGCCGGGTGACCTGCGTCGATTGATTGAACGTCGACTCGTAAACGAAGTTTGTCGCGTTGCCGGCTCGATCGACGACCTGCGTGAGGTTGCCCATCGCGTCGTACTGATAGGTTTCTGTTTTGCCGTACGTGTCGGTGCTGGAGGTCATCAGGTTGTTCGACCAGACGAACTTTTCGCGGGAACGGTCGGCGTGGATCGTCTGCAGCAGGTTGCCGTCGTTGTTGTAATCGTGTTCGGTGGTGAAGCCGCGTTCGTCGGTGAACGACGTGCGCATGCGGAAGAGGTTGTAATCGAAAGTCTGCGTGAAGCCGTTCTGGTCGGTGACCTGAAACGCCCTGCGATTCGGATAGTAGGTGTAATTGATCGTGCCGCCGTCGGGCAACGTGATCTGTTTGATGAGTCCCTTGAGCGCCTTGTCGGTGTAGTAGGCGTACTTGACGACCGCTTTTTTGGTGATCGCGTCCGACGGACTGGTCACTTGAACGAGCCTATCGCCGGAGTAGGCATAGTTCCAGGTTCGGCCGGTGTGGTCGCGTATCGAACTAATCAGGTCGCCGGAATAGGTGAAAGTCAGTTTGCGGTCGGGTGCAGCCAAGTCCTCAACGGTGGTGATCTTCCACGAATTCGGCAAGTGGTTGACGGCGACTCCGTTGCCGTTGCGGTCGTTGATCCGCACAAGCCAGCCGTCCGAGTTGAAGGTATAGGTCGTGCCATCCTTGTTGCGGTATCGATAGCCGCTGGGGATGGCGGAAAAAGTGCCATGGAGGCTGTTTGGAACAGAGTAATTGCCGCCGCCTATCGGCGTGAAATCGTAGCGATGACCGACGTCGTTGAACCAGACGATTTTGTTGTCTGACCGGATCCACAGGAAATGGCTATAGGTGTGCGACCAGCCGTCGCCGATCTCTTCGTCGATCAGGCCATTGTCGGAATCGTAATGGCGGGCGAACTTGAGGGGCATGCCGATGCCGGGCAAGAGGATGTCGGTTTCATCGTGTGTGACGTTGCCATTGGCAATGTTGACCGGGTCGCCGACGGAGTGGGCTTGCGGATTCGAATTGCCGCGCGGCGCGGGCGGCGCCGGCAGAATGACACCGCCGGAGGCGCCGCCGTTGGTCCCGCCGCTAATGATCATCGCGGTTCCGCCATTGGGCCGCAGCACCGCCCAGCCGACGCCGTCCCACTGATCCAAGGGCGTCGGGTCGCGCGGGATCTGCACGGTGTTGCCTTCGTCGACCTTGGCGCGGACGGAGTTTTTGATCCCCTCCGAATGATTGAGCGAATTAATCTGCCAGGAGTTGCTTTGATTGATGGTGAAGATCGGAATGCCCCGCTCACGGGCTAGTTGCAATGACTTGATGGTGGAAACGCTCCTTGAGTTGATCAGCTCTTCCCAGACGATATGTTCCAACGAAGAACTGTTGAAATCTTCGAGGCGACGACGTTGAGAAGAAACGGCTTGATCATTGTCGATTGAGTGCGACCTACCCGAACCGCCGCCAATATCAAAGCCGGCACGCTTTGGGATCACGGGGTTCTGCAAGTCGGCGGCGGTTGTGACGAGATCGACTGACGTGGCGACGCCAGTGCCGAGCGTATAGCTGTACGCCGCGCCGGTCAGTCCATTGATGCGCTCCTCGCTTTTGGTGTCGTCGTGGGACCATTTGGTGATGGCCAGCGACAGCATATCGCGAACCAGATCGTTTTGCGCAGCGGAGAACCGAGTCGTCTGCGCTCCGGCCCCCTTATTGACGATTGCTTGCAAGCGTGCGAGATACTTTTCACTTGTCTGCAGCGCCTTCAAGCCGACCGCGAGAAACTGACCGGTGAAGTGCGATGCGGACCAACTGACATCGACAATATCATCGCCGGGATTGAATATATCGACGATCAACTCGGCGTCAAAGCCGTACAAAAGTGGACCGGCGCCGCGCTTCACCACCTTTCCGTCCAGGCGAAGTTCCGGGTAGAGGTTGCGGCCATTGGTAAAGGCATAGCTAACTGTGATTCGCTTGAGACTGACATCGGGGACGGCGAGGTCGTACGTAAAGAGCGTCTTGTCGTCCTGCTTGAGCATAAGACGGACTCGATGAATCCGCTCGGCTGTGACCTGCGTAAACCGCACCGGATCGCCGACGACGAAGTAGGGCAAACGGGCCGGCACGCGGGTGATAATCTGCGGCCGGATCGGTCCATCGTACGGGATGTCGGCGAGCGACACGCCCGGCATGTTCGCGGCCAGGTACTGCGCGACTTTGTTTTCGTACCATTCCACCGCGGTTTCTTTGCGGACCTGGCCCAGATACTCGTTCTCAGCGGCGGCGTCGAACGGGACGAGGTTCAGTATGCCACGGATTCCGGGTTGAATATCGCGCATGGTCCATGAGGGATCAAACCCCACCCTTTGTGGCGGCCCGCCGGTTTGCGGAACGAGAACCTCGACCCAGTATTTGCTGAAGCGAAAGTCGGTGACGTTGCCGCCCGCATCCTTGATCATTTCGGCGCCGCCGGGCAGCAGGCTCATGGCCGCGTCCGGGCTGATCATGCCGAGCCAATTCAACACATCGTCGCGAGGCGCCTCCACCGTTCCACTGACAAACCGCGCCTTGACGCCGCACACCTTGTAGAGCTCCACGAGCAAATTCGCCAGTTCCAGCGTGCTGCCGGCCTTGGTTTCTAGCGCTGCCTGGGCCCCTTTCATCATTCCCGAGTAGATCTGGTAGCGAAAGTTGCTCAACATGTACTGGTAAATATCCAGCGGCAAATAGTGAAGCGCCTTCGCGACGTCGGCGACCGTGCCGGCCTTCTCCAATCCAACGGGAAGCAGGTCGGTTTTGATGAACTTGCCCTTGAGCGGCAAATAGCTCGTAATCGGGTTGCCGTGGATCAAAAGCGTTTGCAAGCCCGGTATCGCCGGCGCGAACGAGACGCTCGCCAGCTTGTTGTAACGCACGTCCAGCGATTGCAGCTTTCCGAAGTACGGCAACTGTGCCGAGGAAACGCTGGTCAGACCGGCCCCGACCACGGCCAGCGTTTGCAGTTTCTTCAAGTTACGTAACGGCGTCAGGCCCGTGAGTTGACCGACGCGGTTCTTCAAGTCCGAAAAGTTGCCGGGAGTCAGGCGGAACGAAACGAGGTCGCGTGCTTTCTCCAGGCCGGTCAGGTTCGTCACGACGATGCTGTCGACGGAAAGCTTCGACAACTTCAGCATGTCGTTGGTGTTGATGACGGCGCTCGCATCGAGGCCCAGCTCGAAGCGCACCGCGGCAGCCAGGTCGGGGTCGGTGAACTGGACCGGCACGGCATCGACGAAGAGCGTCAGCACGTCGCCAAATTCATTGCCCACCAGCAGGTCGGCCTTGCCGTCGCCATTGAAATCGCCGGCGACGACCGAGTCTGCCGAGCCGGCGAGATTCAGCGGCATCGCAAAGTTGCCGTAGCCGGTGTTGAGCAGGAGGCTCGCGTTGCCGGCGCCGGCATTCGCCACAGCAAGGTCAGGCCGTTTGTCCGCGTTGAAATCGCCGACCGTGATGGATGCCGGTCCGGTGCCCGTCGCGAAGTTTTTTGCCGGTTGAAACGTGCCGTTGCCGTTGTTGCGAATGATGCTGACGTTGTTGTTGTGTTCGTTAGCCACTGCGATGTCGGCGCGCTTGTCGCCGTTGAAGTCCGCGACCACCATGGCGGACGGGCCATCCCCGGCGGTCAGATTTTGCGCCGGTTGAAACGTGCCGTCGCCGTTTCCGAGCAGGAAGCTGACGTTGTCGCTGCCCGAATTGGCCGCGACCAGGTCGAGCTTGCCGTCCGCATTGAAGTCCGCGGCCGCGACCGCAGTCGGATTGACGCCCGCTGCGACGTTGGCAGCGGCTTGAAATGTGCCGTCGCCGTTGCCACGCAAGACGCTGACGTTGTTGCTGTCGAAATTGGCGATGGCGAGGTCGAGCTTGCTGTCGCCGTTGAAATCCGCGACGGCGATAAAACCAGGGTTATTGCCGGTCGCAAAGAACTGTGCCGTCTGAAAGGTCCCATCGCCATTGCCCAGCAAGACGCCGACATTGTTACTGGTCGAATTCGTCACAGCGATGTCAGGCTTGCTGTCGCCGTTGAAATCGCCGATCGCGACGGCGCCGGGCCCGAGGCCGACGGCAAATTGTCGCGCTGATCGAAAAGTGCTGTTGCCGTTGCCGAGCAATACAGTGAGATCGTTGCTTCCACGATTGGCGATCGCGACGTCGAGAAGGCCGTCGCCATTGAGGTCGGCGGCACTCATGGCGCTCGGCGCGTCGCCCGCCGCCCATTGCCCGGCGACGACAAAGCTGGGCAGGGTGCGGTCTTCCAGCAACTCTAGCGCCGGCCGGACGAGTTTCGCGCCGCGGCGATGATTTTTGGAGGCGCAGCGATCGCGCCGAGGGGGACGGAGCCAGAACGTTAGCATGGGTCAATCTTCGGGGACGGTGAAAGCTGCCATCGTGCGGGAATTGAATTATCCCGCCCCACAGCCTGAGTATCAACAACCAAAGCAGGAAACCCGACAGAAAAAACAGGCTCGAGCGATTTCAAACTCGGGGAATTCGCGACCCGGACGGCAACCGGATTGAAATAATCTGCTGGCTGAAACCGTTCGATCCGGTGGTAGATGGGCGCTTCAGTGCGTAAAACGAACCCTCTATGGCACGCTGGATTCTGGATTGCCGTCCGCTCTGCAGCCACCCGTGGCGGCTCGGCATCGCCACCGAAGCGCACGAACGCGACGGCGCCTATCGCCTGCGCTACGATGTCTTTTTCCGCGAGATGGGTTACGGCGATCCGGCGACCCTGCGCAGCGACGGCCGCGATATCGACGCCTACGATGAATGGTGCGACCACCTCATCCTCCACGACGACGAACGCCAGCAAGTCATCGGCACCTATCGCGCGATTCCAGGAGCGGAAGCCATGCGCCGCGGCGGGTTTTACGGCGCTTACGAGTTTGACCTGTCGCCGTTGGCGCCCATCGCGCCGAAGATCCTTCAAGGCAGCCGAACGTGCATTCATCCGGACTATCGCACGGGGCTGGCGTTCCATTATCTCTCGTACGGCATGGAGGTGCTGCTGCGCGAGCACAAGTGCCAGTACTTTCTCGGCGCCGAGAGCTTCCGCGCCGACACGCCGGAGGTCCTGAACCGGATTTATTCGTATGTGCTCGGTCAGGGCATGGACCCCGACTGGCACGTCGAGCCAACGCCTGCGTGCAAGGTGGAAGACCTCGTTCGCGTGCCGGTGACGCCCGCCGACGAGAGGCTGTTGCCCGCCATTGTCCGCATGGAAATCCGCATGGGCTTCAAGCCGTGCAGCCCGCCGGCATGGGATCCGGACTTTCGCAGTTACGACATTCTTTTCCTTGGCCGTCGCGACCGCCTCAACGCACTGTACGAAGCGTTTATGCGGCGCGTCGAACGCAAGTTGCCCAAGACGACGGCGTGAACCGAATACTTCGGGCGCCCGTGCAATTTGCTTCCGTCCTGTTTCTTGCCCGTATAAAATGCCTCGCACGTTCTCGTACATCACTCGCCAGTGGAGCCAAACATGTTGTCGCTTCGATCCAAATGGATGGTCATTTGGCTTCTTGCACTTTGCATCCCGGCGCTGAGCCTTGCCGAAGAAAAAACGACGGCGTACCCCGACACTCTTTTTACGGGTATGCGCTATCGGCTCGTCGGGCCGTTTCGCGGCGGGCGCTCGGCCGCGGTCGCCGGCGTTCCCGGCAAACCGATGCTCTTTTACTTCGGTTCGACCGGCGGCGGCGTCTGGCGAACCACCGACGGCGGCAATACCTGGGAAAATATCTCCGACGGTTACTTCGGCGGCTCCATCGGCGCCGTGGCCGTCAGCGAATCCGATCCAAATGTGATCTACGTCGGCGGCGGTGAAAAAACCGTGCGCGGCAACGTCTCGCACGGCAACGGCATGTGGAAGTCCACCGATGCCGGCAAAACCTGGAAGCACGTCGGCCTCGAAGACACCCGCCATATCCCGCGCGTCCGCATCCATCCAAAGAATCCCGACGTCGTCTATGTCGCGGCGCTCGGGCACCTGTACGGCCCCAACAAACAGCGTGGAGTTTTTCGCAGCATCGACGGCGGCGCCACCTGGAAACAAGTGCTCTTCGTCAACGAAGAAGTCGGCGCCGTCGACCTCATCCTCGATCCGAATAATGCACGCATCCTCTATGCCACCACCTGGCGCGTCAAACGCACTCCCTACAGCCTCGAAAGCGGCGGCCCCGGCTCCGGCCTCTGGAAAAGCACCGACAGCGGCGACACCTGGGTCGAACTGACACGCCGGCCCGATCCAAAAGAAAAACCCGCAATCCGAAATCCACGATCCGAAATGGGCCGGGGTCTTCCCCAGGGCACGCTCGGCATCATCGGCGTCGCCGTTTCGCCCGTCAATTCCGAACGCGTTTGGGCGATCGTCGAGGCGGAAGACGGCGGCGTTTTCCGGTCCGACAACGCGGGCCAAACCTGGACCAAGCTCAGCGACGACCGCAACCTGCGACAACGAGCCTGGTACTACACGCGAATCTATGCCGGCCCAAAAAATGTCGATGAAGTTTATGTCGTCAACGTCGGGCTGCATCGCTCGACCGACGGCGGCCGCACCTATCAACAACTGCGCACGCCGCACGGCGACCATCATGATCTCTGGATCGATCCGACCGAACCGGCCCGCATGATCGTTGGCGACGACGGCGGCGCTCAGGTCAGCATCGACACCGGCGCTTCCTGGACGACCTACATGAATCAGCCGACCGCACAGTTCTACCGCGTTGTAACCGATAACGCCTTTCCGTACCGCATCTACGGGGCTCAGCAGGATAACTCGACCGTCCGCATCCGCAGCCGCAGCGACGGCTTCGCTATCGGCGAACGAGACTGGGAATCGACCGCGGGCAGCGAAAGCGGCCACATCGCCCCGCACCCCAAGGACGCCGATGTCGTCTATGGCGGCAACTATCTCGGCTACCTTCAGCGGGAGAATCATCGCACGCGCGAAACCCGAAATGTCTCGGTCTGGCCCGACAACACGCTCGGCGACGGCGCCATCGCCGCGAAGTACCGCTTCCAGTGGAATTTCCCAATCTTCTTCTCGCCGCACGATCCGGATACGCTGTATGCCGCTGGAAATGTGCTGTTCAAAACGACCAACGAGGGCCAGTCCTGGACCGCGATCAGCCCCGACCTGACGCGCAACGACCAGTCGAAACTCGGATCCTCCGGCGGACCGATCACGAAGGACAACACCTCGGTCGAATACTACTGCACGATTTTTGCCGCAGCCGAATCGCCGGCCGAGAAGGGCGTGCTCTGGTGCGGGTCGGATGACGGGCTCGTGCACGTGTCGCGCAACGGCGGCAAAACGTGGGACAAGGTCACCCCGCCGGATTTGCCGGAATGGTCGCAGATCAACAGCATCGAAGCCCACCCCACCGAAAAGGGCGCCGCCTATTTCGCCGCGACGCGCTACAAGCTCGATGATTTCAAGCCGTACGTGTACAAGACCAGCGACTATGGCAAAACGTGGACGAAGATCGTCAATGGCATCAAGGAAGATCACTTCACGCGCGTAGTTCGCGCCGATCCGAAACGCAAAGGCCTCTTGTATGCCGGCACGGAGAGCGGCATGTACATTTCGCTGGACGACGGGACCCAGTGGCGCTCGTTTCAGTTGAACTTGCCGATCGTGCCGATCACCGACCTGGCGATCAAGGATGACGATCTGGTTGTCGCGACACAGGGCCGATCGTTCTGGGTGCTCGACGACTTGACGCTGTTGCATCAATTGACGCCGGAGATCAGCCAGAAGTCGTTTCATTTGTTTCAATCGCGAACCGCGTATCGCTTGCCTGGCGGCGGCGGCGGTGGCGACGACGACGACGGCCCGCGGCGCGGTCCGCAAACCCAGGGCCAGAACCCGCCCGGCGGCGTTGCCTTCACCTTCTTCGTCCAAGAGTCGGCGCAAAAAGGCGGCGCCTCGTTGGAGATTCGTCAAGCCGATGGAACGCTGGTGCGACGCTTTACCAGCGAGGCGGCGCCGCCGGCGGCACAGCCGGCGGGGACGGGCCGGCGCGGCGGCGGACCCGGCGCCGAGCGGCTCAACGTCCGCCCCGGCATGAACCGTTTCCACTGGAATCTTCGCCATGCCGATGCCGAGGATTTTCCCGGCATGATTCTCTGGGGCAGCCTGACCGGCCCGCGCGCCGTTCCGGGCCAATACAGCGCGAAGCTCAAGGTCGGTTCCCAGGAGCAGACGGTCCAGTTTGAAGTAAAGCCCGACCCGCGTTCGTCGGCAACACCCTCGGACTACGAGGCCCAATTGAAATTCCTGCTCGAATGCCGGGACAAGTTGACCGAAACGCATCGGGCCATCAAGACGATCCGCGAAGTCCGCGAACAGTTGAATGCGATCGGCAAACGTGCCGCCGATTCGAAGGATTCCAAGGAAGTCTCCGAAGCCGCCAAGGCGATCGATCAAAAAATGACCGCGATCGAGGAAGCGCTCTATCAGACCAAGGCCAGGAGTTCGCAGGACGTGCTCAATTTTCCGATCCGCCTGAACAACAAGCTCGCGTCGGTCGCCGGCGCCGCCGGGATGGGCGATTATCGTCCGACCGACCAGACCGTCCAAGTAAAGGAAGAACTCACCGCGAAGATCGACGCGGAGTTGGCCAAATATCGCCGGGTGCTGGCCGACGATGTGTCCAAGTTCAACGAATTGCTCGAACGCAAGAAGGTGCCCGGCGTGGCCATTCCCGCCGAAGGAACGAAAAAGTGATTCGAGATTGTTTCCAAAACGGTCCATTCTTGTACCCGAACGTACAGGAATTCGGAGATTCTGCAGACCCGGATTTGGCTACGAGGGAGATCTGATAACCGGCAGTTCGTGCATCCGGGGACATGGCGAGCGAAGTCACTCGCGTTCTTCGGCCTGCCGCTTCAGGAACTTTCGCAACTTCCTTTCGTCGTCGCGGCCGCGGAGCCAGTAGATCATGACTGCCAGATAGGCAAAGCAAATGGCGGCCGTGATCAACGCGCCGAGGTTCATTTCTTTTTTCAAAAACGTGTCGAACAGCCCGTGCAGCACCATGGGCACGAAAATGAAGACGAGCAGCGGGACGATGTATTCGTAAATCTTCTGTTCGCGCTGCAAGTACTTCCGCAGCCGGTGCAGCGTGATCGCGGCCGACCCGGTCAGAACCGCATGCAGCGCGACGCACGACAAAAAGCGCACCAGGTACATCCCGGGGCCGGTAATGCCGTTGTAAAAATCGGCGGAATAGGTGATGCCCTCGGAGATGCCAAAGCCGGCACCGGAGGCCAGTCCCCACAGGAAAGCGTTTCGCCAGGAATAACGGCTGGGCCGCACGAAACGCACCATGACCGGCAGGATTTTGATCGTCTCCTCCAAAAAGCCGACGCCGAGCGTGAAGCCGATAAAGCTCAGGATGAAGCCGTTGTTGGGGTCGAGCGCGGCGTTGTACGAAAAGGCGATCAGCTTGAAGATCGCGCCGCAGCAGAACAGGCAGCCGCCGCCGGGCACGCCGATGATATCGACGATCATCGCGATCAATTGAATGGCGAGCAGCATGAAGATGCCGATCGTCGCCGTGAAGAATCCAACGCAGAGCAGGTGCCACGCCTTGGCCGAGCGATCGACCGCCAGCAGCATGAAGAACATCATGTAGAGCACGATCGAAATCAGCGCCAGCAGCTAGTGCACGATGGTGCTGCGCGGCAGGAATGCACCCACGAGCCGCTTTCGAGGCAACATTTCAAACAGTTCATCCTCGGAAGCTTCGCCTTTTTCCACCTCGTCCCACTTTTGCCGCGCCTGTTGCTGCCGCTCCTCGGGCAATTGCGAGATGGTCTGTTCGAATCGTTCCTTGATGTCGTCGCGGCCTTCGTCCTTGTGCAAGAGCGAAATGACCAGCGGAATGAGCGCCAGCGCCAGCACCCAGTGCAAATGCCTTAACCACGCCGGCGTCTGCGGGATGTCGATCGTCGACACGTCGATGCCGGTCGCCTCAACCTCGGCGGCGGGCAACAGCTTCGCCACCGGCAGCGTCGGCCGCTCCGGCGCCGCTGGCTTCGCCCTCGGCGCCGGCGGTTCTTCGCGCCGCTCGTTGCCCGGCAATGCCCGGGCGACCGGCAGCGGCGCGTCGCGCTCCAATCGCATCCTCTTTTTCGGCCCCAGATACATCTCGGGCAAAGGCGGCGGCGCTTCCGGTTCCTTGACGCCGTAGGTCTCGCCCGGTTCGGATTCGTCCAGCAAGGGAATGCTGAACGGGTGCTGGCAATTGGGACACGAAACTGTCCTGCCGGCGAGATGATTCTCCGCCTTGAAATTCTTGCCGCAACCCGGGCATGTAATCGGGATAGCCATGGCGAGTCTGCTGAAGCGTGGGACCAATTGCCAACTCGTATCCGTTATAGCGGCGCCCGGATAGCCCATCGACCCCGCGGGAGCGCGAATCTGTCGCGCCGAAGCCAGGCGAACCCTGCCTCACCCAACCCCGTCGCCGGCCAGGCGACGAATTACCCCGGCACTTTCCGTGACCCGGCCGGCAAATAACTTCTTCTTAAATGGGACATTTTTGGACAGGTTTTGGACATCACTACTGTTGTCGCCGGCCGAAGCGAGCGCGATCGCCAATAACTTCTTTTTGACCGTGCCATTTCGTGCCATTTCGTGGTGCATCGGATTCCGCTGGCCGGTGTAACTTCATTCCAAACGCGACATTTTGCGACATTTTGCGACACCCCGACCCGCATCAGCCGCCTCGATGCGCGCACCGCGAACCCAACGCACCTCTCCGGTGCAATGCAGCATCGCATCCAAAGCGTATGATCCTTTTGCGGGCGTGCAAGTAAATCGACAATCGGCAGGCAAGAATCTGCGAGCCCGATTAGCCCTGGTTACGGAGCCCCAGCTTCGCAACGAGAAAAATCAACCTGGAAACCGAGAACGGAGAAGCGAGAATTGAAGCCGTTCTCCGTTGTTCATTCTCGGTTCTCGGTTATCCGGTTGTTTTTGCCTGATGTCCGGCAAATGTCCGCGCCAGCACGCAGAAAAAATACCCGGTTTGAGTAACCTGGCGTTTCCCGTCTTTCCTCACTCTCCCATCCTCCCTGCTCGCCTGCGACTTTTCCGAAGATTCCGCTCGTTCGGTCGATTGCGCCAGGAGCCTGGCTTGAAAATGTGTCGATAGCAGTCTATGGACCCGCCGACTCCGCGCAATCGGCAAACTCGTTGCCGGGAGTGGCGGTCCCGCGTGCCAGGGTCGACGGGCCCTGGAGGACACTGCGGTATAGGTCATCTGGGCAGGATGTCGGCCCGAGGCAAACCCAGTGCCGGGGCCGCTAACCCCACGAAATTCGATGGCCACAATTCGACGCGGGCGTCGCGCCTTGTTGGCGCTGGAACGCCTGGAACTGCGCGATGTTCCCGCCACCTCGCCGTGGTCGCTGGAAACATTTGAACAAACTGCGCTCGGAGCGCTGCCAGCCGCGTGGCAGCAATTCAACTCCGAAGCTCGACCGGGCTTTAGCGCCTCCAATCTCCGCGCGCTCGGCTCCGAAGTCGGCTTACGCAGCGACGGCGGCAGCACCTCGGTGCAGCGGACCTGGCTCGACCAGCCGGCGCCGGCCGACGTGCGCGTCAGCGTCGACGTCTACCTCGACAAGCTCGTCCCGGCCCAGGTCTTCGCCCGGGGCCGAAATCTCGATTCGTCCACGCCGACGTATTACGCCGCGACGATCACGCGCGGCTTGCGGTTGCAGTTGCTTCGCGTGCAGGACGGCCAGACCACGGTGCTCGCCACGCTGCAGTCGAAAGACTGGCTGAGCAACAAATGGGTCCGCCTGTCGCTGACGACTGCCGGCGACCAAATCAGCGTGCAGGTTTTCCGCACCGATACCGCTCAATACCTGAATGCGGACGGCAAATGGCAGACGACGGCGACCGATGCGGTCGAGCGCGCCGACGCTGCGGTTCGCGGCAGCGGTTTCGCGGGATTGGGCCGGATGCCGAAATATGCCGGCACGATTTACTTCGACAACTTCCAGATGGCGCCGCCGGAACCCGACGTGGATCGGCAGGTCTTGTCCGACGAATTATTTTCGCGGCCGGCGGCGGGCGGACTGCCTTCGGGCTGGTCGCAGTGGAGCAGCGGTCGGTCGAATTTCCGCGTCTCGACGGCGCGCGGCTTGACCAGCAACTCCAGCCTGACGATCGCGACGCCGACCACCGACGCCGTTCGCGCCTGGCACAACGCCGAGCTGCCCGGCGACGTGGAAGTGACGTCGGCGATTTACCTGAGCAGCCTGGTGCCGGCCGAGATGATCGCCCGCGGCCGGGACTTGAATGGAGAAACACCCAGCTACTATGCCGCGACGGTGACGCGCGGCCTGGAATTGCAGATCGTTCGCGTTGTCGATGGCCGGCGGACCGTGCTGGCAACACTCGACTCGCAGGAGTGGATCAGCAACAAATGGGTGCATCTCACGTTTTCGCTGCAGGGCGACACGCTGCGAGCGCAGGTGTATCGCGGCGACACGGGGAAGTACCTGTCTGCCGACGGGACCTGGCGGGAAACGCCGGCCTGGGCGCTAGAAGTCCGCGATAGCGCGATCGCCGGGAGCGGCCGCATCGGGCTGGGGCAAACGGGCGGCGCGAGCGGTTCCGTGACATTCGACAATTTCGCGGTCTCGCAGACGACGCAGGCATCGGTCCCGGCGGTAGAGACCAGCGACCTGCCGGACGGCTGGACGCAATGGACGAACACCGGCCAAGCCGGCTTCGAGTTCACGCAACTGAACGCGCTTTCGCCGCCGACGAGTCTGACCGTCGATGGCGCCAGCGATTTCGAGGCCCGGGCCTGGATTGTGGAAGCGCAGCCGGCCGACGTGCAGGTGTCGTCGGCCGTCTATCTCGACAGCCTGGTGCCGGCCCAGGTATTCCTGCGCGGCAAGAACCTCGATACTTCGGCGCCGACGTACTATTCCGTGACGATCGAACGCGGCCTGGTCGCGAAACTCAACCGCGTCGTCAAGGGTCAAAGCACGGTGCTGGGCACGATCGCATCGAACGCGTGGGACAGCAACCGCTGGGTGCGAGTGAACTTCATCGCCGAGGAAACCACGCTGCAGGTGCAACTCATTCGCGCCGAAACCGGCGAGTATTTGAACGAAGACGGCGACTGGCAGGCGGAACCGGCGGCGGCTCTCGTCGTCAACGACGAGGCAATTTCCAGCGGCGGCTTCGTCGGCCTGGGCCGGCTGGCGAGTTACAGCGGCCGACTTTTCTTCGACGATTTTGATGTCGAGCCGATTTCGATCACGCCGACCGACGATCCGGTTCCGGTGAACCCGACGCCGACCGACCCGGCGCCGCCATCCACCGGCGGCGAATCGCCCGCTCCGGCGCCAACGCCGGTGAACCTCGATCTGCCGGCGGTGCCGCGGCACTATTCGCACATTCGCATCGCCCAATTGGCGTACTTCGGCACGCCGCTCGGCAGTTTCGAGCAGGACCTGTTGCGCAACAGCGTGGACCTGGTCGTGCCGAACACCAACTACCTGGACAAGATCGATTCGATCGCGCCGAATACGCCGCAGTTTATTTATTCGAACGCGTCGAACATTTATCGCGAGCTTTTGACGGACTGGCTGACGTGGGCGGACCAGAACGGCGTCAGCCGCGAGGCCGCGTTCTATCACGTGTCGCAGGCGACCGAGTTCACCGGCGACAGCGCCTCGTCGGTGCCGGTCACGTGGTTCTGGAACGTGCTCGTCGGCCGCGACGGTTACTGGAGCGACAAGACGACAAACGCACACACGACCGAAGGCATCGTGCCGTTCGGTTTATCGGGCCAGTCGCTGGTGCTTGGCTATCTCGAAAAATTCCGCGAGATCAATTTCAACCTGGTCTCCGGGGCGGCGGGCACGTGGGCCGGCCGGGTCGAATACGCGGCTGCCGTCGACGCCAACGGCAACCCGACGTTATGGAAATCGTTGCCGCTGGTGTCGGACGGCACGAGCGGTTTCCGCACGAGCGGGAAGATCACGTTCGACCCGCCGCGCGACTGGGTTCCCGCGTCGGTGGGCGGGTCGGAACGGCTGTACTACCTCCGCGTTCGCAGTTTGACCGACGGTGTTGCGCCGGTCGCTTCGACGATCCTGGGCCGCGATTACGTCAATGCCGCCGGCCGGCCTCGCGGCGTGATCCCGGCATTCGACAAGGCGGCCGACCTGGATGGCGACGGCTACTTGAACGACGCCGAGTACGCTCGCCGGACTTCGGGCAAGGACGCGCGTTTCTACTACGAGAGCCGGGCGTTTTACCCCGCCTACGGACAGCATCGATACGCCACGAACGTCGCCAATGCACGCTTCCAGCAATGGGCCGCCGATTATTCCGAGCGCTACCTGCAGGCGAATCCGGAAGCGACCGGCCTGTTCATGGACAACTCGCTGAGCAAGATCACGTTCGACCCGCGAGCGATCGAGGAATCGCTTTCGAACTACGCAGAAAATTACGCGGCCCTGTTGGCCGGGATCAATCAGCGCATCGCGCCAAAGTGGGTGCTCGTCAACATCGCCGGCGGCGGCACCGCGGTCGATGCCCTCGCCTCTCGCGGCATCTCGTACCTCGAAGAGTTCCTGATCCGGCCCATGTCGGCCAGCTACTCGCAGTTCGAAGACGTGGCCGGCAACCTGTCGCGCCGGCTCAGCCTGTCGCAGGGCAAGAGCTACGCCGTGCTCGACAGCCTCGCGCCCAGCGGCAGCATCACCGACCCGCGCGTGCAGATCGGCACGCTTGCGTACTACTACCTGCTGGCCCATCGCGAACTGACCATGCTCATGTTCAACGGCGGCAACGAACCGGCCACCAGTTGGACCCGCCACTGGTCCCCCGCCGTCGAATACGACGTCGGCAATCCGCTCGGCACGTGGTCGATCTTCGCCAACGGACTCGATCCATCGAACACGACCATGAAGTACAAGGTCTATCAACGGCAGTACGACAACGCGCTGGTGCTCTTCAAACCGCTCTCCTACAACCTGGGCCGCGCCGGCACCACC
>Ga0073934_10007287_pt1 | contig 15517 bp, 13 predicted proteins | sample LarsenN4metaG_FD_76834 | JGI IMG/M metagenome (GOLD analysis project Ga0073934, IMG submission 76834) | Hot spring sediment bacterial and archeal communities from British Columbia, Canada, to study Microbial Dark Matter (Phase II) - Larsen... ...
GACCGCACCGTGACCTACCGCTCGATGGATGAGCTTCTCCAGGCGCGCGCCGTGATTCGAGAAACGCTGGCAGCCGAATCCGACACGGCTACGGACCGTTTCAGCTTCGCCCAGACCTCAAAAGGATGAACTGGCTCGACAAAGCGATCTCCTGGATCTCGCCCGAAGCAGGCCTGCGCCGGTTGCGCGCACGCCGTGCGGGAGATCTGATCCGCCTGGCCTACGAAGGCGCGCGTACCGATCGCCGCACGGGCGGCTGGATTACCACCGGCAACTCGGCCAACGCCGAGATCTCGGTTGCGCTCGCGAAGCTGCGCGAACGTTCGCGCGACCTGATCCGCAACAACGCCTACGCGGCGCGCGCCGTGGCCGAGGTCGTGGGCAATGCCATCGGCACGGGCATCACGGCGCAGGCACGAACGGGCGAGCCGGATGTGGACCGGTTGATCAACGCCGCCTGGGCCGAATGGATCGAAGAATGCGATGCCGACGGGCAGCTCGACTTCTATGGTCTTCAGGCGCTCGTCGCGCGGACGGTGTTTGAAAGCGGCGAGTGCCTGGTGCGCTTCCGGCAGCGCCGCGAGAGCGACGGTCTCACGGTCCCGCTGCAGCTTCAGGTGCTTGAGCCCGACTACCTCGATCACACCAAGACGCAGAAGACCGAGACCGGCTACATCATTCAGGGCGTCGAATTCGACCTGGTGGGCCGGCGGGTCTTCTACTGGCTTTACGGCCAGCATCCGGGCGACGTGGTGCAAACGGGCGTGCGCGGCGGGGCTTCGATGCAATCCATACGTGTGCCGGCGAGCGAGGTTCTGCACATCTACCGCAAGGACCGGCCCGGCCAGGTGCGCGGGGTGCCGTGGCTTGCGCCGGTGGTGGTGACGTTGCGCGACCTCGACGAGTACGAGGAAGCCGAACTGGTCCGCAAGAAGATCGAGGCCTGCTTTGCGGCCTTCGTGACGCAGCCGCAAGGACCGGATGGCCCGCCGATTGCGCCGAGTGTGCCCGATGCAGGTACCGGCAAGCGGGTCGAGAGCTTCGAGCCTGGCATGATCGAGTACCTGAAGCCCGGCGAGGAGATCACGTTTGCGTCGCCGTCGGCGTCGGCGGGCTATCGCGACTACGTCGCCGCCAAGCAAGCGCAGATCGCTACGGGCTTGCAGCTCACCTACGAGCAGTTGACAGGCGATCTATCGCGGGTCAACTACTCGAGCTACCGCGCCGGGCTGCTCAGTTTCCGCAACGGCATCGAAGGATTCCGCTGGCTGACCTTCATCCCGATGCTGTGCGCGCCGGTCTGGGAACGCTTTCTCACGGTGGCTTATGCCGCCGGCGCCATTGCAGAGCCTGGGCCGTTCCGCGCGGAGTGGACGCCGCCGGGCTTCGGCAGCGTCGATCCGTACAAGGACTCCATCGCCACGCTGAACCGCCTGCGCACCGGCACGCTCACGTTGCGGCAGGCCATCGCCGAGCAGGGCTACGACCCGGATGCACAGCTTGAGCAGATCGCCGAGATCAATCGGTTGCTTGATGAGCGCGGCATCGTGCTCGACTGCGACCCGCGCCGCGTGACCCAGAGCGGCGCGCAACAAAAGGAGCTTCAGAATGACCCCAACGAGAGAACGGCTGGAAGCGCAGTTTGAGGCGCTCGCTCCAGCCGACCGCGACGAGCGCACGGCGACGCTCACCTGGTACACGGGCGCGGCGGTGCGCCGCTATGACGCGCGCGGCCCCTTCGAGATGCGCTTCTCGATGGAGCCGGGCGCGATCCGCATGGGCCGCCTGGCGAGCGGCTCGGCGCCGCTGCTGAACTCGCACCGCGACTTCACGGTCGACGACGTCATCGGCGTGATCACGCGGGCGTGGATCGAGAGCGGCCAAGGTAAGGCGGCCGTGCGGTTCTCCAAGCGAGCCGACGTCGATCCGATCTGGCAGGACGTCCAGGACGGCATCCTGCGCAACGCCTCGATGGGTGTCGCGATTCACGCCGTCGAGGATGTGACGCCCCAGGGTGCGGCGATGCGCGAGGTGCTGGTGACCGATTGGGAGCCCGAGGAGGTCTCGCTCGTTCCCGTCGGCGCCGACCCGGGCGCGGGATTCAAGTTCGAACGGGCAACTGGCCCACAGGAGCAGAAGATGGAAGAGACCATCATTACCGCCACGGGCGAAGAGGCCCGTGACGAACTGAAGATCAACCTTGATGCCGAGCGGCAGGCCGCGGCGCTGGCCGAACGCGCGCGCATCCGGGAAATCGAGAAGGTCGGCCGCACGCTGGACGTCGATGCACGGCTGGTCACTCAGCATGTCGAAGCCGGCACCTCGGTTGAGGAGTTCCGCAAACTGGCGCTCGACGACGCGGCCAACCGTTCGGAAACGACCGAAATCCGCAGCGCCGCCGCCGTGGTCACGCGCGATGAAACCGAGTCGCGCCACGCCGGGATCATGGCGGCGCTCTTGCACCGCTACGATCCGGCGGTCTTCCCTTTGAAGGGAGAACTTGGCCGTGACTGGACCGGGCAAACGCTGCTTGACTTGGCGAAGGAGTGTTTGGAATTCTCCGGCACGCGCACGCGCCGTCTGCCGCGCCATGAGATCGCCAAGCTCGCTCTGTCGACTTCCGACTTCCCCTCGATCCTCGCCGATGTGGCCAACAAAACGCTGCGGCAGGCCTATGAAGCCTACCCGCGCACGTTCCTGCCGTTCTCGCGGCGGCGCTCCGCAGTGGACTTCAAGAACATCAACGCCGTGCAGTTGGGCGAAGCGCCGAGCTTGATGAAGGTGAACGAGAAGGGTGAGTTCACCCACGGCTCGATCGCCGAATCGAAGGAGACCTACAAGCTCGCCACCTACGGCCGCATCGTCTCGATCACCCGCCAGACGATCATCAACGACGATCTGAGCGCCTTCACGCGCATCCCCGCCGGTTTCGGCGTGGCTGCGGCGACGCTCGAAAGCGACACCGTGTGGGGCATCATCACCTCGAACCCGGCGATGGGCGACGGCGTGACGCTGTTTCATGCCAACCACGCGAACCTCAACACGGGCGCGGGCAGTGCGCTCGCCTTGGCCGGGCTGGGGGCGGGCATGGCGGCAATGGCCAAGCAGAAGGGGCTCGATGGCGTCACGGTGCTGAACGTGCAGCCGCGCTACCTGGTGGTGCCGGTGGCGTTGCAGCTCACGGCCTTCCAGATGATCGCGCCGAATCTGGCGCCCGCGAAATCGGCCGACCTCGTGCCGGACTACATCCGCGCGTTGACGCCGATTGCCGAACCCCGGCTCGATGCGGCGAGCACGACGGCCTGGTATCTGTTCGCCTCGCCCGATCAGATCGACACGATCGAGTACGCCTACCTCGAAGGCCAGGACGGCGTCTACATCGAGACCCGTCAGGGCTTCGACGTGGATGGCGTCGAGATCAAGGCCCGGCTCGATTTTGGGGCCAAGGCGATCGACTGGCGTGGGCTCCAAAAGAACGTGGGCAGCTAACAAGGAGGCTGAGCGATGAAGAACTTCATTCAACGTGGAGAGACGCTGACGCTCACCGCACCCTATGCGGTGAGCTCGGGCGGGGGCACGCTGGTCGGCTCCATCTTCGGCGTGGCCGCAACCGATGTGGCGAGTGGCGAAGAGGGCGAGTTCCAGGTGGCGGGCGTTTTCGATCTGGTCCGCGAGACTGGCGCGAGCACTGGCTGGTCGCAGGGTGCGCTGATCTACTGGGACAACACCAACAAGCGCGTCACCAAGACTTCGACCAGCAACAAGCTGATTGGTGTGGCAGTGCGGGCGGCAGCCGATGGCGACGCCACGGGCCGCGTGCGGCTGAACGGAGCGTTCCTCTCCTAATGAGCTTCGCTGGTCAGGTGAGCCGCATGGACGAGGCCTGCCTGCGGGTCTTTGGGCGGGAAGTCACGTACTTGCCGGAGGCCGGCGGCGTGGCCTCGATCCGCGCGGTGTTTCAGCCGGCGCGGGAGGCCGAGGATGCTTCGCCGGGCGTCTATGCAGTGTTGTTCATCCGGCTGGCCGATTTGCCCGCGGCGCCCGCGCGAGGCGACGAAGTCGAAATCGGCGGCGTGCGCTACAAGGTCTTCGACATCGAGGCCGACGCCGAGGGCGCAGCCGTGCTCAAGCTTCGCAAGAGCGGCTGACTTGTGGAAGATTTTCCACAAGTCAACCCGGCGGGAGCCGTCGCGACAACCCACTTCAGGACAATTGTCCTGAAGTGGATCGCGCGTCATTGAGACTTCCGGTCAATTGCGCGGAAGTTCATGGGGACGGTGCATGCCGAGCGTCCGCGTCTACCAGAAGAAGCAACTGCGGCTCGATCTGCTCAACTTCCGCCAACGGCAGATGTACGAGCTGGGCAACGCGGGCGTCGCGGCGGTGAAGGCGCGCCTCGCGGCAGCCCAGGGCCCGCAGGACACCGCCGCCAAGCCGCTCACCAAGCGCTACGCGATCTGGAAGACGCGCCAAGGCAAGGGCAACCGCCGCAACCTGACGTTCACCGGCGACCTGCTGCGCAACTTCCAGGTCCGCACGGTGAGCGAGAACCGGGCCAAGGCGAGCCTTTCAACCCGCAAGGACCGCATCAAGGCCTGGGCCAACCAGAAGCGGGAGGCGTGGATGGTGTTCTCGCCGAAGAACAAGTCGGCCGTGGTAGGGGCCGCTCGAAAGATGCTCGATGCGATGAAGCGCAGGCTGCTGGTGGAGAAGGCTCTGGGCGGCAGGCAGCGATGATCAACCCGGCGGAACTGGTCGACAACCTGGTCGCCTTGCTGCGCGACATCCCGGGACTGGTCGCCGAGATGGAGGGCGATGAGCAGCGGATCTTCGCCTATCACGATCAGTATCCGAAGCGCGCGAGCCTCGCGGCGGCAATCCACGAGATGCCCGCGCCGGGCATCATGGCCGCCTGGCAAGGAACGAGCCCAGGGAGCTTCGGCGGCGTGGACGTCTGGCGGCACCAGATCACGTTGTACCTGCGGGCACGCGAGACCTTCTTGGGCGACCCGCCTTGCAGCTACTACCGGCTGTTCCGGCTGATCACGAAAGGTGTCCCAACGTCGGCTGGCGTGCCAATGCTCAATGCGACGGTCCATCCATCCTGCTACCCGATGGACCTGCCGCAGATCCAGCGGCAGACCGACGCCGAGGGTCTCGACTATTTCGAGGTGCCGCTGAGTTTCACGGAGATGGGAGATGACTGAGACCGTCATTATGTGCTCGCCAGACGGCGAGGAGCAGGAAGTAGAGGCCACGCCGGCAAAGATCGTGCCGCTTATGGTGCGCGGCTGGCGGCAGGTCACGGAAAAGGAGGTACCGCCTGATGTCCGTCGCGCGGATGCAGGAAATCCAGATCTGCTTCGGTAAGCAGAAGCAGGCCGACATCCAGACCGCCAACACTGCGGTCCAGATGTGGCAGTTGCGCAAGCTCAACGCCGCGCTCGCCAATCCCAAGCTCTCGACCGAAAACGACGCCGAGGAGTTCGGCAAGGGCCACGAGTTTGCCACGCAGTCCTTCCAGACGTCCTGGGACGTGAACGGGACGCTCGAGAAATACCTCGGCGCGGAGATCGCCTCGTGGGCCATGGCCTACGGCCTTGGCAAGGTGGTGAAGTCGGGCACGGCACCCAACTTCACCTACACCTGCACGCCTCTTTTCCCGGCGAACGGGGATGCAGCCGAGCTGCCTTACTTCAGCTTCGTCGAACAGATCCGCCCGGGCGCGGGCGTGGTCGTCGACCGTATGGCCGTAGGCTGCGTGGTCGAAGGCTGGACCATCTCGATCGGCTCGGGTCCCGGCCGCGCGAACTCGAAGATCACCATCGAGTTCGTGGGATCGGGCAAGTATGTCGAACCTTCAGGCATCACGATGTCGGCGGCGACGGTGGAGAAGCTGCTGCCGTCGGCGTCGCTCGCGCTCTCGATCAACGGCGTCAACTACGTCTCGAACAAGAACATCGTTTCGCTCGAGACGTCCTGGAGGAACAATGTCCGCCTGGACGGCGGTTTCTTCCCTGGCTCCGGCTTCCAGACTCCAGGAGACGGGGCGAGCGGAGCCATCCGAGGGCGGCTCGAGTTCGGCAACCGCCAGGGGACACTGCGCTTCGTCGCCCGCTTCGAGAATGGCTCAACGGAGCTCACCAAGCTGCGCCAGCAAACGGCTGGCACGGCGGTGATCTCGCTCGCCTACGACTCGAACAACTCGCTCGAACTCACCTGGCACAAAGTCTCCTTCGCAACCGCCGAGGTCGGCGAGACGGACGGCATCGTCACTGTTTCCGTCGAGTGCCTGCCGATGTGGGATGAGACCAACGGCGTCGTTTCGGCCGTGGCCAAGTGTGGTGTCGACGGGATCTGCCAGTAGAGAGGACTCTCATGTTTGATGCAAAGCAACCCATCACCAGCCACCTCCGCACGCCCGAGGGCGTGAAGCCGGTTCGCGTGCGGTTCCCGAGCGACGACGAGTGGATCGAGCGCCAGAAGAAGCGGAAAGTCATTGTGAAGCAACTGGGGCGCGGCGTCTCGGAAACGACGATCCCTGACTCGGCAGAAGCCGACGCTGCGCTGCTCGCCAAGATCCGCGTGCCGGAGGAGAATGCGCCCGAGGTGGACGCCTTCGAGGCGAGTCGCATCATTGAGCGGTTGAGCCAGGCCGATGTGGACGACGTCGCGCAAGTCGGCGACGGCTTCAGGGTGACGATGCGCGTCCTCGGCGGTACGGTGATCCACGTGCTGCGCATGCCTTCGGCCAAGGACGTCTTCGACTACCGCCGCAGCTTCGCGCGCGTGCTCGATCTGCCCTACAACCGCCAGGAACTGGTCATCAACCTGGCCCCGGCGGCGGCGCTCTACAAAAAGCTGGTGGAATCGACCGAAGGCTATGCGGGCGAGGTACCCGTCATCCACCAGGCGGTAGCCGTGAAAGCCGCCATCGACGCCCTCGACGGCGCCTTCGAGGAGTCCTGCGACCCAAACTGACATGCGGGGAGTGGCCTGAAAAACCCTCCTTGCGATTTTTGATTCACTGGGCTCTGCGCCGCGAAGAACTCTGCGATCCCGGCCTCTGCCCCGACGCTCCCGACGATGGCGGCCGTTGTGACCACTGCCCGCTCGACAGACTCGACACCGCGCAGTCTTCCGAGACTGGGCTACTTTTGCGTCGCGCGCTCGATCTCCGGGCCGCGTTGAAGTTGGGCGTCCGAATCGGCCTCGACGAAATCCAGGCGGATGAGTTCCGGACCCTCATCCTGCTCGAAGACGAACGCGACGCCTTGGACCGCGAGCAGTTAAACCAGCATGGCCGACAATAAGCTCGAACTCGTTGTGGAAGTGGACGCGAACCGGGCCAATGCGTCCATCAAGAGCGTCAATGCCGGCCTGTCGAGCATGGAGGCCGCGGCGGCGAAGAGTGCCCGGGGCGCAGCGCAGGGGATCGACGGCATGACGGCGGCCATGGTGAAGGGCGCCACGGCCGGCAACCTGCTGGCCGAGGCCATCAAGAGCGCGCTCGCCTGGGCCAAGGATTTTACCGTCGGCTCAGTCATGATGGCGGCCGAGAACGCGAAGGCCGAGGCCTCGCTCAAGGCACTGGCCAACGCCCACGGCGTGGGAGCGGCCGCGGCAGCCAAACAGGTCTCGGCGATCGAAGAAATCGGCTTCGAGTATACCGAGGCGGCCCACGCGGTTCAGCGGCTGATCGTGGCCGATTTGGAACTCTCGAAGGCACAGGGTCTGGCCAAGCTCGCCAAGGACGCTGCCGCAGTCCAAAACATCGCCGCCGGTGAGGCCCTCGAGTCGATCGTGATGGCCATCGAGTCGGGCGCCTCGCGCGGTCTCCGCACGCTGGGCCTGTTCGTTGACTTCCAGAAAGAGACGCAGATCGCACAGCTTCAACTCGGGCGCGCCCTGACTGAGACCGAGGAGAAGCAAATCCGCTACAACGCCGTCATGCGCGAAGGCGCGAAGATCCAGGGCGCGCATGCGGCGGCCTCGCAGACCGTCGAAGGCCAACTCAGCGCGCTGCGACGCGAGTTCAACAACCTGCGTGAGGACATCGGCGCGAAGTTCCAGGATGACTTCAAGGCTCTGATTGGCAATCTGCGCGGCTTGGTGGGCTGGCTGCGCGAGAACACCGATCTGCTCCAGAAGTTCGGCGAGGTGGCGCTGTGGGTCTCTGGGGCCTTGGCTACCTACGCCTTGGCCGACAAGATCATGGCGCTGGCGAAGTCGATCGCCGCGCTCCAGCTCGCAAGCATCAACCCTTACGCTCTTCTCGCGGTCGGCGTCGTCGGCGCGGGCTTTGCCATCTACTCGCAGTGGAAGGACACCCAGGATCAACTTCAGGCTCGCTTCGACGAGATGCAGCGGAAGGCGCTGCGCGAGGATTTGTTGAGCGGGCGGACGAACGTCGAAGCCCTTCGAAAGCAGGGGATGACCGACGACCAGATCCGCGAACTTGTGATGGGCAAGCAGTGGCTCCCCGGCGGGCAGGCGTTCGAATATGAAGGGCCGAAGCTGACAATTCAAAAATCCCAGGAACCCGACCTCGAAGCCCTGAAGCGCGCCGCCGAGATCCGGAAGCGCCAGTTGGAAGTAGAGCGCGAGAGCGCACGGGCGCTCGAAGAATCGCGCCGGCGTGAGCTCACCGGCTTCGCCCGTGACATGGCCGAGGTTCAGGAACAGATCCGCAAATGGACGACGTTTGTCGATGAACGGGGCAACGAACAGAGGATCGCCCTCACTCGCAAGGCCTGGGAGAACGTCATCGGCGAGCTCCGCGAGCGGCTCGCGAACTGGCAGAAGGAGGTGCAGGAGACCAATCGCAAGAACCTCGCCGAGTATCTGGCTGCGGAAGAAGAAGCCGCGCGGCGGCGGATGGAACTCGACGCGCATGTCTTCGCTCGGCGGCTGGCCTACAACGAGGAGATCTCGAAGCGGAACGTGGACCACCTCGAGCAGGTGCTTGGGATTGAAGAGCAACGCGTCGGGATCGCGCGCGACGCCCAACTGCGGGCGCTTGATGCCACCAACGCCCAGACCCTCGAGCAGAAGCTGGCCGTCGAGCAGCGCAAGGCCGCGATTGAGGTCGACTACATTACGCGGGTCCACGAGATCCGCATGCGGCTGTTCGACCTCGAAACCTCGCGGATGGTCATCGAGGAAGAGGCGCAGCTCAAGCGGCTCGGCTACCGTGCCGACGAGATTCAGGCGCGGATCGCCGAACTGACCGCACAGAGGGACGAGATCCGGCGGTTCCAGCAGGAAGCTACTGATGCCGCCATTCAAGGCGCGCGTGAAACGGACGCCATCCGCCAGGCGCAAGCGATCCGCGATCACAATCAGCGCATCTTCGATTCCTTCAAGCGCCAGGCCGAGGGGGTCTTCGATGCGCTGCTCACCAAGTCGCAGTCGATCTGGTCGGCCATCGGCAATTCGCTGAAGACCGCACTTTTGACCGCCATCAAGGATGTGGTGAGTTCGCGCGTGGCGGCCTTGCTGATGCAGTTGTTCACCGGAACGCGGGTTTCTCTCGCCGGCGGTGGAGCCTCCGGTGGTCCGCTCGGGCGGATTGGCGGACTGCTGGGCGTTGGCACCGCCCCGGTATTCGGCAGCGGCGGTGGGCCCATTCCTGGCGGCGCAGCAGGAGGGTGGGGTACTCCTCCGTTTCTTCCGTCAGGCAAGGGTGGTGGGTGGACTGGAGTACTCGGCGGCTGGAAGGACTTCCTCGGTTTCGGCGGCGGCGTCCAGTACGCGCCGGGCAAGGCCGTGACCTGGGAAGCCGCGACGATGGGCCAGAAGCTCTCCGCGCTTGGCCGCTCCAATGCCGCGCTGCTTGGTGGCGCAACGCTCGCCCTGCTGGGCCTCCAGCGTGGCGGCGTCTCGGGTCTCGCGATGACCACGGCCGGCGGCGCGATGGTCGGCTTCAAATATGGCGGTCCGATCGGCGCGGCGATTGGCGCTGGCATCGGCGCCGTGGCCGGCCTGGTGCGCCTGTTTGTCAGAGGCGCGCAGGAAAAGGCCCGCGAGAAGATCAAAGCGACCTACGGGGTCGACATCCGCGAGAAGAACATCCTCGCCGAGATCGTGAACATCGCCAAACAAGGCTTCGGCGGCAACCTCGACATGGCCATCCGGAGCCAGCAGATCCGCGACCTGGTCGAACTCTATGCGTTGTCGACAGGCCAGAGCACCTCTGGGCTTCCATCCACGGTCAAGCCTGTTTCGCTGCTGCAACAAGGCGGCAGCCTTTTCCAGTCGAGTTCGGGCGGCCTGACGCTTGACCGCATCAGCGGCGGCGGGCCATCGGCCGCTGCGCCGACGGTGATCAACATCACGGTACCAGGCGCGAAGGAGTTCTTCGAGAAGGAAACGGTGCGAGTGGTGGTCGAAAATCCGCGTGCGGTGCAGTCCGCAACAATGGCGGCAACCAAGCAGAACGCCGGCCGCCGCGAGATGACTGGCCTGCAACTCAGTCCCGGATTGATCGTGTCATGACCCGGAGTGAACTCATCGAGAAGATCGCCCAGGCCATCGCGGAGATGGAGGGCTTTTATCGCACGGCCGCGCAGCCGACCCTTGCTCAGCGCAACGCCAATCCAGGCAACATCCGGCAGTGGCGGGACAGTCGCGGCAAGCCGTACCCGACTGCGAAGGGCTACGTCGACTTCGTCGCCTGGGCGTCGGAGCGCCTTCCTGGCGCCTCGCGCGAGGACATGAGCCGTCGCGCCCTTGACGAAGGTTGGCGCATCCTGCGCGTACTGATTGGGCAGTATCTGGATGGAAAGTACACGCAGGGCAGGCCGCCGACGGCTGAGGAGATGTTTCGCGTTTACGCGCCGTCTGCCGATGGCAACCATCCGACGAACTACGCTCGCTTCGTGGCTCGCAAACTCGGCGCGCGGCCGGACCAGAGACTCCTCGATCTGGTGACGGCCTGATGCCCGGATCGGTACAGAACGCGTCGCCCCTCACCGTGCTGCCGGCGAGCTTCTCGCGAGCGTTCGTGCATGAGCGCGAGTATCCGGTTCTCGACAACGAGTACAGGAACGGCGAATCGCAGCGATCGGTTCAGGCGACGAACAGCCGCAAGCGCTGGCGGCTGGTGAAGCGGCTGACACTCTCGCAGCTCGTGACCCTCCGCGATTTCTACGACGCCCGCAAGGGTCCCACCGAGCCGTTCTACTTCTACGACCCGTATGAGACCAACCCGAAGTTCTCGCACGATCCCACCGGCCAGGCCGTTGCAGGCCGGTACACCGTGCGCTTTGCCGGTTCGTGGGAAGAGAGCGCTTCGCTTGTGCGCACCGATCTGTTGCTGGAGTTGATCGAGCTTGCCTGATTTCCTCGGTAACGTCCCGGTCCCCGAGAGCGCGCCAAGCGGAGTGTTCCCGCTCCTGCCGGACTTTCCGCTCGAGGTGCGCCGGGACCACGAGGTCGTCGTGCACCAGTTCGGCAGCGGCAACTCAAAAGTCGAGCAGCGATTCCTGCTCGGCACGGGCGCTCGGCGATTCACGATCCGGAAGCAGTGGCTCCGCGACGCCGAGCGCATCGCCCTGCGCAACTTCTGGGAGTCGAAGTACGGTCCCTACGGCGCGTTCACCTACAACGCGCCGAACGACGACGGCGTTGGGACCACGCCCGTCGTCTGCCGCTTTGCCAACGAACCGCTCTCCTGGGAGATGGTCGCCGACTGGGCCTGCTCTCTCGGCGTTACGCTCATCGAGATCCCGCAGAGCAGCCCGTCTTATCCTCTGAACCATACTGTTAACCGCTTTCCGCCCGCCGCACTCCAGACCGCGCTGCTGTCGCAGGTCCAGGAGATCATTCCCCTCATCCGCATTCAACCACTCGAACCCGGCTACCCCGCGATCTACGTCTCTGACCGCCGCTCGACCATCGGCGGCCAACTCTACCAGGCGCGCCTCGTCGAGTTTGACGGCATCTCGCAATCCATCGGCAACGAATCCGACGAGGCCCAGTTCACCTTCGGCAATGCCGACCGCGTGATGCGCGACCTCGCCAACGACGTGGACCTCTTCCGCGCGGAGATCGCCTTCAGCCTCTTTCACCTTGGCACCGGCATCAAGGTCGATCTCTGGAAGGGCAACATTGTTAATTGGTCCTGCGACTCGGGGCCGGATTTCCGCGTCACGGCCGCGGACGGCCTCTATGAACTGAACCTGCCGTATCCGACGCGCCGTATCTCGCGTACCTGCTGGAAGCAGTTCAAGGGGCCGGCCTGCCCATATTCGGGCCCCGATACCTCCTGCGACAAAGGCTTCGATACGCCGAACGGTTGCCGCACGCACGGCATGGACAACTACTTCGGCGGCGTCATCGCCAAGCCCCAAGGCGTGCGCATCAAGGACAACTCGACTGGTGTCTGGGGATTCGGCCGCTCGACGCTCACCTCCGTCTCGCTCGTCGCCGACTCGATTTACGACCAAGTCCTGCCTGAGATCTACACCGATTCGGCCCTCCCCGTAAACGCCAAGATCGCTTCGGGCCGCGACGAGAGCGATTTCTACTCGGCGGTGGGCATCGTGGGCGAGGGTCCACTGGGTGCATACGGCACGGGCCACAGGATTGACGGGCAGTATCATCACGGCTACCCCGGGCCGCTCGGCCTGCTCGAAAACCTCGGTCCGGATCCGAATCCCACGCCATTCGGCTTTGATACCGATGCGCCTGTGATCCCGGAGCGCGCCGCCGGCACAGCCTTCGTCATGATCCGGCGGTCCGACGCCAAGGGATTGCAGCTCTCGCGGCTCAGCGAGCATGCGATGGAGGTGGTCATCTCGCAGGGCCTGGGCGGCTGGACGTGGACGGCGGCCGGCAACCGCGCGTGGCAACCTGCGCTGACCAACCCCATCTGGATCGCCGTGAACATGCTGCTCCGTGCGCGCGGCATCCGGATGGGCGCAAGCGCCACTTCACAGCAGCTGGACTTCGCCGAGACGCTGTTCGACGTCGATGCGAGCGTAGCGGCGGCGGTCATCTGCGACGAGCAGGTTTCAAAGCTGGTCGGCGCGGGCACCGAGACCCAGTTCAAGTTCCGAGGCGTACTTCAAGAGGAGAAACCCCTTCGCGACTGGCTCCAGGAAGTGCTCATGAACTGCCTGGGCTACTACACGTTCGCCAACGGCAAGCTCAAGCTCGGCGTGCGCGTGAACTCCTCGGCCTTGGAGGCCTTCACCGAGGGCAACATCTTGTTCCGCAGCCTCCAGCTCGCTCCGCTGAAACCCTCGTTCAACCACCTGACGGCCAATTTCGCCGACGAAGATTTCGAGTTCGTCGCCAACTCGATCTCGCTCTACGACATCGACCACGCGTCACTCCTCGGCGGGGCGGGCGGCCCGCTGTACTTGAAGTCGACCGTCAACCTGTCCGGCACGGCGTCGAAGTCCCAGGCGGCCCGCATTATTACCGTGCGTCTGCGCGAAGAGCTCGGCGGCATCACGCCGGCCGAATGGAAAGCCGCGCGCCAGGTCGCCTTCAAGACCACCGTACTGGCTCTTAACACCGAGCCCGGCATGGTCTGCTCGCTCACGCATCCGGACATGCCGGGCGGCGCGGGCGAGTTCCGCGTTACCGGCTGGCGGCTCAACAAGGACTACTCGATCGACATCCAGGGCCGCACGGTGACGGACTCGATGTACGACCTCGTCTCCGGCCCCAAGCCCGCCGACGTCGTGCCCGAGCCGCCCGCCGAGGAAGTGCTCATCGACACGGGTGTGCCCGGCGTGCTGACCGGCACTCCGCGTCTTGGCGACTACGGGACCTTTGCCATCGACGATATGTCGGTTGAACCGGATGCCTCTGGCAATGCCAACATCGTCGGCGCGCACGAGATCACGCTCGCGCTCTATTACGTGGACGAGCTGACCACGGACCTCTGGGCCTCGATCGACGAGCCGCTCGACCATACCTCGGATCCGGCCACCGTCATCTGCACAATGAACCCGGACACCGAGCGCGTCTTCCGCGTCGGCGACTTCGTGGTCTTCAATGACGAATCCGCCGACCCGGCCAACCCGGGCCGCCGCTCGTATGAGTGCGCCCAGATCATCGGACCCGGCGCCGAAGGCGAAGTCGTGCCGTCTGGGTCGTTCGCCTTCCAACGCGCCTACCCGGGCGTGCCCGAGGGTCAGGCGACCTTCGGCAGCCTACGCTGCGCTCACCTGGCCGGCATTCGTTTCTACAAGCTCGACAAGAAGACCTTCACGTTCAGCGTCCGCAAGGGCTTCTTCCGCACGCCGGGCCTGCCCGCGCGCATTGAGGCACAACTGCCAAGCGCCTGCGTCGTGGCGGCGCTGGCCGGCGTGGCCAATCACTTCGGCTACGGGCCCTTTACCGTCTTCCCGCTCTCCCGCCACAACGAGCCCTACATGCCCGGCCTCCGGACCTGCAACGGCGGCGCCTACACCTTTCAGGTGCCGGGTCCGCTGACCGTCCAGGAGAACGTCGTCATCCCGATGAAGGTGCAGGACGCAGCCTCGGTCCGCTGTGTTTACGCCTACCTTCAACGGGGCACGACCGACGGCCAGTCGGCCTTCCTCGTCAAGATCAGCCGGCATGGCGGCACAACGTGGGAGCCGCTCGAGTACATGGGCATCGCCCAGGCACTGCCGGAGGCCTACAAGACGACCTATGACTTCCTGGTGAACAACGAGGGCTACGGTCTGCCCGCCACGCGCCGGTTGCCGTATGCCGATTACGGCCTCGTGCTGATCTCGGCGGTAACCGCCGGGCCCGATCCGCAGACCCTCCAGACGGCTTCCTACGGCGCGAACCGGCTCGGCCTCTTGGCGGGCGGCTTCGTCTTCCTCGATCCTGGCGGCGCGAACGAGGAGTACGTCCGCGTGATCAGCGTCGATCCGGAGAGCCAGTCATTTCAGGCGATCGTGACAAAGGACCACGCCGCCGGCGAGCGAATCAGCCCGACCATCTGGCCGACGCCGGTGCTCAACGAGGGCGACGACCTGGCCTTCGACATCCTGGCGGTGGCGTCGCCAGATTCAGGCTCGGATCTGACGGTTGTCATTCAGACGTGACTCCCTGCACGATCCAGAGCCCGTGCCAAGACTATCGCTGGAACTGGTAGCCTGCGTCGTGAACCAATGCCGTCAGTTGTTCCACAGAGATCTGGTCCCGATCGTATGTGACCGACGCGTTTCCCGATGGGTACTCCACCGTTGCATCGTGGACGCCAGCCAGGTTGCGGAACGACGCGGCCAGACCGCTCGCGCAAGCTTCACAAGTCATCCCGATGATTTGAAATCGCACCATCGTCCGATGATTTACAGGCGCCACGGCCGATCCCGAGCTCTTTCCGGCAACGGCCAGCAAGTCACTCGAAAAGTACGGAAATGCCGCTGCTGCGGCAACGACGAGGACCGATATCGCGAGCCAGGCCCAGTGGCCTGCCGGGCGCGCTGCGCATGTCGTCCCCGGAGCACATTGTGTCCGCCGGTTGCGCACGCTCCACGTGATTCCCGCGATAAGCAGGGCGGCC
>Ga0073934_10007288_pt1 | contig 15516 bp, 12 predicted proteins | sample LarsenN4metaG_FD_76834 | JGI IMG/M metagenome (GOLD analysis project Ga0073934, IMG submission 76834) | Hot spring sediment bacterial and archeal communities from British Columbia, Canada, to study Microbial Dark Matter (Phase II) - Larsen... ...
TCGACGTTGTAGCGGAAGTAGGCAGCCCCTTCTCCCAGGCCGGTGCCCTTGGGGTCCAGCCAGTACTTCTTGTCGTCCGCCGAGTAGTGGCTGTTCCAGCGGGGGTCCATGGGCAGGCCCTGCTTCTCGAAGTTGCTCACGTTGTAGACCGAGTCGATCCAGAGGTCGCGGTCGATGACCATCGACATGGCCCTGCGGACGCGGGCGTCCTGGAAGGGCGAGTCCGCAGACCCGAAGCCGAAGGCGATGTGGTTCGGGCCGCCCCAGGGGTAGCCGTCGTCGTACATGTTGAGCTGGGGCTTCTCGCGTTTGGTGGCGACCACGTCCACGGCGTTGAGGGCGCCCATGCTGCCCGCGGGCCCGAGGGTCCAGAGGTTGCCCGCCATCAGCTGAGCGCGCCGCTGGGCGGCCTCGGTGATCAGGGCCAGCTGGATGGTGTCGAGGAAGGGCTGTCCCTTGCGCAGGTGCCAGGCTGGGTTCCTGTCGTAGGTGTAGCCGACGCTCGGCTCCCATTTCCTGAGGATCCAGGGGCCGGAGCCGCGCTGGTCGACGCGGGGGTCGAATTTGCCGTCCGCTTCCATGGGCATGATCGAGAGGCAGCGGTGGAAGGCGAAGCGGGACACCATGTTGGCCGTCGGGAAGGCGATCTTGAACACGACCGTGCGGTTGTCCAGCACCTGGAGGGATTCGATCGGCGCGTGGGGGTTGAGCGCGTTGACGTAGTCGAGCCGCGTCAGGCCGCCGGTCGAAAACCGGTCCCAGGAGAACTTGACGTCATCGGTCGTCATCGGGCGGCCGTTCGTCGGCGGCCGGGGGTCGAACTTGATATCGCTGCGGAGCTTGAAGGTGATGCGGAGGCCGTCCGGCGAGACTTCGTACGATTCGGCAGCGTCCAGGACGAAATCGCCGCCGACGGGGTTTTCGAAGACGCCGGGCTTCCACTGCAGAAAGCGGCTGTAGGCAAAGGCCTGGTTGTTGACCCCCGTCCCGGATGAGGCGTTGTTCAGGGGGTCCATGGTGATCACTTCCGACGTGGTGAAGAAGGGAAAGACGCCGCCTTGCTTCGCGTCTTTGGTGGAGTCTTCAGGCGTAAACAGAAGGCCGGAGGCGTCTTTGGTGGCCTGGGAGCCGCCGTCCTCGTCTCCCCCGCCGCAAGCGGCGAGGAAGGCGGCGCCGAGGACCCCGCCTGCCGACACGGCAAGCGCCCGCCGTCTGGAAAGCCTGCCCTTGAGCGTCTTCTCCCAGTAGCTAGCCATCATGGCACCCTCCGTCGTCTGGCGCTCTTTCAGTAGGTGCAACTTAGTTTCAAATTCTGCAAGTGTCAAGGACGAAACGCACCATAGTTTCACGTCTTGTAAATACTCAACGCCTTGTTTACGATGCTTACAATGGCTGAGGCCCTTAAACGAATCGTCCACGCCTTCGACCTCCTGTGCGAGAACCCCCGCGGCCTTTCCGTGACGGAGCTTGCCGACAAAATGGGGACCAGCAAGTCGACGTCCTCACGCCTGCTGGCCTCCCTCGTCGAAGCGGGCCTCGTCGAGCGGGACGACGCCCAACGCCATTTCCTGGACGTACGCTTCTGGACCTGGGGAGTGCAGGCCGCGCGACGCCTGGCCGTGCTCGACATCGCCAGGCCTCATATCGCCGTCGCGGTCAAGGAATGCGATAACCCCGCTTACATCGCGGTGGTCCGCGGCGATCAGACGATCTACCTCGAAAGCTTGACGCCCTCCTCCAAGGGCGAAGCGATGTTCAACGTCGTCTCCTACGCGGTCCCGGTCTACGCCTGCGCCCCCGGCAAGGCCATCCTGGCCTTCTCGGCTGAGGAGGTCAGGGAGAGCGTTTTGCGGGGGCCGCTCAGGAAGTTCACGCCCAGGACGCTGGCCACGCGCGAGGACTTGAGCCGCGAAATCGAGACCATCAGGGAGCAGGGCTACGCCGTCAACCGAGGCGAGTACTACGACAACGCCCACTACGCGGCCGCCGTCCCCATCCTCGCGCAGGACGGCCTCCCCGTCGCCGCCGTCTGCTTCTACGGCTTCCGCGACGAGGAGTCGCTGTTGAAGCTCGTCCCCCGCCTGCTCGAGCTGGGCCGCGTGATCTCGTCCAGCCTCGGCTACAACCGCCAGGTCAGTCAGTTCGTCGGCTGAGGCGCCTTCAGGATGCGGCTAAAGCCGCCTGTTTCGCGAGGGCGATCCGGTCCTGGACGGCCCGAGTGAAGACGCCCGTATCGTTTGCGATCGCCAGGAACTTGAACCCCTGCTTCAGGCGCGCCTCCACGTCGGCGCCGTAGGCGGTCGTGCAGGCCGGAATGCCCTTCGCCAGACAGGCGGCCAGGGCCCGGTCCACGAGCCTCTGGGCTGCATCCCGGTCCCCCAGCGTCTGGGTCAGGTCGCCTTGGCCGATGAACGCGGCGTCCAGGCCGGGTATGGTCAGGATACGGTCGATCTCCTCCACGGCCTGCGGGTCTTCGATCATCGGCACGCGCACGACGCCGTGGTCGCCGCCCCTGCGGTACTCCGCCGGGCCGTCGATTCCCCACTGGGTGGCGCGGCCGCCGCCGCCGGCGCCTCGCCGGCCAGCGGGCGGGAAGACCATCTCCGCGATCAGTTCCTTGGCTACTTCGTACGGGGAACAGTGGGGGACCAAAATGCCGGACGCTCCCGCGTCCAGCATTGTGTTCGCCGTAGCCGGATCGTGGCCGCGGAGACGGACCAGGGCGGCCATCCCCGAGCGCTCCGCAATCGCGACCATTCGGTAGACGGTCTCGATGCCGAGGGGCGCGTGCTCCATGTCGATGATCACGAAGTCGAGGCCGGCGCTGGCCAGGATTTCCATCGTCTCCGTCGTCGGGAACTTGACGAACATCCCCAGGAGCCTCGTCTGGGGGTCATAGAGGCGTTCCTTGAAGTGCGTTCCCATATGCCCCTCCCTTTCCGCGGACCGTTCAGATGGCCGGCGCTAGTTCCGTCCCCAGAGGTCCTTGCTCGCCAGGGCGGCGCCTTCCACCAGCGCCTTGAGCTTGGCCCACTGCACCTCCGGATGGACGCGGATCATGTTCCAGCCCTGGGAAAAACCGCAGTCCGTGCCGGCGATGACGTTTTCCCGGCCGACGACGCTGGCGTAGTTCTTTATCCGCCACGCCACCAGCTCCGGATGCTCCACGACGTTGGTCTGGTGGCTTATGACGCCGGGGATGAGGATTTTGCCCTCCGGAAGCTTCACGTCCTGCCACACCATCCACTCGTGCTCGTGGCGGGGGTTGGCGGCCTCGATCGAATATGCCTGAGCGTTGATGCTCAGGATCATGTCGACGATCTCCCTGAGGGGGACGTCGCTCGTGTGCGGCGTGTTCATGCTGCCCCAGCAGAGGTGATAGCGCACCCGGTCCTCGGGGATACCTCGGAGGGCATGGTTATAGGCCTCGACGTCCTTCATCGAAGCCTCGCGGAGCTTCTCCCAGCTGGGATGGGGGTCACCCGGCAGGACCTGATTGCGAGCGGGGATCCCCAGGTCCAGCTGCACGACGAACCCGGCATCGACGATCGCCTTGTACTCCTCGTGCATGGCGTCCGCCAGGGCATAGCGGTAGGCCTGCTCGCTGGAGTAGACCTCCTTGGGGTCGGCGTCGTTGCGGCTAGGCGTCGCGGCGGGGATGAACGCCTCTTCGAAGCGGAGGCCTTCCATGGCTGCCTTGAAGTTGGCGATGTCGCGCTGCACCTGCTTGTGACCCTTGTATGCGATCGGCCCTACCACGACCATGCGCTCGCCGATGCCCCTGCTGACCGCTTCGTCGATCAGGGCGCGGTCGAGCGACATCGGCATCCACATCGTGCGGTACATGGTCGCGTACTGCGCCATGAACCCCGGGAACTCCTCGTTGAGGATGGGATAGTTCATCGGCGCCGCGCCCTCGCGGCGTTCGAAAGGCCTGGCTTCGAGGCCGGCCAGGCGTTCGTTGACGTAGCCGCTGAAGCTGGGCTTCGAGAATTCGCCGTCGCTCGGCACGTCGATCCCGATTTCGGCCTGCTTGCGGACGACTTCCCTCACGCCGTTGGCCACGCGCCGCTCGAACTCCGCCTCGTCGAAGGGCCGGCCGGTCACCTTCTGAAGGATCATCTCGAGGATTTCGGGCGGCCTCACCAGGCTGCCGACGTGGGTGGTCAGGATCCGTTCCGAACTCCGCTTCATGGTTCTCCCTTCGAGGTGATGTCCGTCCTGCCCGTTCGAATTCTAGATGAGCAGGGCAAGTTTAGTGCAACTTCTGGTCCTATGACCCATATAATGCAACGACGTTGCAGAACAGGAGGTCGCTATGGCCGTGGAAGTACTGTCGGACGCCATGAAGAGGCTGATGGGGCCTCAGGAGGATGCCGAGGAGCTGGGCAGCGGCTTCGGCGGCCCCCACGGACCCACGGAGGGGCCCGTCTGGTGGAAGGAAGGCGGCTACCTCCTTTTCAGCGACATCCACGGCAGCCGCCGCATGAAGTGGGAGCCCGGCAAGGGGGTTTCCGTCGATAAGGAGGGCACCGCGAACGCCAACGGCATGACGCGGGACCTCCAGGGACGCCTGGTCGTGTGCCATCACTTCAGCCGCCGCGTCGACCGGGAGGAGACCGACGGCAGCGTCACCGTCATCGCCGATAACTACCGCGGCCTCAAGCTCAACCGGCCCAACGACGTCGTCGTCAAGTCGGACGGCAGCGTCTACTTCACGGACCCGCCGCCGCGGCCGCCGCTGACCCCTCCCGACCACACGCCGGAGCTGGACATCGCCGGGGTCTACCGCGTTTCGCCGGACCTGAGCCAGATCAACATGATCGTCCGCGACTTCGTCAACCCCAACGGCCTGGCGTTCTCGCCCGACGAGAAGGTCCTCTACGTCAACGACAGCAACCGCCATCGCAAGCTGATCATGGCGTACGACGTCGAAGTCAACGGCATGGTCGACCGCGGCAGCGCGCGCCTCTTCTGCGACATGCGTGGGGACGAACGGCCGGGCGCCCCGGACGGGATGAAGGTCGACGTCGAGGGGAACGTGTACTGCACCGGCCCGGGCGGCATCTGGGTCATCTCTCCGGAAGGCGAGCACCTGGGCACCATCCTCACCAGGGCCGTCAACCTCGCCTGGGGTGACGACGACTGGATGACCCTGTACTTCACCGGCCCCACCACCATCAACCGCATCCGGTGGGGCATTCCGGGCATCCCTGTCCCCACGCCCGGTGTGAACGCATAGGCAGTCCCAAACCGCTTGGCCTGAAGGGGGGAGGACAACCGCGAAGCAGACCCACCGGGAGAAGATCCAGGCCCGCCGGATGCCAGCCGTGCCCCAGCCCGGCGCCGCGAACGGCTTCCAGCCGGCGTGGCCGCCCTTCGAGAAACGTCGCCGCGTTGCTCCCCGTTCCAGCATCGCGGCGCCGGCCGGGACCTGGCCTCGCTTCTGGTACAACCCGGAGAAGCGCCGCCAGACGTAGGCGCCCAGCGGCCTCGCATGGGAGGGCGATCGATGGCGGGCGCCCTCCCGTTTGCTACCATGCGTGGGCTTCAGGAGGGACGAGATGGAGATTATCGACGCCCAAATCCACGAGCCGAGCCCGCCTGTGCCCCTGCCGGAGGCATTCGGCCCCGAGGTGCGCGACCTGGTAAACGTCGAGATCGCGCGCGAGGCGATGGACAGCATCGGCGTGGACGCGGCCTTGGTGTTCGCGCGCCAGGACTACATGGACGCCTGCGTCGCCCGTTACCCGGGACGCTTCGCCGGCGCCCTCACTTTCGACTACGCGGCGCCAGGCCTGGAGGAGCAGGTCGCCACCTATCGCTCCCGGCCGGGGATGCTGGCCGGCCGTAACCTCGTGGGCAACGCCCGCGACGCCACCCTCAGGCCTGAATTCGAAGCGGGCGCCTTCGAGCGGCTGTACACGTACGCCGAACGCTACGACCTGCCGCTCTTCTTCTCCACCCACGGCTGGGCGCACGTCCTCGAGCCCGTCGCGGCCGCCCATCCCGGCCTGACGATGATCGTCGACCACCTCGGCGTGAGCCAGTCGCCCGTCTCGCCCCCGCGCCCTGACCCCTGGGACCGCCTGCCGGGCCTCCTCGGCCTGGCGAAGTTTCCCAACGTCTACGTCAAGTTCAGCGGGGCCCCCACGCTCTCGCGGGAGCCGTATCCCTTCAAAGACGTCTGGCCGTACCTTCACCGCATCGTGGACGCCTTCGGGCCGGAGCGGCTGATGTGGGGCAGCGATTTCACCCGCATGCGCTGGATACCCGTCACCGGTGGTCTCGCGCCGCGAGAGCAGTGGAAGCTCTACAGCGACTGCCTGAACTACCTGCGGGACACGGACGAGCTTTCGGCGGCGGACAAGGAGCTGATCCTCGGCGGCACCATCCGCCGCGTCCTGCGGTGGCCCAGGCCCGGCCCCTCAAGCTGAGGGCGGCATGGCGCCACGCAGCCGAGCGCCGGCCGGGCCGCCTACTCGTAGCGAAGCGCCTGGGCCGGGTAGACGCGCGACGCCTGCACGGCCGGCAGGACCGCGGTCAGGATCGCGGCGCCGTAGACGACGAGGAAGATGATCCCCAGGTTCAGCCAGGGCACGCTGAACTCGATCGCCTCCCAGCTTGGCTGCTTCGACGAGTCCGCGATCACGTTGTGCGCCACCACCAGCGCCAGGGCCGTCCCGCAGACGATGCCGAGGACGGCCACGAAGGAGGACTCGAACAGGAAGCTCAGCTGCACGGTGCCGCGCTCGAAGCCGATGGCTCTCATCACACCGATCTCGTGGCGGCGCTCCACCACGGCGCGTGCGCTCACCACCCCGAGGGCCGCGACGCCGACCACCAGGCCGAGCCCCATGAAGCCCTGCAGGATGTAGTTGAAGACGCGGTTGGTCTCCACCAGGTCGCCGAGCTCCTCGCCCAGGGCCTGCGCCTCCATGCCGTTGGCGAAGAAGGCTGCTTCCAGGTCGCCGGCGGCATCCTTCGGGTCTACGTCTCCGCCCACCCGAAACAGGTAGGTGATGGGCTGGGCCTGGTCCGGAAACGCCGATTCCAGCAGCGACTGCGACGCGGAGAGGCCGACCATGAACGGCGGCGCCACGTCCTTGAGCACGGCGATGACCGTGACCGTCGTTGACCGGCCGGTGCGAGGGTCGCGGACCTCTACCGGGATCGGCGAGAAGCGGCCGTCCTCCGTGAAGAAGCCCTCCAGCTGAAACTCGGGAGCCGTCGGCTGCAGCCCGAAGCTGTCCCTGTGAGGCGCGGCCAACGAATCGACCACCGCGAGGCCCGGGTCGTTCTTGACCGCTTCCCACACTTCCCGCGCGCTCCCGTAGCCGTCGGCGATCGCGGCGAAGCCGTAACGCGTTTCGGTCAGGAACTCGTCGTCCAGGCCGCGCAGGGCGTAGACGGCGAAGTCGTTGCCGCTGCCGGCCTGGCGGGCCTCGATCAAGGCCATCGAGAGGCCGGCCACGGACTCGAAGTCGCCCGAGTCCAGGTCGGGCGACTGCTTCACGGCCTGGCGCATGTCCTCCACGGGGTTGGTCCGCAGGGTCGTAGCCCGCACGTCGTAGCCGCCGCCGTAGGTCTCGACGTTGTCGAAAGCGTTGGTGAACGCCGTCACGGTGGTGGTCCCGGTCACGAGGGTGAAGACGACGAGCGTGAACATGGCGAGGGTCACGCCCATGCGGAACTTGTTCTTCAACGGGTAAGCGATCGACGTCTTGAGGGAGGGAGCGAGCCAGGACACCCTCCCCAGCGTGCTCATGATCCCGCCCAGGAGGAGGTCGGAATTGTACATGATCACCCAGGTGGCGCCCGTCACGACCATGAGCCCGCTCAGGACGAAGATCGAGAAGTCCATCGCCAGCTCGGGGAGGAAGGCGCTGGTCACGCTTTCGGGCAGGAGCCACCAGACGACGAGGCCCGCGCCGCCCGCCGAAAACGAGGCCCTGTCCGGCAAGCCGGCCCGGCGCAGGATGGGAACCACTCCCACGATGAGGAGGGACACGCCCAGGTGGAACGGGGCCGCTTGCTCGCCTGAGAGCCCGGACAGCATCAGGAGGCCGCCGAGCGCCAGGCTCCCCAGGCCCAGCAGGAGGCCGCGGTCCTTGCCTTCGCCCTTCCTGTCGGGCAGGTTGCGGATGGCGCTGATCACGTTCAGGATGCTCACCCGCCAGGCCGAAAACGTAACCACGAGGAAGGTCATGAGCACGCCGATCGTGTAGGCGACGATCAAGCTCTGGGCGCTGACGTTGTACCGGAGGTCGATCTCCATGGAGCTAAACGCCTGCACCAGGAGCAGCAGCATCAGGTAGGCGACGCCGAGGCCGAGCAGCGCGCCGATCGCGGCCGCGGCGATGTCATACGCCATCCCCTCGAAGACGAACATCCGCACCAGATGGCCCCGCTCGGCGCCGATCGCGCGGGAAATGCCCATCTCGGATCGCCTCTCCGCCGCCAGCATTACGAAGATCAGGAAGATCAGGAGGATGCCGGCCGAGATCGAGAACACGCCGAAGATCACGAAGAACTGCGTGAACGAATTCCCTACTTCGTCCGCCGTTTGGAGGTCGTCCTGCTTCGTCGTCTCCAGGCCGACGCCGAGACGATCGATCGTCGGGCGGAGCAGCGCCTCGACTTCGTCCGAATGACGGGCGCCGGAGAAGTCGCCGCCGCGGTTGGAGATGACGATGTGGTTGATCTGGCCCGGCCTGCCCGTAAACGCCTGGGCGGCCGCGAGGGGCATGACGACGGACGTGCCCTCCGCCCCGCCGACGCCCCGGTTGCGGACGATGGCCCGGACGGTGACGGCCTCCGTTCCCGCGGGTCCGTACAGGAGCAGGCGGTCGCCGGCCGCGGCCTTCAGCTCCTCCGCCCCGTTCTGGTTGAGGAAGACCTCTCCGGCGCCAAGGTCCGCAATCCTCACGTCCTCGCCGGAGACGGCGCGCAGCGGCGAAAAGCCTGCGGCGTCGTCCGTCCTGCCCAGGAGCGTCACCCGCGGCTCGTTCTGGCGGCTGGCGGGATTCTGGGCCGCAATCGACTCCACGATGATCGGCGCCACTCCGTCAACCAGGTCCGAACCGGCGGCCGCCTGCCGGACCTCGGCGAAGTAAGCCTCGGGGAAGTAGTCGAGCTGGATGCTCTCGCCCGTGGCCTCGAAGTCGCTCTCCTCCGTGGACGAGACGATTTCGTCGACGCCGCCGAGCGACGTCCCGACCTGCGACCGGATCGTGTGGGTGATGCTGTCGCCGGTCGCGAGCGAGGCGGTGATGATCGCCGTGCCCAGCATGAGGCCGACGACGATCAGCGCGGTGCGTCCGGGCCGGCGCCAGATGTGGCGCGTCCCGATCTTGAAGAGGACCGGGTTGCGGATCGCCGTTGCAGCGACGACCCCCACGGTGACGATGAAGGCGATGCCCAGCAGGAGCATGATGTCCCGCATCGCGACGCCGAAGATCGACTGCATGTTGGGGTTCCCTCCCCGGGCAGCGCGCCGTCAGGCAGGCGCCGGTGTCCCTACCGCCTCGCTGTACACCACCTCGTTCCCGCCCGGGGGGCTGCTTCATGAACATCACGAACTTCGAGATCTGCTCGTTGTAGAAGCCGCTCTCGACGCCTTCCTGGGCGGAGGCGTCGCTGTCCCAGAAGGAAACGAGCAAGCCTTTGCCTTCAGGCGTCGTGAGGATCTGCAGCCCCACGAACCCCGGCCGCTTTCTCAGCTCCGGCAGCACCAGCTCCTTGAAGCGCTGGAGGGCCTGGGCAACGTCAATCCGAAGCATGTCGATTTCGAAGGTAGTCACGCGGGCGTGCATAGCCTTTCCTCCCCGGGCCTAGCCGCCCGCCGGGACGACCTCCTCGACGACCTGCCCGTCCATCATCCGGATGATCTTGTCCGCCCGGCGTCCGACGGCGATGTCGTGGGTCACGATGGCGAACGTGATCCCTTGCTCTTCGTTCAGGCGGCGCATGAGGTCCATCACGTCGGCAGCGGTGGCGCTGTCGAGGTCGCCTGTGGGCTCGTCCGCCCAGACGATCGCCGGGTCGTTGACGAGGGCGCGGGCGATCGTGACCCGCTGGCGTTCGCCGCCGGACAGCTCCTCCGGCGTGTGACGGGCGCGTTCGGCGAGGCCGACCAGCGCCAGCAGGGCGAGCGCCTTCTTGCGCGCCTGCTTGCCGGGCACTCCCGAAAGCAGGAGCGGCATCTCGACGTTTTCAACCGCGGTCAGCACGCCCAGCAGGTTGTAGAACTGAAACACGAACCCCATGCGCCGGGCCCGGTAGCGAGTCCGCTCCCGGTCCGACAGGTGCCTGATGGAGACGCCCTCGATGAGGATCTCGCCGGAATCGACCTCGTCCAGCCCCGAGAGGCAGTTGAGGAGCGTGGTCTTGCCGCAGCCGGAGGGCCCCATGATGGCGACCATTTCGCCGCGGTTGATCGTGAGGTCCGCGCCCCGCAGGGCCGCCACCTCGACGCCGCCGAGCCGGTAGGTCTTCCGGACGCCCCGCGCCTCCACCATCACGGCAGGCTTGGCGCCCGCCTCGGGAACATGCACGCGTTCGAGCACTTGGGTCATGGCCTTGGCTCACCTCCATGCTAGGAGAGCGCCGGGGGCGCCTGGAGGGGCGTGCGGCCATCATGCCGGGGCCGAACGGCCCCTAAACGCGGATCCCGGCGCCGCACCGCCGCCCCGGGGCCGGGCAGTGCCCGCAGGCCCTTCTCGATCGCGCGGGGGAGCGCCATCCTGCTCCCATGACCGACGATCTCAAGTGTCCCAAGTGCGGCGCGCCCGTCCAGGTCCTCGGCGGCGACCGGCGCCGGCCGTGGTTCTATTGTCCCGGCTGCGGCTGGTCGCCGGACAAGCTCCTCGACCGCGCCAAGGGCAGGAAGCGCTGACGAGGCCGGCCCTCCGCGCCGGGGCTGGGCAGGCTCCGCATCGCGCATGACGGGGTCCCTTCGGTCCATGACCAGACAGGAGCCTGTTCCCGCCCTGCTGACAAAATCACTGGCCCGTTAGCTACTGACAGAATCTCTGACCCACAACAGAAGCCAATTTCGCCATTGACAGGCCGGGGGGACGGGCGCAAAATCCTCAAACCCCGCGGAATCTAGCATGGAGGCGGCCCCAAATGACCTGGCGGATGACGGGCACCTATTACGCTCCCTGCAGCTGCAAAGTGAGCTGCCCGTGTGAGCTCGGCGAGATGGAGGGCGATCAAGGCTGGTGCTCCGGCGCGCTCGCCTTCGAGGTCCGCAGCGGTAACGTCGACGGCACCGACATCTCGGGCGTGCGCGTGGTCTTGGTCGGCGATTGGCCGGCAGGCTTCCTGGGCGGCAACGGCACCGGCCGCCTCTACTGGGATACCGGCGTGTCCCAGGAGCAGCGGTCCGCATTCGAGCCCGTGCTGCAAGGCAGGCAAGGCGGCGTCTGGGAGCCGGTTGGCTCCTTGATTTCGAGGTGGCTGGACAGCAGACAGACGGCGATTTCCGTGCGCAAGGACGGGGACGCCACCCGCATCAGCGTCGAAGGGTTCGGCGAGCTCGTCTCGGAGCCGCTCAAGGGCGCCAGCGGCGAGTTCACCCGCCTGCTGCACGGCGCTGCCGCCTTTCGCGACGACATCGTCCTCGCCCGGGGCTCGGGCTCGTCCTGGCGCGACCCGGAGATGCGCCAGTGGCAAAGCGGCGGCCATTCCGAGCAGGCGGACTTCGACTGGAGCGCCTGAGGCTCCGGAGTCCGCGGCGTATGGCGGCGGCACGCGGCGGGGTCGCCACGAGCCTGCCGCGATGAAGCCACCGGTCAGCGCTCCCAAGACGGAAGGTCCGGGCCCCTGCGGCCTGGACTGCGGACGCGGGATGCGGCTCGCGCATGGCGGCTGCCAGCGCGGGCCCGGAATCCGAGGAAGCACATGACCACGACGGCTCAGGCGTACCCTCTTGCCACCCAGCGAAACGTCATCCTCGCCGTCCTGCTGGCCCTTGCGGCCGCTGCCTGGGCCGTCCTCATCTGGCAGTCCCAGACGATGGACGATGAGGACATGGGCCTGACGATGGGCATGGGCGCCCCGCTGTTCGTCGCCATCTGGGCCGCGATGATGGTGGCGATCATGTTCCCGACGGCCGCGCCGATGGTCCTCACGTTCGCCCGCGTCCAGGCGAACCGCCGGGCGCAGGGCCGGCCCTTCGTCCCCACCTGGCTCTTCACCGGCTCCTACATCGTCCTCTGGTCGGCGACAGGCGTGCTCGCCTACCTCGCCGCCGCCTTCGGCGACTCCCTGGCCGAGGACTCGACGTGGCTGACGGACAACGCGGGGCGCATCGGCGGGGCAGTGATCGCGCTCGCCGGCGTCTATCAGCTCTCGCCTCTGAAGAGCACGTGTCTGGGGAAATGCCGCTCGCCCATGGCGTTCATCCTCGGCTCCTGGCGGGACGGCAGCGCCGGAGCCCTGCGCATGGGACTGGAGCACGCCGTGTACTGCCTCGGTTGCTGCTGGCTCCTGTTCGCGATCCTCTTCCCGCTGGGGATGACGAACGTCGCGGCCATGGCGGCGATAACGGCGCTGATCTTCGCCGAAAAGTCCCTGCCGGCCGGAGGCAAGATCGCAAAGGTCGCGGCCGCGGCCCTGATCGCCTACGGCTCCGTCGCCGTCCTCGTCCCGGAGGTCCTGCCCACGACGATGTGAGGGGCAAGGCGCCCATTGCGGCCGCGAAGCCGCCCCGTAGAGAAAAAGGAGCGCAATCGATGGCCAAGGACCTCAAGACGCTGGCCCAGGAGTTTTACGACGGGATCAACCACGGCGACCTGAGCATGGTGGACACGCACGTCGCCGAGGACTTCATCGACCATGAGGAGTTCCCCGGCATCCCGCCCAACAAGGCCGGGGTGCGTCAGTTCTTCGAGATGATGCGCTCCGCCTTCCCCGACTTTCACATGACCGTCCACGAAATCTTGGCCGAAGGCGACAAAGTCGTGGTCCGGATGGCGATTGGCGGCACGCACCGCGGCGCGTTCTTGGGCGTCCCGCCCACGAACAAGCAAGTCAACGTGGAGGGCATAGACATCATCCGGGTGCGGGACGAACGGGCCGTAGAGCACTGGGGCGTCATGGACGTCGCCGCCATGATGCAGCAGCTGGGCGTCGCGGCAGGACCGTAGGGGGCGCCCGCCGGTCAGCGCTTCCGCAGCGCGCGGTAGACCTTCTCCGCCGTGATCGGCAGCTCGCGGATGCGCACGCCGCAGGCGTCGAACACCGCGTTGGCCACGGCCGGGGCGACAGGCGTCGTCGGCACCTCGCCGATCGCCTTGATCGCGTACGGCCCGACGCCGTGGTCCGTCTCGACGAGCACGGTGCGCAGGTCGGGCAGGTCGCGCGCCGTCGGCAGCTTGTAGTCCCCCAGCGAGAGGTTGGTCACGCGTCCGTCCTCCACCCGCATCTCCTCCATGAGCGCGTAGCCGATGCCCGTCACGATGCCGCCGTTGATCTGGCCCTGATGGCCGATGGGGTTGACGATGCGGCCCACGTCGTGCGCGGTCGTCAGGCGCAGGAGCTTCACCTCCCCCGTCTCCGCGTCTACCTCCACGTCGGCGACCTGGACGCAGAACGACGTCACGTGCGCCAGCTCGCCCATGCCCGCCATGTGAGTTGCCTGCCCGCGGACGGACTCGCCGGCTTCGGCCAGGAGGTCCCGCCAGGCGACGCTCTCGTTCAGGGCCGTGCTCCGCACCTCGTCGCCGTCAAGGACGAGGCTCTCCAGCGGCCACTCCAGGCGCTGGGCGGTCCACCGCAGCAGCTCCTGCTTCGCGTTTTGGACCGCGTCGTGGACGGCGCCGGTGTTGACGCGCGCCGCCCAGCTGCCGGCGACGCCGGAGTCGAAGCGCACGGCGTCCGTGTCCCAGACCTCCAGCCGGATGCGGTCCAGCGGCAGCCCCAGCTCTTCGGCTACCACCTGGACGATGAGCGTGTACGTGCCGGAGCCCTGGTCGAAGATCGGCGTGCCCGCGACAACCGTCCCGTCCGGGCGAAACGTGATCGCCGCGTTGCCGATGCCGCCGCCCGGCGGCCTTTCGCCGAGGGCGATGCCGCGGCCGGCGTACCGTCCCGGCGCCGAGGGCGCGGGCTTCGGGCCGCCGAAATCGGAGGCTTCTACCGCTGCCTGGAGGGTCTCGCGCCCGCGCACGCGCTCGAAGACGACGCCGAAGGCCGTCTCGTCGCCCTCGCCGACGAGGTTCTTCATGCGGAACTCGGCCGGGTCCATGCCCACCGCCCGCGCCAGCTCGTCGATGTGGGACTCGAGGGCGAAGACGGCTTGCGACTCGCCGGGGCCGCGCATGTACCCGCCCGGGATCGTGTTCGTGTAGACGTGTGCGGCCTCGATGCGCGTGTTCGGCACGCGGTAGGGTCCGGCGGACTGCTCCGGCCCGAAGATGATGCCGCCCGGCTTGAAGGCCGCGTAGGCGCCGCAGTTCACGTAGAACTGCACGTGGTGCGCGGTCATGGTGCCGTCCTTCTTGACGCCGGAGCGCAAGCGCACCATCGTCGCGTGGCGCGGGTTACCCGCCATCAGCTCCTCGATGTAGTCCTGGACCATGCGCACCGGCCGGCCGGCGGCCTTCGCGAGGTGGTAGCAAATCGGAAGCAGGATGGTGCCGCCTTTGCCGCCGAAATCGCCGCCGATGAAGGCGTGATGGACGACGATCTGCTCCGGGCTGACGCCGATGGCGCTGGCGAGGCCGTTCTTGGCGCCGTGCGGCATCTTGCTCCCCAGCCAGACGTGGATGCGCCCCGCCTCATCGATTTTCACGGCGCAGGTCTGCGGCTCCAGGTAACCCTGGTGCTGGCGCTGCGTGTAGTACGTGTTCTCGATGACGAAATCCGCCTCGGCGAAGCCGCGTTCGAGGTCGCCGCGGTCGGAACGGCGGCTGGTGTAGACGTTGGACGGCCGGTCCAGGGGCCGGAGGCCGCCGAAGGGGCCCGGGCCCGGCGTGGGCGTGACGCCGGCGTAAGTGTTGAATTCGGGGTGGAGGACGGGTGCGTCCGGCGCCATCGCTTGTTCGATGTCGAACACTGCGGGCAGCTCCTCGTACTCGACCTCGATCAGGTCCAGCGCCTGCTGCGCCGTGTCCTCATCGACGGCCGCGACGGCGGCGATGCGCTCGCCGGCAAACCGGACGCGGTCGCGCGCCAGGACCGGCAGGTCCCGGAGGTTGCTGCCGTAAAGGCCGTTGCCCGTGTCCGCGCCGGTGATCACGGCGAAGACGCCCGGCAGCGCCCGCGCCGCCGTCGCGTCAATGCCGACGATGCGCGCGTGCGCATAGGGGCTGTGCAGGGCTTTGCCCCAGAGGACGCCCTCCAGGGGCAGGTCCGCGGTGTACGGGGCCTCCCCGGTGACCTTCTGCACGCCGTCGACGCGGCCGATGGGCTGTCCGAGAACCTGACTTGTCAAGGGGCTCCCTCCTGATCGGGGCAGAGTACAGGCTGCGGGGTACAGAGTACAGGGTGCAAGGGGCAGAGGGCAGA
>Ga0073934_10007295_pt1 | contig 15503 bp, 17 predicted proteins | sample LarsenN4metaG_FD_76834 | JGI IMG/M metagenome (GOLD analysis project Ga0073934, IMG submission 76834) | Hot spring sediment bacterial and archeal communities from British Columbia, Canada, to study Microbial Dark Matter (Phase II) - Larsen... ...
CTTTCACACACGAGGCATTTTTAAATTTGGTTTCGGCTTTAACCGGGCCGGGTATATAAAAGCACCTATTGAACCTTAAGCTAACTTTTACTGTACCGGCAGAACTCTCAAATTGCAAAGATATTTATCGTCAAATGATAAAAATTTCTATCGTAGATTCGAACAGTTTTGAAGGGGGGAAACGCTGAAGGAGATAAAGGGATTTTATGGCGTTTTTTGAGGAAAAACAAAAAAATATCGTAATGGATTTGAACTTATTTTAAACTTTTTCGGCATGGATTTCCTGTTGGTGGCCTAAAGGGAATTGAGCCGGAAATTTTAGTCTAAAAAGTTCTTTGCCTAATTTATTGAGACGCAATTTCCAGCTTTGCAATTGTGAATGACTTTTTAAGGATCGAATTTCTGCATCATTGATTTTAAAGTCTTTATTTGACTTATTTTTAAAAAGCGCCAAATTCAAGGTCTGGTTTTCATTGGGATACTTAAACCAGGGTAAAATACCGAAATTATTCAGCGCATGACTGACATCTTCGCTGTGGTGTTTGATCACGCGAAATCCACAGGCCTCGAACATTTTTCGCAGCGTTCGCGGATGGTAGTAAAAGAAATGGTTTTCCAACAAATTGAATTTGAACCCGCGGTTGTTGGCTGTTTTCAGAAAATGGCCGTCTTGAAAACCATTGGGCGTCGAGCAATAAATCCGCCCCGAAGTTTTGAGCAGTTGATGGGCTTTTTCCAAAAAGCGGACGGGACGTTGGACGTGCTCGATGACGTTGTTCATGCGGATAAAATCGAACCGCCCCGGCATATTCTCCACTGTATCAAGTGTTCCATGATAAACCGTAATGCCCAAACGCTTGCTGGCAAATTCCACCGCGCTATCAATGATTTCCACTCCTTCGACTTTCCATCTTGAATTTTCTTGAACGCCGAATAAAAAAAATCCCTCGGCGCAACCGACATCCAATAAAATTCCTTCCGGCGCAATTTTGTTGAGCGATAACGCCAATTCTTTTCCGCCGCGATATTGTGACAACGTGCCGCGCGATTGATGATAAACATTGAGCGCCCGATTTCCCTCATGAATCGTTTGTAGGTTGGGCATGGGGTTGGCAAAAATCAACCGGCACGTTTCACACTCGACAAAGTGCAAAGGAAATTCCAGCCAGTAAGTCGCTTCCGAATGCGGGCGAAAATTTGAGCCGTTGCAAAAGTAACAACGATCAACGGGTGGATTATAACCATCCGAGTTGAGCATGAAAGGCAGGTTTTTCGCTCACTGAAATAGAAATCTCACCAAAAGTTTTTATTTCAGTGGGATTTTCAATTTGTGGGCGATGTTTTTAGTTTTAAAAAAGACGCTTAACCTTTTACCTCTTTAACGGCGGCGGTCAGTGCCGGCACCACTTCAAAGAGATCCCCGACCACGCCGTAATCCGCCAGATCGAAAATCGGCGCGCGCTCATCCTTGTTAATCGCCACGACGACGCGCGAGCCTTTCATGCCGACGATATGCTGAATCGCGCCGGAGATGCCGACCGCCACGTAAAGCTTCGGCGCCACCGTTTGACCAGACGAGCCGATCTGGCGATCCATCGGCAACCAGCCGTCATCACAAACCGGACGCGAGGCCGCCAATTCTGCTCCAAGCGCTTTCGCAAGTTCTTCAACGATCGGCAGTTTGTCTTTCTCTTTAATACCGCGCCCCACCGACACAATCACCTCCGCTTTGGTCAAATCGACTTTGCCTTTCACGCCTTCAAAAATTTCCAACACGTTCGTGCGAATGGACGCGCCGGAAATATTGACGCCGGCATCAGCAACCGCCGCGCTGCCGCCCTTCACGAGCTTGTCGCTGCTCACCGCGCCGGCTTGAAAACTCACAAAATTTGGTGTCCCGCTTTGCGGGATAAAAGAAAAATCCGCATTGATTTTGCCTTGAAACATCTGCCGGATAAAAACCGCCGCGCCGGCTTCGAGGCGATAGCCGACGCAGTCGCTCATAAAAACGCGGCCAAATGCCGTTGCCAACTTGGGCATGTAATCGCGCGCTTGATACGAATGGCCGGCAAAAACATATTGTGGCTGCGCTTTTTCGACAATTTGTTTAGTTGCCGCAGAAAAGCCGTCCGGCGTGTAATTCGACAACTCGCTGTTTTCAGCAAACCAAACTTGCTGAATTTTCGTCTCGGCCACTGATTTCGCGGCGGCTTGGGCATTTTTGCCTAACACTACCGCGCTGATTGGCTGATTCAAACCCGCGCCGATTTCCTGCGCCGCGGCCAAAGCTTCCCAGCCAATACGGCTGACCTTGCCATCGTTTTGTTCGACAATCGTTAATATTCCCGAAGCCATTTGTTTCTCCAATTATGAAAAGTTTTAAAATAGCGTAAACCGTGATCCGTAATTCGTAATCCAAACTCCAAACTCAAATCACCTTGGCTTCATTCTTCAATTTCTCCGCAAGCTGCTTCGCCACGCTTTTCGCATCGCCTTGCAAAATCTGCGTCTGCTTGCTTTTTACCGGCACGTAAATTTTGTTCATCTTGACGGCTTCCGTCATTTGTACGCCCAGTTCCGCCACGGTCATTTCTTTCAGCGGTTTTTTCTTCGCCTCCATAATGCCCTTGATCGTCGCATAGCGAATCGGCGCGTAGCCGGATTGCACCGTCAACACCGCAGGAGAGGGCAGCTCGATATATTGAAACCAACCGCTTTCGAGTTCGCGTTTGATTTTGAGCTTGCCGTCGAGCGATTGAATTTCCATCACCAGCGTCGCATGCGGCATGCCGAGCAACTCCGCCAGCACGACGCCGGTTTGGCCGAAACCGAGATCGTCGCTCTGCAAGCCGGTGAGCACGAGATCGGGATTTTCCGGTTTGATCGCCGCCGCCAGAAGGTTTGCGCTCACCAACGGATCCAAAATCGGCTGCTCGTGATTGATCACCAGCGCGCGATCCGCGCCCTTCGCCAGCGCCTGCGAAATTGCCTGTTTCAACCGCGCCGCTGGACCCATCGAGATCACGATCACCTCGCCGCCATGTTTCTCTTTCAATCGCAAACCGGCCTCGAGCGCGTAATGATCGCTCTCATTGATTTCAAAATTCAAATTCTTCTCATCGACCCAGATGCCGTCCGCCGTGATTTTAAGCTGCGAATCTTTCAACGGCACCTGTTTCATGCACAGAATGATTTTCACGTGTTGCTCCTTTATTTTTCAACTTCGGCTTCAAACTCTGAAGGTTCTTGCTCTTCTTCAGGAAGCAACCCAGCTTCTTCCATAATGTTCTCAATGTCATCGAGCATGCCTTCCATCTCGTCCGGCGTATCGCCAAAAAGCCGCTCGAATTCTTGGGCATCGAGCTTATTAAGCGCGAAATAAAAAAGCTCCCGATAAGTGTCCAACTCCGATTCGGAGATTTCCACAGTGAAAAGCTGGACGCTGGCAATTTCACGTTTGCTGAGAAGATTCATATCGACACCTTCATCTTGTTCATATACTTCCTCAGGATTATCTCGATCTTGAAATGCAAAAATCGTCGGCCTCGTTCCTTCCCGATGCCGTTGCTGGCCATGCACAGTTCGCCGCTTGCTTTTTCCGTCAGCCATTTCCAATTCCTCTCCACAAATTTCATTTCCAAATTAGCGAGAACAAAAATAAACCGCACGGGAAAATTTTTCCTGATCAGGCAAATAAACGCCACCAATACTCGCACCCCTACTCGTACTCGCTTTGGAAACCTCTTTTAAAAAGCGAATAAGAGTGGGAGTAAGAGAACGAGTACGAGCAACCAGCGACCAGCAACGAGCACCCAGCCTCACACATTCACCTTAAACGGATACCCGCCGCGTTCATAAACCATCTCACAGATCTGTTTGCGCTCGCGGTCGATGTTGTCGTCAAGTTGCCGCAAGTTGCGCCGAACGCGGCGCCAGGCCTCTTCAATAAACGTTTTGGCCACGAGCAAATCCTGCTCGACATCCGGCGCATTCTCTTTGAGCAAGGTGTCGACGCGAGAGATGATCGCCACCATTGCGTAAAGATCGATGATCATATCCGCCAGCCGGCGTTGGATGAATTGTTTCAAAATGATGTTTTTGCCATGTTTGATCAGCACCCGTTCCGTCACCTGATGCAGCGCCTTGGCATACTCGTTGAATTTCGCGGCTTCGTCGCTGAGCGCGGGATGAACGCCGTCGAGATGATCGTGCGCGACTTTATCTTTGACTTTTTGCACGGCGTATCCCGTCAACAAACCAAAACCTTTGATCGGATCGCGCAGGGCTTTGCCGATTTTTTTGAGATACTCGCCCGGGCCTTGCATGCCGGCCAGCGCCACGAAAGCGCGCAGAATCTCGTTCGTGCCCTCGAAGATCAGATTGATGCGCGAGTCGCGCAAAATTCTTTCATACGGATAATCGCGCGAATAACCGATGCCGCCGGCGATTTGCATCGCCTCGTTGGCCACGCGCCACACTGCCTCGCTCACAAAAATTTTGCTGATCGCCGATTCGAGCGAAAAATCGACGCCTTCGCGATCCGCCAACGCCGTCGTGAGATAAACCATGCTCTCCGCGGCGTACGTGTCGGCGACCATGCCGGCAATTTTTTCCTGAATCATCTCAAACTGCGCGATGGGCTTGCCAAATTGTTTGCGATTCTTGGCATGCTCGATCGCCAGCTTCGTTAGCGCCTTGCACCCGCCCAAGCAGCCGCTCGCTAGCCCGAGTCGCCCGACATTCAAAATTTCCATCGCCACTTTGAAGCCTTTGCCCATCGGCCCGAGCATGTTTTCAACCGGCAATTTAACATTGTCGAAATTCAGCGAGGTGGTGTTGGAGCCGTGAATGCCGAGCTTGTCTTCCGGCTTGCCGGAAGAAAATCCTGGCATGCCGCGTTCGACGATGAACGAGGTGATCTTTTCTTTTTTCTCGCCGCCTTCCACCATCTCGGTTTTGGCAAAGACGGTGTAAACGTGGCCGATGCCGCCGTTGGTGATCCAGATTTTGCCGCCGGTCAACGTAAAAAATTTTTTGCTGGCATCAATAACCGCTTTGGATTGAATGCCAGCCGCATCGCTGCCGGCGCCGGCTTCGGTCAACGCAAACGCGCCCATCCATTCGCCGCTGGCCATGCGCGGCAAGTATTTTTCTTTTTGCTGATCGGAGCCATATATGATGATGCCCTTGCTGCCAATCGACAAATGGCCGCCGAGCGAAACCGCGAGCGACGCATCGTAATTGCAAATTTGCTCGAACACGCGGCTGTACGCCGTTTGCGACAGCCCCGCGCCGCCGTATTGCTCCGGAATCGACAAGCCGAAAAATCCGATCTGCTTGAGGCCCTCCCAAACATTTTGGGGAATGTAGCCGAGCCGATCGATTTCCTCGGATTTGATGTTGTCGCGCGCAAATTCGTTGAACGCATCGACAATCGTTTGCAAACTCTCCTGCTCGTCGGCTTTCATTTTGGGATAGGGAAAAACCATCTCCTGCTCGATTTCGCCGGTGAAGAGAGATTTCAAAAAGCTGCGGGATTTTTCTTCGGTGCTCATGGTTGTTTCTCGTGGTGTAAAGGTTAGCTGGTTGGCCTGTTATATCATCTCCTCAGATTGGTGAGCTACTATCCATGTCATGCTGAAAGCATCTTTTTTGTGGTCAAGCAAAGTGCTGGATTGAAAAAAGATTCATCCTGAATGACATGCCCAAATCTACCCGTCTGAGGCCGGTTCAATTTTCAATTCTATCCTCAAGGTGCAAGCCTATGACATCTTTGATATTCTCCATGACTTCTTCGCAGGTGTCGCCTTGCGTATAGCATCCTTGCAGCTCGGGACAAAACGCATAATAACCATCGTCATCCATTTCGATAACGACTGAAAAGCGGTAAGTCTTCATATTCTCACCTTGAAGTTTTGGAATGGCTCATGATGATGATGATGACTTCGTTTAAACTAGAGGCTTTGCTACTTTTGAGGATTTCCGATTTCACCGGAAGCAGTACTCGTGCAAATACCTTCGTAGAAACAGACCACCCACATCGCGCTGGCGCTCCTCTTATCTGCGGTCCAAATATCTGCGTGATGGTCCAATTTTTCGAATACCGGATTGATGCCCAAGTTATTCGAAATTTTGGGCTCCATCAGCGACATGAATTCCTCTAAAGTTGGCAAGCGCCAATCGCTAAATCCAGCGAATTTTTGTGCATTTAATTGGCGAATATATTGATATGCTTTTGCAATACTCATATAATCAGCCGAAAGTGCTTGCTGCCACATCAAACCTGTGGCGCGATCGAAAATAACTTTGCCGCCCACCTGCAATTGAAAATTGTTGACTGTTCCCTTACCATAAGGGTTGCTCCACTCCTTAGTCTCATAATCCTCAGCACAGTAATAGTCATGCCGCTTCAGCATGGTTTTAACGTCCTCCACTGGGAGAGTAGTTGGCTTACTTCTCAAATAATGATCACATAATTTTTGTCGCGCAGCTTCGTAGGCTTTACGTTTGACAGCCAAGTCCAAACGTTTGCTGTTCATTAGGCTCAAGAGGGCATCGAACTTGCTTTTTAGCTCTCTTTTTTCCGTCACGCCGCTGTTTTGGAGCAATTGCATTTCCTGCTGCACCAACGTATTCAGGTTGTTCCGCGCACTTGCTGTTGCGCTGCTTGATTTGAAAGCTTGCTGCCTTCTGAGAGTGGATAAATGTCGTAGATGCCATACAAGTAAATGACCCGACGTGTACCGGTTTCGAGGGATTTCCATTTACAAAGTTGACAATCTGCTTTTCCTTTCGTGGTGGCATCGATAACGTCTCTGATGAGAATATTGTTTTGGGCCAATGCCTCGGAAATAATTTTTACACCGTTGGCTTGCGCAATCGCGAGACCACTGGCGTCATAAATCATCTTTTCTCTTATTGTCCACAAATCACCGGTATAAACGGCTTTGGCTAAAACCACGGCTTTGAAGGGAACTTTATCAAGGCGCTCGCGCAAGCGTTGTTGAGAGCGGGCGTAAAGATCAATTTGAGCCGAGAGCGCCGTGGAGTCGGTTTGCAAATCGGTAAAAACTTTTTCCGCAGCTTCTTTTGCCGAAGCCGCAAGAGTAAGCTCACCCTCGAGCAGAAGGGTTTTTTGATTGAAACTCAGCTTGGCATTTTTCTCCTGCTCTTGCTAAAGCCGCACGCGTTCGCTGGCCTCTTCGGCTGGAGATTCAGATAGAGCAGCAACTTCTCGTTCCAAGATTTTAACGATTTCTGCATCCGATTTGTTGGTCAAGTCAACCCAGTTTACTGATTGGTTCTGGGTTTGCGCATAAAGATTTACGCATAAAACAAGCCGAACTACCGGTAACGCTTTCATCTCCGCCCTCCGGAATTTTTAGAGGTTCAGTCGAATTTTTTATATTGCCATCAGGCTTTTTGCTCCGCGCGCATAGCGAATTGCAAGGTCTGAACGGCATGTGCCATCGCTTCGACTTCGTTGGCAAAGCGGCCAATCGTGGCCAGCTTTTGCAAGGCGATATAGACATCCGACCGGCGCACCAGCTCGCGCACGAAATTTTGTATCTGTTTCTCAAGCAGAGTCTCTCGCAAAGAAGCGAAATCTTTATCCACGTCTTCCGGCGTAAAGAGCTCGGCATCGGATTCATGAGGGGTAATTTGTGGCATAGTTATCTCCCGTAGGTTTGAGCAATATATTCGATTAAATTGTTGGCGTAATGCGTTCCTTGACTTTGGCAGGTTTTAAGTATCCGGCGAATTTCATCTTTTGTTAAAAGTTCATCAACACCGGCATTGGCTAATATACCCAAAAATCCTGAAATTTTCAACCCCATTTCCTCGACAACAGAACGCGCGGCTTTTTCATCCAAGAGAATTTTTTCACATTGAATCTCAACGCGCTGCGACACAACGATCAACTGGGCCTCGGGCAAATGATTCTCGACAACCGGATCGTGGCAAGATGGCGCTTGCGCAATTCGGCGAGCGACTTCCATTGCTTCGGCTTTTTCCTTGTCAGTCAGATTTCTTATGACAACGACAAGACCTTCGTCAATCAAGCTCTGAATCTCGGTTGCCGCGCCGTGTTTTTGAAATTCTGCAAGCTGGCTTTGCACGATAAAAATGCACGAAAAATATCGCCGCAAAAGCTCCGTCGTATTGGATTGAAAGGCTGAAAGCAAAGGGCCCGTGTCGGCTGCCACAATAACACGATCTTCTGATTTAAAAATTGCCATTGTTAAAGCCTACTTTCAGTAAAACTTTTTCCCGCTCTGTTTCATCTCCATTAAACGCGCGGCTGGTTTAAACCGCTCTCCATATTTTCCCGCCAGCGTTTCGAGCTTGCCGACGATGTTATCAATACCACGCGCATCGGCATAACGCAACAAACCGCCGCGGAAAGGAGGGAAGCCAGTGCCGAAAATCATGCCGATGTCGACGTCCGCGGGACGGCGCACGAGGCCTTCGCTGAGGCACATCGCGGCTTCGTTGATCATCGGCAGAACGCAGCGATCTTGCATCGCCGCGGCGCTGCCGTCGAACTTGCCGGTTTTGGGGATGAAGGCGTAAATCGCCGGATCGACTTTTTTGTTTTTGCCTTCGTAAATGTAAAAGCCCTTGCCGTTTTTTTTGCCAAGGCGGCCGCTTTCGACGATTTTATCCATCATGCCCTCGCCGGCCATGCGAGCGCCAAAGGCGTTTTCGAGAATGTGCGAAACTTTGGCGGCAACATCGAGGCCGACTTCGTCAAACAAATTGATCGGCCCCATCGGCATGCCAAATTCGAGCAGCGCATTGTCGATTTGCTCAACCGTCGCGCCTTCCATCAACAAACGTCCGGCCTCCGCCATGTACGCGCCGAGAATGCGATTCACCAGAAAGCCGGGGGAATCTTTGACGACGATTGGTGTTTTGCCGATTTTCTTGGCAAACGCCACGAGGCTTGCGACAGTGACATCACTCGTGTTTTCGCCGCGAATCACTTCCACCAGCGGCATGCGATGCACCGGATTGAAGAAATGCAAGCCGGCAAATTTATCCGGCCGTTTCGTCGCGTTCGCCATTTCGCTGATCGGCAGCGATGAGGTGTTGCTCACGATCACGCTGTGAGAGGGAAGCAGGTTGTCAATTTCCGCAAAAACTTTCTTTTTAACGTCGAGAATCTCGACGATTGCTTCGATGACGAGATCGACGTGATGAAAACCGCTGTAATCCGCCGTGCCGGAGATGAACGCCATTTTATTCTGCATTTCTTTCGGTGTCAGGCGGCGTTTTTTAACGGACTCGCTAAAAACCCTGGCGGCGGCTTCCATGCCTTTCGCCACGGCCGCGAGATTGACGTCTTTCATGCGCGCCGGCAAATCGTTGTGCGCCATCAACTGTGCGATGCCGCCGCCCATCAAGCCGGCGCCGAGTACGCCGATTTTTTGAAACTCTTGAATTGGGCCGGAATAGTTTTCAACGCCAGTATCTTTTTTGACAGCTTCGGTGAGATAAAAGATTTTAACGAGATTTTTTGAGACGTTGGTGACGATCGCTTTGCCAAGCAATTCCGCCTCGATTTTCAAACCTTCAGCAATATCTTTTTTTGAAAAACCTTTCTCAACGGCTTCGAGCGCCAGCTCCGGCGCCGGGTAATGGCCCTTGGTCTCGGCGAGGGTGCGGCGGCGCGCTTGATCGAACAGAACTTTGCGGCCGAGAAAATTTCTTTCGAGCAGCAAAGTTTGCGGATTGACGCGATTGCGCCGGTCGGCAATTTTTTGGCGCGCTTCCGGTTTCCGGATTTCTCGCGCAAATTCCACGCCGAGGCGGCGCAAGCGTTGAGGCGGAAATTCTTTGGCGATGAGGCGATCGACGATGCCGGCTCTGTAGGCGCGTTGCGCGTCAACGAGCTTGCCGGTGAGAATAAAATCGAGTGCGCGCTGAATGCCGATCAGCCGCGGCAAACGCTGCGTGCCGCCGAAGCCGGGAATGATGCCGAGACGAACTTCGGGCAGTCCGAGACGGGTTTTATCCGAATCGCGCGCCAGCCGATAATCACAGGCCAGGACCAATTCCAACCCGCCGCCGACGCAGGCGCCATCAATAACGGCGATGGTGGGGAAAGGCAGCGCGTCGATTTTGGAAAAAACGGCCTGTCCCATTGCCGCTTTCTCCGCGCCGTCTTTCGGATCAGAGATGTTTTCGATTTCTTCGATTTTCGCGCCGGCGATGAAATTGCCTTCCTTGCCGCTCAGAAAAATCAGCGCCTGCAAATCCGCACGACTTTGCAGCTCATCCAGGCGCGTATTAAGCTCGTGCATCACAGGCGTGGAAAGAATGTTGACCTTTTCGGTGGGCGCATCAAAAATCAAAATGCCGATGTTGTCTTCAACCTCCAAACGAAAGGCCGGACCGGGTTCTTGTACATGCTGCGGGCGAATTGCTTCCATCTCATCCTCGAGTTTCAAAACTTCTGCGGTGATCTGCTCGACTTCATGAATTTCTTCGGCGATGGCGTTATCATGATGGCGATGCGCCAAACCCGCCGTCTCGAATGGCTCTCGCAAGACTGTCGATTCCATGACAAGGTCTCCTGAAACGTAAAACGTAAAGCGTAAGGTGTAAATTTATGCGCGCTGCACCATGCGCTATGCTCTTAGCGCTATGCACGCTCGACGACCATTGCCGCGCCTTGGCCGCCGCCGACGCACAGCGTCGCCAGGCCCAGATTCAAATCACGGCGCTTCATTTCCTTTAATAATGTCAACACCAGCCGCGTGCCGGAAGAACCAACCGGATGGCCGAGCGCAATCGCTCCGCCGTTGACATTCAAAATGTCGCGATTGATTTCGCCAATCGGCTCTTCGCGGCCCAGCCATTTTTGCGAGAGTTTCGCCTCGCGAAAAACCATCTCGTTGGCAATCACTTGCGCCGCAAAGGCTTCATTCATTTCGACGAGCTGAATATCTTTAAACGAAATTCCCGCCAAGCGCAAGGCCTTCGGCGTCGCCAGCGAGGGGCCAAGCCCCATGCGCGCCGGATCGAGTCCGGCAAACGCGTAACTGCGAACATAGCCGAGCGGTTCGTAGCCAAGTTCTTTGGCTTTTTGCGCCGACATCATCAACACGGCGGAAGCGCCGTCGGTGATTTGGCTGGCGTTGCCGGGCGTGATCGTGCCGAAGTAACGATCAAAAACCGGTTTGAGTTTCGCCAGCGCTTCGAGCGATTGATTTTTGCGAATGCCTGTATCTTCGTCGACGACGGTGTTGTATTTTGGCGGAGGAAAGACGGGGACGATTTCTTCGCGCAATTTGCCCAGGTCGGTGGCTTGCGTGGCGCGCTGGTGGCTCAGCAGCGCGAACAGATCTTGTTGCTCGCGGCTGATGTCGAATTCTTTGGCGAGCACTTCGGCGGTCTCGCCCATGTTGAGATCGCAAATCGGATCGGTCAAACCGACTTGCAGGCCGATCACCGGCTTGAAGTATTTCGGTTTCATTTTGGCGAAGGCGCCGATTTTTTGCGCCGCGGTTTTGGCCTTTGCCATATCGGCGAGCACATCGGCATATTCCGGCGGGTAAAGAATCGGAATGTTGCTCATCGATTCGACGCCGCCGGCGACGATGACCTCAGCCATGCCGGCGGCAATTTTGAGATGCGCGTTCGCAATCGACTCGAGGCCGGAGGCGCAATTGCGCGCCACCGTCACCGCCGGCACGTGGCGCGGGATGCCGCTTTTCAACGCGATGACGCGCGCGATGTTGGTCGCTTCCGGCGGCTGCGCGATATTGCCGATCACCACCTCGTCAATCACGTTGCGATCAATTCCGCTTCGTTCCAATAATTCGGAAACGACGAGACGACCAAGCTCCTGCGCCGGCAGCGATTTGAACAGCGTGCCGGCTTTGATGTAAGGCGTCCGCAGGCCGTCGACAATGACGACGTCATTCATACATTCCCATCCTTTCGATTGGAAAATTTGTAACGCAACATTTATCTTGCATTATCTCAACATAAATGTTGAGGTACGGAACAGGGCATTCCAAAACCAAACTTAAACGGAATATATTTTCAAGTTACTGTCTCAAAGATAAAAAATCGCGTAAAAGATGCAAGCACTTTTCAGCTTGAGGGTTTCCAAATCCCGCTTGACATTGATAAATTTTTGTCGTAAACTTGCTCAGCAAACAAAATGAAATTGGTTCAATATAACACATCGCGTCATAAAAGTCAAGTCATTTTTGACGCGATGCGTAAAACTTATTATCATCAGTTCAGCCTTATTTTTCGAGCGTTTTTTAATTAAGGTTTCAGAAAATACCAATTTATTCTTCATTGACCATAGCACAGCGCGTCATAACTGAAATCGCGTTTCGTTCTGCGCTTTACTACATTTTTACAGGTGTCGTCATGGCGATTGCAATTGTTGACATACCCGACCGCCTCAAGGTTTTTACGTATGAGGATTATTTAAATCTGCCCGACAACGGGAAACGATACGAAATTATTAACGGGGAGCTTTATATGGCACCAGCGCCGACCCTCGGTCATCAAGACACGATTGGAGAATTTCATTTCACGATTAAGAGTTTTCTCGAGATCAATCCAATCGGCAAAATTTATTTAGCGCCCACCGATATCATTTTTTCGGATATCGACGTTATGCAGCCCGATCTTATTTTTGTCTCGAAAGAAAAATTTGATATTCTTACCCACGAGAACATACAAGGCGCGCCGGATTTGGTGATTGAAGTTTTATCTCCCGGTACTGAAAAACGCGATCGCACCATCAAGCTCAAAGCCTATTCAAAATTTGGCGTGTCGGAATATTGGATGGCAAACGACGAAAAAGCGACCGTTGAAGTTTGGCGCCGGCGCGGCAAAAAATTGGATTTCCACGCTGTGCTGGGTAGAACTCAAACGCTCGCAACGCCGTTGTTGCCGGGCTTGGAAATTTCGCTCGAAAAAATTTTTCGCCAATAATGTCACCTTCACTGCCGTCACATATCCTCACCGCACTCCGGCGCGGGTTGGTGATTCCTGCCCATCCGTTGGCTTTAAATGCAAATCGAAAATTGGATGAAAAACATCAGCGCGTGTTGACGCGATATTACTGCGCCGCCGGCGCCGGAGGAATTGCCGTCGGGGTTCATACCACCCAATTTGAAATTCGCGATCCGAAGTTTGGCCTCTATCAACCCGTTCTCAGTTTGGCTTCCGAAACCATTGCACAATTTGCGGCGCAAACCGGAAAAGCCATCGTCAAAATCGCCGGAATCGTCGGACCGACTTCGCAAGCGGTTGCGGAGGCAAAATTCGCGGTTGATCGTGGTTATCATCTCGGCCTCGTAAGTCTCGCCGCGCTTCGTGATGCTGATAATGCGAAATTAATTTCGCATTTGCGCAACATTGCCGAAATCATCCCGCTCATGGGATTTTATTTGCAACCCGCGGTGGGAGGGAGGTTGCTCGATTTTAACTTTTGGCGCGAGGCGGCGCAAATTGAAAATCTCCTCGCCATCAAGATTGCGCCGTTCAATCGCTATCAAACACTTGATGTCGTCCGCGCCGTTGCTGAATCGGGGCGCGCCGATGAAATCACTTTGTACACGGGAAATGATGAAAACATCGTTGTCGATCTGCTTTCCAAATTTCATTTTGACAACAAAAGTAAAACAAAACGCCTCGTCGGCGGCTTGTTGGGGCATTGGGCGGTGTGGACAAGAAAAGCCGTGGCTTTGTTAAATGAGATTCACGACCTCATGGATAACGACAAACCGGTTCCAAGCGAGCTGCTTGCGCGCGCGCAGCAAATCACCGACACCAACGCCGCGTTCTTCGATCCACAGCACGGCTTCGCCGGTTGCATTGCCGGTTTGCACGAAGTCTTGCGCCGGCAAGGATTGATGGCCGGCCGCTGGGTGTTGAACCCCACCGCCGATTTGTCGCCGGGGCAGATGGAGGAAATTGATCGCGTTTACACCGCTTATCCGCATTTGAATGACGACGAGTTTGTAGAAGAAAATCTTGATTCGTGGTTGAAATAGCGACCAAGCCGTATTTAAAATCTTGCCTGACTCGAAAAAATCCTCTTGTTTTCCTACCGAAAAATTGTTATTCTGTTGTGGCAAATTTATAATCTCGTCACCCGAAGGAAACGCAGCGACAGGAACGCGTCAGGTGTGTGGCTGATTTATTTTCTTGGAGGAGGGAAAATTGATTCCGCTTAAAGATGACAACCCGCGCGTGTTGACCCCGCTGTTCAATTATGGATTGATCTTGTGCAATGTGGCAGTTTTCATTTATCAGCTCTCGCGGCCGGATCCGGATTTATTTGTGCATGTCTACGGCGCGATTCCGATAGAGATTATGAACGGCCAGAATTTGTCAAGTCTGATCACGGCCATGTTTCTGCACGGCGGCTGGCTGCATCTGCTGGGCAATATGCTGTACTTGTGGATTTTCGGCGATAATGTCGAGGGGCTTATGGGGCATGGACGCTATTTGATTTTTTATCTGCTCTGCGGATTGGCGGCAACGATCGCCCACATTGCCATCGATCCGTCTTCCGAAGTGCCGATGGTGGGCGCGAGCGGCGCGATTAGCGGCGTGCTCGGCGCGTATGTCGTCAAGTTTCCGCGCGCGCGAGTTTTAATCTTGGTGCCCATCTTCATCTGTTTAACCACCTTTCGGATTCCCGCCTTGTTTGTGCTGGGATTTTGGTTTGTCAAAGAATTAATCAGCGGTTTGGTCACGATGAAGATGGAGGTTGGCAGCCAGGTGGCCTTTTTTGCGCACGTCGGCGGTTTTGTTGCCGGCTTGCTCTTCGTGAAATTTTTTGAGCGCAAACAAAATCTCGAACTCTTCCGCCGGCGCGATTCTGAAGATGACACCGCATGGCGTTAAAGCCGTGATGAAGGATGGCGTGATGAAGCGCCTGGCTCGGCGCTCATCGCTCCGCATTTTATGAAAGTGAGTGAGGCCTGCATGACAACAAACGCATTTCATATACCGAATGATCGTCACTACGACGGGGCTAATCATCTCTGGGCGCGCGTTGATTCTGCAACCGGCCGCGTTATCGTCGGCATCGACACGCTCGGCCTACAAGCCTTGGGCGATTTGGTTTACATCACACTCAAAGAAGTTGGCACGCCGGTGAAGCGCGGTGAAGCCGTCGGCACCCTCGAAGCCGCAAAAATGACCGGTGATATCATCGCGCCCGTCAGCGGCATCTTGATCGGCCGCAACGAAAGCGTTCTGCGCGATCCCTCGCTGGTCAATCGCGATCCGTATGATAAAGGCTGGGTGGTTGCCATTGACCCGAGCGAGTGGAAAAAAGACTCGGCGACTCTCGTTTCCGGCGCGGCGATTCCGGCGTGGGTGGAGGCGGAAGTTGAACGCTATCGTGTGCAGGGGTGGATTTAAATTTTATAGTAGTGTTTTGTAGTACTGCCTTTAGGCACTCATACTTGAAAACCAAGAGATCCTTTAAACTTTAGCATCCAGCGCCTGAGGGC
>Ga0073934_10007296_pt1 | contig 15502 bp, 15 predicted proteins | sample LarsenN4metaG_FD_76834 | JGI IMG/M metagenome (GOLD analysis project Ga0073934, IMG submission 76834) | Hot spring sediment bacterial and archeal communities from British Columbia, Canada, to study Microbial Dark Matter (Phase II) - Larsen... ...
AGCAGCCGGCGGCGGTCGAAGCCGGCCACCCAGTTGGCCAGCAGCGGCGCGCCCACGCCCATCACGATCGCGCCGATGGCGATCAGCTGGCCGGCCAGCGCCACCGACACGTCGAGCGAGCGCGCCAGGTCGTTGAGCGTGCCGGCGACCACCATCACGCCGCAGCCGATCACGAAGTTGCCGGCGAGCAACGCCCAGCGCGGCGACTTCATCGGATCACGCGCAGCGCCTCGGGGTTGACGATGTTCGTCGGGTTCTTGTTGACGAAGTTGACGACATTCTCGAACGCGGCGCGGAAGTACATCTCGTAGCTGTCCTGCTCCACGTAGCCGATGTGCGGCGTGCACACCGCGTTCTCCAGCCGCAGCAGCGGGTGGCCCTGCAGGATGGGCTCGCTCTCGAACACGTCGACCGCGGCCATGCCGGGGCGCCCGCGGTTCAGCGCCGAGACCAGCGCGCCTTCCTCGATCAGCTCGGCGCGCGAGGTGTTGACCAGCAGCGCGGTGGGCTTCATGCGCGTCAGCGCGTCGAGCTTGACGATGCCGCGCGTGGCCTCGGCCAGGCGCAGGTGCAGCGAGAGCACGTCGCTGCTCTCGAAGAAGGCTTCGCAGCTGGTGGCCGCGAGGTGGCCGTCGGCCACGGCACGTTCGCGTGCGGATTCGCTGCCCCAGACCTGCACCGTCATGCCGAAGGCACGGCCGTAGCCGGCCACCATCTGGCCGATCCTGCCGTAGCCCCACACGCCCAGCGTGCGGCCGCGTAGCACCATGCCGATGGCGAAGTTCGGCGGCATCGACGCCGCCTTCAGGCCCGACTGCTGCCAGGCGCCATGCTTGAGGTTGCCGATGTACTGCGGCAGCCGGCGCATCGCCGCCATGATCAGCGCCCAGGTCAGCTCGGCCGGCGCCACCGGCGAGCCGGTGCCCTCGGCCACGGCGATGCCCAGCCGCGTGCAGGCCTCGAGGTCGATGTGCGCGCCGACGCGGCCGGTCTGCGAGATCAGCTTGAGCTTGGGCAGCTTCTCCAGCAGCAGGCGGGGGAAGTGGGTGCGCTCGCGGATCAGCACCAGCACGTCGGCATCCTTCAATCGCACCGACAGCTGCCCGATGCCCTTGACGGTGTTGGTGAAGACCTTGGCGTTCAGCGGCTCCAGCATCGCGGCGCAGGGCAGCTTGCGCACGGCGTCCTGGTAGTCGTCGAGGATGATGATGTTCACGGGCAGGGAGCGGGGCAGGGCGGCGTCTGGCGCCGATTGTGCCCGCCCGGCAGGTCGTGCGCCGCCCGGCTACGATCGCCGGCGTTCATCCCTTCAGCGGAGTCTTCATGGCGATCTCGATGCATTCGGCCAGCGTGCCGGTCTTCACCCGCATGCTCGGCCACCTGGCGGTCTGGCTCGACAAGGCCGAGGCCCACGCCCAGGCGAAGAAGTTCGACACCTCGGTCTACCTGGCCGCGCGCCTGGCGCCGGACATGCTGCCCTTCACCAAGCAGATCCAGATCGCCTGCGACGCGGCCAAGTTCGGCGTGGCGCGGCTGGCCGGCGTGGAGGCGCCGAAATTCGAGGACAACGAGGCGAGCTTTGCCGACCTGCGCGAGCGCATCCGCAAGACGGTGGCCTTCGTCGAGTCGGTGCCGGCATCGGCCATCGACGGCGCCGAGGACAAGGACATCACCGTGCCGCGCCGCGACGGCAACATCGTGCTCAAGGGCGAGTTCTACCTGAAGCACTACGTGCAGCCGAACTTCTACTTCCACGTCACCACGGCCTATGCGCTGCTGCGCCACAACGGCGTGGAGCTGGGCAAGGGCGACTTCCTCGGGGCGCTGTCTTGACGCGGACCGAGCGCCGGGCCGCTCCCAAGCCGGGCCGCATTCCCTTGGGGGATCGACCGATGTACCCATCGGGCGAGGGGCAGACATGACCCTGCCGGTGCACGACCTCGCGCTGTTCGTCGGCGCGGCGCTGCTGCTCAACCTCACGCCGGGTCCGGACATGCTCTACGTCGCCGGCACCGCGGCGGCACGCGGCCGCCTGGCCGGCGTGATGGCGGCGCTGGGTGTCGGCGCCGGCTGCGTCTTCCACACCCTGCTGGCGGCGCTGGGCGTCTCGGCGCTGATCGCCGCGTCGGACCTGGCCTTCGCGGCGCTGAAGTGGGCCGGGGCGGCCTACCTGGTCTGGTCGGGACTGGTGCTGCTGCGCGCGCGGCCGGCCAGTGCTGCCGTGGCGGCCGAGCCGCCGCGCGCCGGTCACCCGTTCTGGCAGGGCGCCTTGATCAATGCGCTGAACCCGAAGGTGGCGCTGTTCTTCCTGGCTTTCCTGCCGCAGTTCATCGACGCCGGCGCGCCCGGGCAGGCGGCGGCGCTGCTGGTGCTGGGCACGCTGTTCAACTTCGGCGGCACGGCGGTGAACCTGGTGGTGGCGCTGGCGGCCAGCGGCGTGGCGGCGGGCCTGGCGCGCGGCGGCGGCGGCGGGCGTGTGGGCGCCTGGCTTCAGCGGGCGGCCGGGGCGATGTTCGTCGGACTGGGCGTCAAGCTCGCGATGAGCTCGCGGTGACCTGAGGTCAGGGCCACATGTCCTTCGGCGCCGAGAGGCCGCCGAAGCCCGAACGAGGCGAGCGGGTCGGGAAGTGACGATTCAGGGTGGCCAGCCGCCGATCGGCCTCGAGCTGGTCGCGCTCCAGCGAGACCAGGGCGAATACCTCGGCACGCAGGTGCCAGAGCTCGCGCATCGAGCGCGCGAACTCGATGCGATCGAGCAGCGCCGCGGCAGCGGGCAGTTGCAGGTCGGCCACCGCGGCGAAGAAGTCCTCGCGGGCGGTGGACAGAGCCTTCGAGCGCTCGGGGCGCACCAGCGGCGCCGGCTCGCTGCCCGGCCAGCTGGCCGCCAGCCAGCCCTTCACGCGGGCCAGCCAGTGCCGGTTGCCCTGCATCCGCTCGGGCGGGCAGATTTCCAGCCGGACGGACCGGTCGCGGCCGGCGGCGGAGCGGTGGGCGTGGAGGTGCGAGAGCATGGTGTCCAACGATGACGTCCCATCGACTGCGGGACTGGATCACAGTGTGAACCCGTCGGCCGCCGCGTGGTGCATGGATGAATGGGCGAAAGTGCAGTTTTTTCACGCTGTCGCGTAAGCTGCGCGCCTGACTTGAGTCGTAACAAGGAACGAAAAGATGCGTTGGGTGCGTTGGGCGGGCGCGGGGGTCTTGCTGGTCGTGGCGGTGGCGGCCGTGGGAATCGGAACCTATCGATCGCTGGTGCTGCCGCGCACCGAGGGCAGCATCCGCCTGGCCGGTCTGGCGGGGCCGGTGCAGGTCGAACGCGATGCCGAGGGCATCCCGACCATCCGCGCCGGCAGCGCGAACGACGCCGCCTTCGCGCTGGGGTTCGTGCACGCCCAGGATCGCCTCTGGCAGCTCGAGACGCACCGCCGCATCGGCGCCGGCCGGCTGGCCGAGGCCTTCGGCGAACCGGCGCTGGAAACCGACCGCTTCCTGCGCGCGCTCGGCGTGCGGCGCGCAGCGGCGGCGCAGTGGGAGCGGCTCGACCCGCGCTCGCGCGAGTGGCTGCAGGCCTACGCCGAAGGCGTGAACAGCTTCGTGCGCGATGAACTGCAGGCCCGCCCGCCGGAGTTTCTGCTGCTCGGCCTGCAGCCCGAGCCGTGGACACCACAGGACAGCCTGGCCTGGCTGATCATGATGGCCTGGGACCTGGGCGGCAACTGGACCACCGAGCTGCAGCGCATGCGCCTGGCGCTGCGCCTGCCGGTCGAGCGCATCAACGAACTGCTGCCACCGTACCCCGGCGAGAAGCCGCGCGTGACGGCCGACTACGCGGCGCTGTTCCGCTCGCTCAAGGTCGACGGCAAGCTCGGCGCGCAGGCGCTGGCGGCGGCGCCGGAGTCGGGGATCGAGGGCGTGGGCTCGAACAACTGGGTGCTGGCCGGTTCGCGCACGACGAGCGGCAAGCCGCTGCTGGCCAACGACCCGCATCTCAAGCTCAGCGCCCCGGCGCTGTGGTACTTCGCGCGCATCGAGACGCCGCAAGGCCGCGTCGCGGGCGCCACCATGCCGGGCCTGCCGGCCGTGGTGCTCGGGCAGAACGACCAGATCGCCTGGGGTTTCACCAACACCGGGCCCGACGTGCAGGACCTCTACCTCGAGCGCATCCGGCCCGGCGAATCCGGGCAGTACCAGACGCCGCAGGGATGGGAGCCGTTCGAGACCTTCGCCGAGACGATCAAGGTCAAGGGCAAGCCCGACGTGAACTTCACCGCGCGCGCCACGCGACACGGGCCGGTGATCTCCGACGGCGGCGCCGCCGAGGGCCTGACCGGCCCGGCGGCGGCTCCGTCCTATGCCATCGCGATGCGCTGGACGGCGCTGGATGCCGACGCCGGCACGCTCGAGGCCAGCTGGGAGATGACGACTGCGCGCTCGGTCGACGAGTTCGTGCGCGCCACGGCGCGCTACGTGGCACCGATGCAGAACATGGTGGTGGCCGACCGCGCCGGCCGCATCGCGGTGGTGTCGGCCGGTCGGGTGCCGCTGCGCAAGCCCGACAACGAGCTGAAGGGTCAGGTGCCGTCGCCCGGCTGGGAGGCGCGCTACGACTGGGCGGGCTTCCTCGACCCCACTGCCACGCCGCGCGAGGCCGACCCGGCGCGCGGCTGGATCGCCACCGCGAACCAGCGCATCCACGCCCCCGACTATCCCCACTACATCGGCAGCGACTGGGCGCCGCCGTGGCGCATGCAGCGCATCGAGCAGATGCTCACGGCGAAGGACAGGCACTCGATCGACGACATGCGAAGCATGCAGGCCGACGAACTCTCGCTGGCCACCGTCCACCTGCTGCCTCTGCTGCGCCAGGCCGCGCCGGCGCATCCGCTGGCGGCGGCGGCGAAGCGCGAACTGGAGGCCTTCGACGGCCGCATGGCCGGCGACCGCGCCGCGCCGCTGATCTTCTGGGCCTGGGCGCGGCACCTCGCGCAGGGCCTGTTCGCCGACGAGGCCGGCGAGGCGGTGTGGAACGCCAGCGCGCGCGCCTGGCGCGAGGGCCTGCAGGGCGTGATGGAGCGCGGCGATGGCTGGTGGTGCGACGACAAGACCACGCCGGCGGCCGAGACCTGTGCGCAGCAGAACGATGCCGCGCTGGCCCGCGCGCTCGATGAACTGCAGGCCGCGCAGGGTGCCGACGTGGCGGCCTGGCGCTGGGACCGCGCCCACCAGGCGCGCAGCGAGCACCGGCCGTTCAGCAAGGTCAGGGCGTTGGCACGATGGTTCGAGCTGCGCGCGCCGGTGGGCGGCGACACCTACACGGTGAACGTGTCGCGCGTGAGCCTCAAGGCCGATGCCACGACCCGCGAGCTCTACCTCAACGAGCATGGCCCGTCGCTGCGCGCCATCTACGACCTGGGCGACCCGGCGAACTCGCGCTTCATGCACTCCAGCGGGCAGTCGGGCATCGCGCTGTCGCCCCACTACCGCAGCTTCGTCGAGCGCTGGGCGAAGGTGGATTACGTGCCGGTGTGGTCGGCGCCGGCGAAGCAGACGCTGGTGCTGCAACCGCGCTGAGCGCGGCCAGCGCTCAGACCTGCCCGAACAGGGCCTTGCGCTGGGGGGTGTACTTCCACCACGGTGCGGCCGGCGCGCCGCGCATGAAGTCGGTGGCGGCCATGAAGGTGTCGAGCACGCAGGGATCCTGCCGCTGGCCGGTGGCGGCGCACAGTTTCTGGTAGAGCACGAAGGGATCCTTGCCACGCAGCTCGGCCGGCGTGTGGATGCCGATCAGGCGCAGGTCGGCGGCGAGCGCCGGGCCGATGTTGGGCAGCTGTTCCAGCGTGCTGCACTCGGCGGCGCTGGCCGCCTTGGGCGACTTGATGGTCATGGCCGCGCCCATCTCACATCAGCATGTTGTTGCGGATCAGGCCGACCGCCAGGCCTTCGAGTTCGAAGTCTTCTTCTCCCGGCTGCACGACGATGGTCTGGAAGTCGGGGTTCTCGGGGATCAGCTCGATGGCCGTGCGCGTGCGGCGGAAGCGCTTGACGGTGACCTCGTCGCCCAGGCGTGCCACGACGATCTGGCCGTTCTTGGCGTCCTTGGCCTTCTGCACGGCGAGCAAGTCGCCGTCCATGATGCCGGCGTCGCGCATGCTCATGCCGCGCACCTTGAGCAGGTAGTCGGGGCGGCGCGGGAACATGCTGGCCTCGACCACGTAGGTCTGGTCGATGTGTTCCTGCGCGAGGATGGGGCTGCCGGCGGCCACGCGGCCCACCAGCGGCAGCGACAGCTGCGCCAGGCTCGGCAGCGGCAGGCTGAACTGCTTGACGCGCGATTCGGCCAGCGCGCGCAATGTGTCAGACTTCAAGCGGATGCCGCGCGAGGTGCCGCCCACCAGCTCGATCACGCCCTTGCGGGCCAGGGCCTGCAGGTGCTCCTCGGCGGCGTTGGCCGACTTGAAGCCGAGCTCGGCGGCGATCTCCGCGCGCGTGGGCGGGGCGCCGGTGCGCTCGATGGCGCTCTGCACGAGATCGAGGATCTGCTGCTGGCGGTCGGTGAGTTTGGGCTTTTCCTGCACGGGCGCTCCTGGGCGGGAAGGGATTTGTGGCTGGACGTTCATCCAGCACCTGTATTTTCATCCAGTTTCCCGAAAATGCAAGACACCGCACGCACCGTGGTCGTGCTGGCCACCGGCGGCACCATCGCCGGCACCGCCGCGAGCGCCACCGACAACATTGGCTACAGCGCCGCGCAGCTCGGCGTGCGCGCGCTCGTCGACGCCGTGCCGGCGCTGGGCGAAGTGCCGCTGGTCACCGAACAGGTGGCGCAGCTCGACAGCAAGGACATGGATTTCGCGGTGTGGGCGGCGCTGGCTGCGCGGGTGGTGCACCACCTGGCGCAGCCGGAGGTGGCCGGCGTCGTGATCACCCACGGCACCGACACGCTGGAGGAGACGGCCTACGCGCTGCAGCGCCTGCTGGCGCCGACCAAGCCGGTGGTGATGTGCGCCGCGATGCGCCCGGCCACCGCGCTGCTGCGCGACGGGCCGCAGAACCTGCTGGATGCGGTGACGCTGGCGCGCGAGAGCGGCGCCCGCGGCGTGATGGCGGTGCTGTCGGGGACCGTGCATTCCGCGTTGGACGTGCGCAAGGTGCACAGCTACCGGGTCGATGCCTTCGGCTCCGGCGATGCGGGGGTGCTCGCGCGCATCGAGGAGGGAGCGGTGCGGCGACTGCGCGACTGGCCGGCCGGCGAGCCGCTCGGCCTGGGTCGGATCGCGTCGGGCGACTGGCCCTGGGTCGAGATCGTCACCAGCCACGCCGGCGCACGCGCGGACGGCGTGCGTGCGCTGGTCGCGGCGGGGGTGAGAGGCCTGGTCGTCGCCGGCACCGGCAACGGCAGCCTGCACCACGCCCTCGAGAACGCGCTGGTCGAGGCGCAGCAGGCCGGCGTCGCCGTGTGGCGCAGCACGCGCTGCCTCGACGGCCCGGTGCAGATGAAGTCCGGCGATCGCCTGCCCTCGGCGGGCACGCTCACGCCGGTGCAGGCGCGCATCGAGCTGATGCTGCAGCTCATGCGCGCCTGAAGCGCCGGTGCGGGGGGCTCAGACCACCGTCAGCGTGACGTCGATGTTGCCCCGCGTTGCGTTGGAGTAGGGGCAGACCTTGTGCGCGGCGTCGACCAGCGCCTGCGTCTCTTCCTTGCTCCAGCCCGGCACGCTGATCTGCATGGCCACCTGGATGCCGAAACCGGCCGGGATCGGGCCGATGCCCACGTCGGCGGTGATCGACGCATCCGCCGGCACGCTCTTCTTCTGCTGCGCGGCGACGAACTTCATCGCGCCCATGAAGCAGGCCGAGTAGCCCGCGGCGAACAGCTGCTCCGGGTTGGTGCCGTTGCCGTTGCCGCCCATCTCCTTCGGCGGCGCCAGCGTCACGCTGAGCTTGCCGTCGTCGGACTTCGAGCTGCCTTCGCGGCCGCCGGTGGTGGTTGCCTTCGCGGTGTAGATGATCTTTTCGAGAGCCATGGATGCCTCCTTCAGGCGGGTTGGGTGTGGGATTGGGCGTCGACCAGCTGCGTGCGCAACTGCTGCAGCCGCTCGGTCAAGGAAATCAATTCTTCGGCGCTGCATCCGGTGGCGGCGGCCAAGGCCTTGGGCACCGCCTGCGCGCGCCGGCGCAGTGCGCGGCCTTCGGGCGTGAGGCTGACGAGCACGCGGCGCTCGTCGACCGCATCGCGCGCGCGGGCCACCCAGCCGGCTGCCTCCATGCGCTTGAGCAGCGGCGTCAGCGTGCCGGAGTCGAGGAAGAGGCGCTCGCCGAGTTCGTTCACCGCCAGGCCGTCGCGCTCCCACAGCACCATCAGCACCAGGTACTGAGGGTAGGTGAGGCCGAGCGGCTCGAGCAGCGGCTTGTAGACCTTGTTCATCGCGAGCGAGGCCGAATACAGCGCGAAGCACAGCTGCTTGTCGAGATGAAGCCAGTCGAGGTTGCGAGTGATCATGGGCGCTACTGTACTTGTAAAGCGCGCAATGGAATTGCGTACAACTGAATGACCCGCCAAGGTGCAGGGAGAAGGACAGTGGCCCGCCTCAGGCCGCCGCGCCCAGCTCGTCGATGCGGGTGGAGAGCTCCAGCCAGCGGCCCTCGAGCCGCTCGATGTCCTCGTTGACGGTCTTCAGCCGCTTGCCCGCCTCGGCGATCTGCTCCGGCGTGAGCGAGGCGTCGGCGAAGGAGGCTTCGAGCCGGTCGCGCTCGGCGAACAGCACACCGAGCCGGTGGTCGGTCAGCGTGAGTTCCTTCTTCAGCGGCTTGATCTCGTCGGCGCGGGCCTGCCGCGCCGCGGCCGCCGCCTTGCGGTCTTCCTTGCGGTTGGCCGGTGAGGCGTCCTCGCGCAGCTTGCGCGATTGTTCGGAGGCCGCCTTCGCCGCCTCGCGCGACTGGTCGAGCAGCCAGCGCTGGTAGTCGTCGAGGTCGCCGTCGAAGGGCTTGAGCGCGCCGCCGGCCACCAGCCAGAACTCGTCGCAGACCTCGCGCAGCAGCGCGCGGTCGTGGCTGACCAGCATCACCGTGCCCTCGAACTCGTTGAGCGCCATCGACAGCGCCTCGCGCGTGGTCAGGTCGAGGTGGTTGGTCGGCTCGTCGAGCAGCAGCAGGTTGGGGCGCTGCCACACCAGCATCGCGAGCACGAGCCGCGCCTTCTCGCCGCCAGACATCGTGCCCACCGCCTGCGTGACCATGTCGCCGGTGAAGCGGAAGGAACCGAGGAAGTCGCGCAGTTCCTGCTCGCGCGCCGGCGGCCCCACGTCGCGGGCGAGGCGGATCAGGTGCATCAGCGGCCCGTCCGCGGGCGAGAGCAGGTCGAGCTCCTGCTGCGCGAAGTAGCCGATCGCCAGGCCCTTGCCCTCGGTCATCGTGCCGGCCAGCGGCGCCAGTTCGTGGGCCACCGTCTTCACGAAGGTCGACTTGCCCTGGCCGTTGGCACCGAGGATGCCGATGCGCTGGCCGGCCAGCACCGAGCGTTCGATGCCGCGCACGATGGTCGTCTCGCGGCCATTGTCGCTGCGGTAGCCGCAGGCCAGCCCCGACAACGCCAGCATCGGGTTCGGCAGCGACAGGGGCTCGCGGAACTCGAACTGGAAGTCGCTCGCCGTCAGCACCGGCGCGAGCTTCTCCATGCGCGCCAGCGCCTTGACACGGCTCTGCGCCTGCTTGGCCTTGGTGGCCTTGGCCTTGAAGCGGTCGATGAACTTCTGCAGGTGGGCGATGCGCTCCTGCTGCTTCTCGTAGCTCGCCTGCTGCTGAGCCATGCGCTCGGCGCGCATCTCCTCGAAGGTGGTGTAGTTGCCGCCGTAGCGCGTCAACTTGGCGTTGTCCAGGTGCAGCGTCACCTGCGTGATCGCGTCGAGGAACTCGCGGTCGTGGCTGATCACGATCAGCATGCCCGGGTAGCGTTTCAGCCAGGCCTCCAGCCAGACCAGCGCATCGAGGTCGAGGTGGTTGGTCGGCTCGTCGAGCAGCATCAGCTCGGCCGGGCACATCAGCGCGCGCGCCAGCTGCAGCCGCATGCGCCAGCCGCCGGAGAAGCTGTTCACCGGCGCATCGAGCTGCTCGCTGCGAAAGCCCAGGCCCATCAGCATCGCCTGCGCACGGGCACGCGCGTCGAAGCCGCCGGCATCCTGGATGGCGTGGTGCGCCTCGGCGATGGCGTGGCCGTCGTCGGCGGCCTCGGCCTGCGCGAGGCGCTCCTGCGCCAGGCGCAGCGGCGTGTCGCCGGCGAGCACGAAGTCGGTGGCGCCTTCGGCCGTCTCGGGCATGTCCTGCGCCACCTCGGCCATGCCGCCCGGCTGCTGCCAGCGCGGCGGCATCTGCACCTCGCCGCCGTCGGCCTGCAGCTTGCCCGTCAGCAGCGCGAACAGCGACGACTTGCCGGCGCCGTTGCGGCCCACCAGGCCGATCTTCTCGCCCGGCTGCAGCGTGACGCTGGCGTGGTCCAGCACCAGCTTGACGCCGCGGCGCAGCGTGATGTCGTTGAGCACCAGCATCGCTTCAGCCCTGCGTGCGCCTGGCGAGCTTGACGAGCGCGTCGCGCGTCATCAGCAGCACCGCGTCGTCGCCGGCGCTGGTGGGCAGCCAGGCGACCTCGGCCTTGGGGAAGGCGCGCTCGAAATTGCGCCGCTCGTGGCCGATCTCCAGCACCAGCACGCCGATGTCGCTGAGCTGCTGCGGCGCGTCGCGCAGGATGCGGCGCACCAGGTCCATGCCATCCTCGCCGCCGGCCAGGGCCATTTCCGGCTCGGCGCGGTACTCGGGCGGCAGCGCTGCCATGCTCCGCGCGTTGACGTAGGGCGGGTTGCAGACGATCAGGTCGTAGGGGCCCTTCGCGGCATCGAGCAGGTCGGACTTGAACAGCCGGATGCGCTGGCCGAGACCATGCCGGTCGACGTTGATGCGCGCCACCGCGACGGCGTCGTCGGAGAGGTCGCAGGCGTCGACCTCGATCTCCGGATAGGCCATCGCCGCGATCACTGCTAGGCTGCCGTTGCCGGTGCAGAGATCCAGCACGCGCGTCGTGCGGTCGGACAGCCAGGCATCCAGCGTGCCCTCGCCTTCGCCGTCGGCGAGCAACTCGGCGATGAAGGAGCGCGGCACGATCACGAGCTCGTCGACGTAGAAGGGCACGTTCTGCAGCCAGGCCTCCTTCGTCAGGTAGGCGGCCGGTTGGCGCGTCGCTATGCGCTGGCCGACCAGCGCCACCGCCTTGGCCTCGTCGTCGGCCGGCACCTCGTGCTGCGCACGCTCTTCCAGCGCATCCAGCGGCAGGCCGAGCGCGAACAGCACCAGCCAGGCGGCCTCGTCGAAGGCGTTGGTGGTGCCGTGGCCAAACGAAACGCCCGCCTGTTTGAGGCGGGCGCTCTGCGCGTGGATCAGGTCGATGAGCTTCATGTCAGCAGGGACTCCAGCGTGCGCCGGTAGATGTTCTTCAGCGGCTCGAGGCTGGCGACCTCGACCCATTCGTCGATCTTGTGGATGCTCGCGTTCAACGGCCCGAATTCGACCACCTGCGGGCAGATCTTGGCGATGAAGCGACCGTCGGAGGTGCCGCCGGTGGTGGAGAGTTCGGTGGCCAGGCCCGTTTCGGCGCGGATGGCGCTGTCCAGCGCTTCGCTCAGCGTGCCCACCGGCGTGAGGAAGGGTTCGCCGCCGAGCGTCCAGTCGAGCTGGTAGTCCAGGCCGTGGCCATCGAGCACGGCATGCACGCGCTGCCTCAGCGACTCGGGCGTCGATTCGGTGGAGAAGCGGAAGTTGAAGTCCACCACCAGCGCACCAGGGATGACGTTGGTCGCGCCGGTGCCGGCGTGGATGTTCGACATCTGCCAGCTCGTCGGCGGGAAGTAGCGGTTGCCGCGGTCCCACTCGATGGCGGCGAGCTCGGCCAGCGCCGGTGCGGCCAGATGGATCGGGTTCTTCGCCAGGTGCGGATAGGCGATGTGGCCCTGCACGCCCTTGACGGTGAGCCTGCCGGAGAGCGAACCGCGCCGGCCGTTCTTGACCATGTCGCCCAGCCGGTCGACCGAGGTGGGCTCGCCGACGATGCAGGCGTCCAGGCGGATGCCTTGGCGCTGCAGCCACTCGACGACCTTCACCGTGCCGTCGTTGGCCGGGCCTTCCTCGTCGCTGGTGAGCAGGAACGCGAGCGAGCCGCGGTGCGTAGGGTGCGCGGACACGAACTCCTCGGCGGCCACCACCATCGCGGCCAGCGAGCTCTTCATGTCGGCGGCACCCCGTCCGTACAGCCGGCCGTCGCGGTGCGTGGGCACGAAGGGATCGCTCGACCACTGCTCCAGCGGCCCGGTGGGCACCACGTCGGTGTGGCCCGCGAAGGCCAGCAGCGGCGCCGTCGGGTCGCTGCCGCGCCTCAGGGCCCAGAGGTTGGTGACGCGGAAGTCGTCCGGCCCCGACATGAGAGTCTCGAACGAGAAGCCGAGCGGCAGCAGACGCTCGCGGATGATCTTCTGGCAGCCGCCGTCGTCGGGGGTGACCGAGCGGCAGGCGATCAGCTGCTCGACAAGGTGCAGCGTTCGCACCGTCAGCCGCGCAGGAAGCCCGACATCGTGCTGGTCTCCTCGCGCACGTCGAGCTGGATGTCGGTGAAGGTGGGCTGGTCGTCCTGCTCCTCCTTCTTGGGCTGCACGCGCGAGACCGGCGACATGTCGTTCTGCAGACGCCACATCAGGTTGGTCGGCGAGTCGGCGTAGGCCAGGCCCTCGTCGCGCGTGATGATGTCGTTCGTGATCAGGCGCGCCAGGTCCTGCTCGAAGGTCTGCGAGCCCTCGGCGAGCGACTTCTCCATCGCCTCCTTCACGCCGTTGAAGTCGCCTTGCTCGATCAGTTCGGAGACGAGCTTGGTGTTGAGCATCACCTCCACCGCCGGGACCCGGCCGCCGGCGACGGCGCGCACCAGGCGCTGCGAGATCACGGCCTTCAGGCCCGCGGCCAGGTCGGCCAGCAGGGCGGGGCGCGCCTCCGGCGTGTAGAAGGACAGGATCCGGCCCAGCGCGTGGTAGGAGTTGTTGGCGTGCAGTGTCGACAGAACCAGGTGGCCCGACAGCGCGTACGAGATCGCCGAGGTCATGGTCTCGCGGTCGCGGATCTCGCCGATCATGATGCAGTCCGGCGCCTGGCGCAGGGCATTCTTCAAACCCACCTGCAGCGTATTGGTGTCGCGCCCCACCTCTCGCTGGTTGACCACCGACTTCTTGTTGGTGAACAGGAACTCGATCGGGTCCTCGATGGTGAGGATGTGGCCCGCCATCTGCTGGTTGCGCTGCTCGAGCATGGCCGCCAGCGTGGTGCTCTTGCCGGTGCCCGTGGCACCCACCATCAGGATCAGGCCGCGCTTCTCCAGGATCAGCGTGTTGAGGATGGACGGAACGTTCAGGCTCTCCAGCGTCGGGATCACCACCGGGATGCAGCGGAACACCGCCGCCACCGAGCCGCGCTGCTTGAAGCCCGACAGCCGGAAGCTGCCCACGCCGGGCAGGCCGATGCTCATGTTCAGCTCGCCGGTGTCGTCGAGCTCCTCGAGCTGGCTGGGCGTCAGCAGCTCGGCGAGCAGCTGGCGCGGCTGCGAGTGCGTGAGCGGCTGGTCGGACAGCTGCAGCAGCTGCCCGTTGATCTTGATGAGGATCGGCGAGTTGGCCGACAGGTACACGTCCGAGGCGTTCTTCTCCGCCATCAGGCGGAGCACGCGCTCCATGTTTCCACCACCGCTCATGCCGATCCTCCGCTGGTGCGGCGCGCTCAGGCGCGCAGCAGTTCGTTGATGCTTGTCTTGGCGCGCGTCTGGGCGTCGACGCGCTTGACGATCACCGCGCAGTACAGGCTGTACTTGCCGTCGGCGCTGGGCAGGTTGCCGCTCACCACCACCGAGCCGGCCGGCACGCGACCGTAGATCACCTCGCCGGTGGTGCGGTCGTAGATCTTGGTGCTCTGGCCGATGTACACGCCCATCGAAATCACCGAGTTCTCCTCGACGATCACGCCTTCCACCACCTCCGAGCGCGCACCGATGAAGCAGTTGTCCTCGATGATGGTCGGGTTGGCCTGCAGCGGCTCGAGCACGCCGCCGATGCCGACGCCGCCCGACAGGTGCACGTTCTTGCCGATCTGCGCGCACGAGCCGACGGTGGCCCAGGTGTCGACCATCGTGCCCTCGTCGACGTAGGCGCCGATGTTCACGTAGCTGGGCATCAGCACCACGTTCTTCGCGAGATAGCTGCCGCGGCGCGCGACGGCCGGCGGCACCACGCGGATGCCGGTGGCTCGCATCGCATCCTCGCTGACGTGGCCGAACTTGGTCTCGACCTTGTCGAAGAAGCTCAGGTCGCCGGCGCGCATCACGTGGTTGTCGTTCAGGCGGAAGCTCAGCAGCACCGCCTTCTTGATCCACTGGTTCACCGTCCACTGGCCCACGCCCTGGCGCTCGGCCACGCGCAGGCGGCCGGCGTTGAGGTCGGCGATCACGTGCTCCACCGCCTCGCGCACCTCCGGGCTGTTGATCGCGGAGATCGTGGCGCGGTTCTCCCACGCGGCGTCGATGATGGTCTGCAGTTGTTGGGTCATGGCTCAGCGGGCTTGGATGAAGGAAACGATGCGATGCGCGGCCTCGAGGCATTCGTCGACGCCGGCCACGAGCGCCATGCGGATGCGCCCGGCGCCGGGATTGATGCCGCCCGATTCGCGGGCCAGCAGGCTGCCAGGCAGCACCGCCACATTGTATTGAGCGAGCAACTGCAGCGCGAAGGCTACGTCGTCGCCGCCCGGAACGCGCGCCCAGAGGTAGAAGCCGGCGTCGGGCAGCGCGACATCCATCACGCCCGCGAGCAGCGGGGTCACCTGCGCGAACTTGGTGCGGTAGAGGTTGCGGTTGTCGACCACGTGGGCTTCGTCGTTCCACGCGGCGATGCTGGCCGCCTGTACCACCGGGCTCATCGCGCTGCCGTGATAGGTGCGGTAGAGCAGGAACTGCTTCAGGATCGCCGCATCGCCGGCCACGAAGCCCGAGCGCATGCCCGGCACGTTGGAGCGCTTCGAGAGGCTGGTCAGCGCGACCAGGTTGCGGAAATCCTTTCGGCCGAGCTGGATCGCCGCCTCGAGGCCGCCCAGGGGCGGCTCGTCGCGAAAGTAGATCTCCGAGTAGCACTCGTCGGAGGCGATGACGAAGCCGTGGCGGTCGCTCAGCTCCAAGAGAGTCTTCCACTCGGCCAGGGGCATCACTGCGCCGGTGGGGTTGCCCGGCGAGCAGACGTAGAGCAGCTGCGTCCGCGCCCAGACCTCGTCCGGCACGCCGGCCCAGTCGGGTGCGAAGTTGCGCGCCGGGTCGCTGTTGGCGTAGTGCGGCTGGGCACCGGCCAGCAGCGCCGCGCCCTCGTAGATCTGATAGAACGGATTGGGGCAGACGACGGTGGCGCCCGGCTTCGTCGGGTCGATCACCGTCTGAGCC
>Ga0073934_10007298_pt1 | contig 15499 bp, 12 predicted proteins | sample LarsenN4metaG_FD_76834 | JGI IMG/M metagenome (GOLD analysis project Ga0073934, IMG submission 76834) | Hot spring sediment bacterial and archeal communities from British Columbia, Canada, to study Microbial Dark Matter (Phase II) - Larsen... ...
CTACGGCAAGTACGGCTACGATATGACCAAGGCAGCCGACTATGTGCTCCACCACCTCCTGCTCGGACGCCCCCTACATTATCACAACATCCCGTCGGGGCTTTACTGGCAGGGGCCCACGCGTGAAGAACGCTCTCTACCCTTGCGGCCAGGCATCGCAGAACTCAAAAGCGCCGGCTCTGGCCGGTTCACGATCACATATCGCTGGAATGTCACAGGTGAGCTTTTGGGATCCTGGCCGGTGTTTGTTCACTTTACCGATGCCGCAGGGAAGATTCTATTCCAGGGCGATCACACTCCCACCCCGCCCATGAACACCTGGAAACCCGGCGAGGTGCTGCACGGACCACTGACGGTACAACCCCCCCCAGGGCTCAACGGCACCTTTGACATCCGTGTCGGGCTCTTTGACCAGGCTGACAGCGGGCGGCGCTTGCGTCTTCAGGGACAGGACGACGGCGAACGCCGCTATCTGCTCGGCCGTGTGAAGATTCAAGGCGAGGCCATCGTCTTCTTCCCTGCCGAGGTGCCTGCGGGAGACCCAGCTCTTTTCTGCAAGGCCGATGGCGGCTGGGCCGAAGGCATGCATCCCCTGGACCGGTTCGTGAAAAACACCCATGAGATCCTCTCTCCGCTCAACTTTCTCACTGCCCGCGTGCCTATGACCAGCCACAAATTCCTCACCTCTGATCGTTTTGTTGAACAAACAGTTTTTGGCGACGGTGCTCGCCCTGTAATGGTGGTGGTTGTCAACCGTGGCGCGGCACCCTGGCGGCATCGCTCACTCCTCGGTGGTGACGTTGAACTGCCCCCGCTCGGTTTCGTAGTGGAGGGCCCCGAGTTCGTGGCATTCCATGCCTCCTGCTGGAGTGGGCTGCGTTACCAGGACGCTCCACTGTTCACTCTGCGCAGCCTGGATGGCCAGCCCCTGGAGCGCTCTCGCGAGGTGCGGGTGTTCCACGGATTCGGTGATCCCCGGCTGGTTTGGCGAGGTCGCACACTTGTCGTGGCGCGCGAAACCATGGCGCGTGGCGATTAGGGCTGTAACGAATGCCAGACCATTCCAAACGGCTCGAGCGTTGTCCGTAGCCCCTGAGGGTCTGGCACTCTTACAGTGTCGGCGCTGACGTTGTGACGACACAACATATCCCGGCAGCCGTCGCATGATACGCGGAACACCCTGAAGACGCGTTCGTCAAAGAACTGAACCGCCCGCCTGGCGGGCGGGGGCAAGAGCCCCGCAGTTTCGCCGCTGCTGCAACATGGTGCCCAGTCCGCTGAGGACCCGCGCGCAAGCCTCTGCCGTCGGACAGTTCCTGCTCCGCTTCACTCCGGCCCGATTCTTGACGGTTGATGCGGCGTTTGATGCCGCTGGCTTCGGCCTCGGCACGGTCGGCTCTCCAATCAAACGAGGAATGAAAAAATACAGGCCCGCCACTCCTTTTGGGCTCATGAGGACTCTGAGGGCTGTCAGGATTTTGCACGCCGCCAATTCCACCATCTCGCTTGCTTAAGGATTAGAAAGCGCGTCGAGGTAGTTCATGTTCATTTTGTAAGGCGTCGGGGGGCCATGCGGCATGTCCTTGTAGGCGATGAAGCCGCCGTGCTCCAGCTTTCGCCCCACTCTCGGGCTCTGCTCTGCCTCCCTGAGCAGACCACGTGCAGGGTTGAGACCAATGCCATCATGTCAGGCAAGGAAATGGAAAAAGTCGGTTCGCGGCGATGGCGTCGTCAACGTCGCGGCCCAGCGCGCCAAGCCCTCGGCGCTTCCGGCGGTAAAGTGACTTCAGCAGGCAGGCCACGTGGCCCGGGCGATTGCGTACGCCCGCAGTGATCACCGGGCTCGCGGCGGGATGCGGCTTGGGCTTCTTCAAGGAAAGATCAAAGCGGCAGAGTCGTTCCCAGCCCCAGGCGTCGCGCTTCCCCGAGAATGCGTGAGGCAGCCGCGAGGTCTTGTGCGGCCACGCCCACGGATTTGAAGAGTGTGATTTCCTCATCGCACGTCCGCCCGGGTTTCTTTCCCAGGACAACTTCCCCCAATTCGGCCGCAATCCGGTCGGCGGCGTAGCGTCCCTCCGCGATGGGGATCAGGAGATCCCCTGTCTCGGCCAAAGCTGATTGCCGATGGTCCACCACCACCCGCGCGCGCAGGATCGTTTCCGTCGGGATTTCCTGTACCGTCGGTTGGTAGGAACCAATGGCGTTGATATGGGCGCCGGCGCGGAGATCGGCATCCGCAAACACCGGTGTCCTGGATGAGCTGGCTGCGCAGACAATATCGGCTCCGCGCACCGCCTCCGCAGCGCTGGTCACGGCCTGGACTTCGATGCCCAGGGTGGCGCTCATGTCGCGGGCGAAGGCGGCCGCCGCCTCGGGGGTCACATCAAACACACGTACTTCGCGCAGCGCACGCACGGCGAATACTGCCTCCAATTGCGCGCGCGCCTGGACGCCTGCTCCAAGGATGCCTGCGCGGGTGGCTCCTGTCCGGGCCAGCAGGTCCGTCGCGGCGCCGGAGGCGGCGCCCGTTCGCAGCGCGGTCACTGCGCTGCCGTCCATGATCGCAAGGGGCTGGCCCGTGCTGGCATCGAACAGCGTTACCAGGGCCTGAATCCGAGGCAATCCCTGTTCCGGGTTGGCGTCAAAAACCGAGATGGTTTTCAGACTCAAGGCGTTCCGCGACGCCCAATAGCATGGCATGAGCAGCAAAACGCCGCGGTGCTCCGGCACGTCCAGATGGGCGCGCTGCGGCAGCACCAACTCGCCGGAAGAGAGGGCGGCAAAAACCCTTTTCATTTCCTCGATAGCCTCGCGCATGGGCAACGCTCGCCTCACGTCGGCGCCGCAAAGGAACAATGGTTGAAGACATGCCATAGAATTGTGGCTCAGGAATGACAACAGCGTGTGCCAAGGGGTTGCAGCGGTGAATTGAAGAACTGAATCATTGTCAGCCTCACTGGCGAAGCGTCCCTGGAGCATTCATCGTCCATCGGCGCCGCACCTGTCACCCCGGCCGGATGGCAGTCGCACTGACTGCGCATGGCCGGGACTATCGGACCCTCTGGAATGCCGATGCGTCTCATTCCACTTGTCCCGCACGGTCCGAAGGTGGCAGTGGCGCCCCGCGCACACCCCACATCTTCTCGATCATGGCGAAGCCTTTCGGATCATAGCGCCGCAGGGACTCGCGATCGAATGGCTCATACTCGCCTCGCCAGAAATAAGCGCAGGAGAGCTCTGCGAAATACTCGAGCTGGTTCTGCAGGGCATAGGCGCGCTCCAGGGGAGTCCCGTTCACATCCTTCACTCCGCGGTAGAGACCGGCTTCTTTGGCCGAATTCCACGCGGCCAGAATGTCCGGCTGCCGTTCTGGCCAGCGCTCGAGCTGCCAGGCGTGTGCCAGCTCGTGCACCAGCACGCGCACCGCCCAGTGGTCGTCCAGCCACAAGTAGTTCTCCGCCGAATAAACCACCACCACGCTGCGCCAGCGCGGATCCAGGTGTTTGTGGTAGTCGGGGTCAATGCGCCGGAAATACTCGCTTCCGTTATTGTAACCGCCGCCCGCTGCGCGCGGCCCTAACAGAATGTAGAAAGACAGCCGCCGCAGTGTCTCGCCTGCATGCGGGGGCAGCAGTGCCAGAACCTCGCCCACCTTCGCCTCGAGTCGTGCCACCACGCGCCTCGCCTGTCCGGACTCACGCTCCGCCAGTTCGCGTTCCAGATAAAAGGTCCAGCCGCCTGCGTGCCACTCGATGTAATCCCGTTTCGGTTGTCGGAAATCAACGGTGGGACGCGGCGCGAATGAGCGCGTCGGTCTGACGGCCGAAGAACGATTGGTTGAGACCACTCCGGCGCCGGAAGCAAATGACCCGACCAACGAAGCCAACGTCAGCAGGATGAGGTGCCGGTTCACGAGCGCGGGTTGTTCGCACGCGGCGCCTGCCGCGTGGGCGCGGCCTTGGGTGTCTGGGTCTCGTTGGTGCCCACGAGGTTCTCCAATGCCCTCGGCACGTACTCAGCCAGGCGCGGTGGTGGCTTGACCGGTTTCCGGGGCATGGCACGCAGATCGGCCAGGATCGGCGTGGCCTTGGGTCCGAGGGCATCAATGGCGCTCAACGCCTCGAGACACACCGGCACACTGTTCCGATCGGGGTGAGCCAGCTCTCTGAGAACATTTAGCGCGTCATTCAGATCGCGCCGCGCGCCGAACCGCCCGAGGGCCTCGGCTGCCGCCACTCGCACACTGGGCGACTCGTCTTTCAGCGCGCGCCGCAAGGCATCCGCCGCAGCGGTCACCGCGCGCTCGCCCCGCATCAAGAGTCCCAGAGCCGCCCAGTAACGCACTCCCGGTTCTGGGTCATTGAGTCCCGCCCGGAATGCGGAACCGGGGTCGGGTTTGAGCGACGAGGCCAACTCGGCCATGGCTAGAATGCGTTCCAGGGGATAGCGCTCTGGATCGTGGCCAAACCCGTAGGGCGCGCCGTTTCCCACCCGGCGATGCCGCTCGGCTTCGGGCAGGAACCCCAGATCACGCACCCGCAGAGCCTGCTCGCGCACCGCCGCTCGCATCTGCTCCAGCACCGCCTGGTGCGCCGGCGAACCCGCCAGATTCCGCACCTCATCCGGATCCGCTTGCAAGTCGTAAAGTTCCTCCGGCGGCTTGGTTTCCCAGAAGAAGGTCTGAGGGGGTGCAAGCTTCCCCTCGTCGTAGAGCTGCTTCCATATCCGCGTCGTCGGGGTCTGAAACATGTAATGGATGAATTGGCCGTAAATTCGGTGCGGCATGAACTGACGCACATACACAAACCGCTCATTGCGCGCGCTGCGCACCAGATCATAACGCTCGTCCATTCGCCCGCGCAGACCGTGCAGCACCTGCGTCGGCTCCTGGGCATAGGTCCCCATAAAAGCCCTCCCTTGCATCCAGTCCGGCGGTTTGACGCCCGCCAGACTCAACAGCGTGGGGGCAAAGTCCACAAAACTGACCAGGCGCTCCGAAACACCGCCTGGACGGTAGTCCGCTGGCGCCAGGTTGCGAAACTTCTCCGGCACCCGAATGATCAGTGGCACGTGCAAGCCTGAGTTGTAGGGCCAGCGTTTGCTTCGCGGCATGCCACTGCCGTTGTCCCCGTAAAAGAACACGATGGTATCCTCCGCCAGTCCGGCCTCCTCCAACTCGCGCAGGTGCCGTCCAGCGATGGCATCCATGGCCGTGATCTTGTCGTAGTACTGCGCCCAATCGTGGCGTGCCTCCGGCGTGTCGGGATGATACGCCGGCAGCCGCATGGCCATCGGGTCGTGCTGGAGTGCATGGGGCCGGGCGCGAATCTGGCTCTCGTGCGTGGTCTCGATATTGAACGCGGCGAAGAACGGCTGCCCCGGCTGCCGGTTCCGGTAATGGGCCTTCTTCGAGGACTCATGCCATACGTTGGTGGGTTTGGTCAGGTTGTAGTCCTCCTTGGCATTGTTCACACAGTAGTAACCCCGCTCTCGCAGCAATGTGGGATACATCTTCATGAACGAGGGCATGACGGCCTCGCTCCGCATATGCTCCCCCCCGCTACTGTTGGGATACACCCCGGTGATCAGCGCGGTCCGCGCCGGCGCGCATACCGGCGCGGTGGACCAACAGGTTCGGTAGCGAAGCGCGCTGCTCGCGAACCGGTCCAGGTGGGGTGTGACCGCGTTGGTGTCCCCATAGCACCTCAGGTGGGGGTTGATATCCTCTGCGACAATCCACAGAATGTTTGGCCCCGAGGGTGCTCCGTGAACACACCAAATGCAGAATAGGGCCGCCACTGTCGTCAAAATGCGTTGCAGTTTCATGGCTTACGATGGAGTCTCTAACACTCTCAGTCCAAAGTCGAGCCTGCCTTACTGTTATCCAGATGCTTGCCTCAGGTGCCTGAATGGCATTCAATGAGCGCCGTGAACACCAAGCGAAATCCATTGAAGAACGATGCGGTGGTCCTTGAACGGCTCCACCATGCGGCGTCTTCACGTTCCTCCTCGGTCGGCCATCCAGCCCTGGCGCTTTTTTTCGCGGGGGCGCTTCTCGCGCTTGTTGGCTGCGGCAAGCAGGACGGCACGCCACCACCCGCGTCCACCAGCCCGGGAAAGCCGCGCCTGGCCTTGATCATGAAGTCTCTGGCTAACGAGTTTTTCATGACCATGGAGAATGGAGCGCGCGCCCACCAGAAGGCCCACAGTGATCGTTATGATTTGATCTGCAATGGGATCAAGGATGAGTTGGACATCAGTAAACAGATAGATCTGGTAGAGCAGATGATTGCCCAAAAGGTGGATGCCATCATCATTGCCCCCGCCGACTCCAAGGCTCTGGTGGCCGTGTGCAAGAAAGCCCAGGACACGGGTATTGTGGTCATCAACATTGACAACAAGTTTGATGATGCCGTCCTTGCGGATAAAAAAGCGCGCATCCCGTTTGTCGGGCCGGACAATCGCAAAGGCGCGAAGGCGGTCGGCGATGTGGTCGCGGCAAAGTTAAAAGCGGGGGATAAGGTGGCGGTGATCGAAGGCCCGCCCAACGCCTTCAACAGCGTGCAACGCAAGCTGGGTTTCCACGACTCCATGAAAGCCGCGGGGATGAACATCGTCAGTTCTCAGTCCGGGTTCTGGGAGACAGACAAAGCCAACCAGGTAGCGGCGGCGGTTCTGACCGAACATCCTGACCTTAAAGCATTCCTTTGCTCAAATGACAGCATGGCGCTGGGCGCCATTGCCGCGCTGCGGGCGGCCGGCAAGCTCGACCACGTGCTGGTGGCCGGCTACGACAATATCTCAGCCGTACAGCAATTGCTCAAGGACGGCAAAATGCTTGTGACCGCGGACCAGCATGCGGATCAGTTGGCGGTCTTCGGCATCGACTACGCCCTCGAGGTCTTGCAGACCAGGAAGCCCCCCTTGGATCGTGAGACAAAGGTAGATATCATCATTGGCACTCAGGGCAGGTAAGCCCCGCCATGGCAAGGACCCCATAGACCATTGTTGCAGGCTTGGATTGCGATACGCCCTTTCCGGCGGCATGTTGCCTCGCAGTGTCGTTAGACTCCCGCCGGCAACTAGGGCCACCCAAGCCTGTCCAACGCGTTGTCGCTCGCCTTGGTCCGCGGGTGTGTAAAGCGAATTGACCGCTCCGGTTGGATGGTGGAAAGTGGGGCCAACCATGAATTCGAGCGCTAAAAAAGTTTCCCGGGTTGTCCAGTTCGCGCCGCTATTGCTCGGCCTGTTGCTTTTAGGTGGCTGCCGTTCTGCCTACTACTCAGCTTGGGAACAATTCGGTGTCCATAAACGCGACCTCCTGAAGAAAAATGTGGTCAAAGCCCGCGATGAGCAGGCGGCCGCCCAGGAACAATTCAAGGACGCTCTGACCCGTCTCAAAGAGATCACCAGGTTCGACGGCGGCAAATTGGAAAAACAATACGAAGCGCTAAAGAACGACTTTGAAGAGTGTTCGTCGCGTGCTGCTGCCGTGCGCTCCCGTATCAAGGAGGTCGAGACCGTGGCGGGCGATTTATTTGCCGAGTGGGAAAAGGAGATCGAACAAATCGGCACGGCCTCCTTGCGCGAATCCAGCCGACAGCAATTGGCTGCGACCCGCGAACGTTACGACGATCTGCATCGGGCCCTTAAGAGCGCCGAGAAAAGCATGGATCCCGTTATCCGCCAATTCAGCGACTATGTGCTTTACCTGAAGCATAACCTCAACGCTCAGGCGATTGCCTCCCTCAAGGGCGAGGCGGCCAGCATTCAAAATGAGATCGCCCGGTTGATCGAACAAATGAACCAATCCATTGCGCGTGCCGACGAATTTGTTAAAGCGATGAAATGAAGCGGCGGCGCTCTCATCCGCCGCATAAAACCTGACAGCGCCTGCAGAAGCCCGGCGCAGATGTCGTTCCCGTTATGCCAAGAAAACTCAGCGCAATCTCGCCCGATTGGTGGGATTACACCACCCTGCCCCAGGAGGTTATTGAGGCCGCAGCGCGCCTCACGCCCCGCGACCTCATTCGGCTTTCCCGTCCAGGGTTCCGTGTGGTCATGTACGACACTCTGGAGGATTTTTACCTGGCGGAGGCCCTAGAATACATTGACGCCTGGCGGCAAAGCACGGACGACAATCCCGTGGGCATCTGCGGGCCCATCGGTCCGACCGAGCAACTGCCGCTGGTGGCACGCCTGGTGAATGCCCTGGGGTTGAAGATTCAATCCGCGCATTTCTGGGGCATGGACGAGTGGTTCCTGGATGGTCGGGAAGTCCCGGTGTCGCATCCCCTTTCCTTCGAGCGCGCCGACCGCGAACTGTGCTTCAATCGGATTGATCGCAAGTTGCGCATGCCCGATGCCCACCTGCATTTCCCAAAGGCTGACACCACAGCCTACCGCCGTAGCTGGGATGCTGGTGTGCGCTGCGCGGTCATGCAGGGGGGGCAGGGGGATGTCAAACATTGGGCTTTTAACGATCCGCCCCAACGCGTCGGCAAGTATAGACACGAGCCCCCTTCTCCCGCCGAGTACCGCAAGCTCGGAACCCGCGTGGTCAAGCTCCACCCATTGACGGTCGCCCAGAACGCCCGCACCAGTGGAGGGGGTAACGTTGCCCTCGTCCCCACCATGGCCATCAGCGTCGGGCCCCTTGAGACCTGGAAGGCCGAGAAGGTTTCCATCTGGCAGGCCGGCCGGCACGACAACCCGTTTGGCCAACGGTTGACAGCCTACATGGTCAGCAAGCGCATCGTGGATACCTCCGTGCCCATGTCACTGCTTGCTGACCATCCGAATGTTCAGTTCAACTACTATGTCGGCGGGCTGGGCACCTGCGATGTGGAAATGCATTGAAGCCATGAAATGGACCACCGGATTGGCGCTCCTGGCGCTGTGTTTGGTGGTGAAAACCACAGCCCAGGACTTTCGCGCGGGTGTGGCCGCCGTGGACATCACTCCTCCATTGGGCATTCCCATCGCCGGTTACTACCATGCGCGAGGGGCGGATGGCGTGCTCGACCCGCTCCTCAGCAAGGCCCTGGTCGTGGAATCGGGAGGCGATCACGTGGCGTTTGTTGTGCTCGACCTGATCAGCGTGCCCCGGGCGGTGACCGATCAGGCCCGGGCAGCAATCGAACGCGAAACCGGCATCAGGGGCGCCCATGTCATGATCAGTGCCACCCACACGCACACCGGCCCTGTGTTGGACACACGCGCTCAACGGGATCGGGCCATAGGGCATCAGGAGAAGCTCTCTTTAGATTACACCACGGCTTTGCCCTCTAAAATCGTTGAGTGCGTGCGGCTGGCCTATGGTGCGTTGGGGGCGGCCCGACTGCGCGTTGCCCAGGGCAGATGCGAAGCCCTTGCCTTCAACCGGCGCTTCTTCATGCGCGATGGCACGGTCGGATGGAATCCGGGCAAACTGAATCCAAACATCACCATGCCCGCCGGCCCGGTGGATGACGAGGTCGCCATCCTCCAGGTGGACTGGCCGGCTGGTCCCGGCCCCGCTCGTGCTATCGCGACCTATGTAAACTTTGCCATGCACCCGGACACCACGGGCGGCACCAAACTCAGCGCCGACTGGCCCGGAGCCTTGGGGCGCGTTCTGGCGCAATACTTTGGGAGCAACCATCTTACTTTGTTAGCCAACGGAACGTGCGGAAACATCAATCATCTGGATGTCTCGTGGAACTGGCCCCAGAAAGGCGTGTCCGAAGCCAACCGCATCGGCATCGTCCTGGGCGCCGCCGTTCTCCAGTCTCTGAAGAGCTTGCGACCTGTGACCAACGGCCCTTGGCGCGTCCGGAGCGAGGTCGTGGAACTCCCGCTCCCCGAAGTCACACCCGCTCAGGTCGAGCAGGCCCGGCGCGATGTGGAATCCACCAGGGATGATCAGGGGGGCAACTTCATGAAGCTGGTGCGCGCGCACCGCGTGCTGGACATCGCCAGTCGCAGTGGCGACCCCTGCCGCGTGGAAGTGCAGGTCATCGCGTTGGGCCGCGATCTGGCCTGGGTGGCCCTGCCCGGAGAGGTCTTTGTCGAACTCGGTCTTGCCATCAAGAAACGCTCGCCTTTCCCGTGCACTTTCGTTGTCGAACTGGCCAACGAGAACATTGGCTATATTCCGGACCGTCGCAGTTATGCGGAGGGCAACTACGAGCCTGAAAGTGCGCGTTGTGCCGCTGGATCCGGCGAGCGCCTCGTGGACGCGGCTGTCCGGGTGCTGGAGGCTTTGAGGCTTTAGTTGGCCTGCCTCGGTCGTGGCTTCAACGCGAGCCAATTACGGTGAAACAAGCTCAGGCTTGGCCTCCTTTTCCGTCATTTGGCAGGGCAGGCGCCAGACCGCAGTCCCCTCGCGGTCCGTGAAGTAGATCCGGCACGCGGAGCGTTGGCGGCCATGCCCGTCAGCCCAGAGGGCGTAAAACTCCGGTCGGGCGTTCAGCGGCCGCCTTGCGTAGTTATGGTTGTACGGACTGTTTTTCGTCAACTGCCGCACCTTCGTCCAGTCCCGGCCGCGATTCGCGCTGGTCCAAAGGACCATCTCTCCCCCCGGATTATAAGGCTGCGGGCCTGGTTCCGTGGGCGCGATCACACGCCAGCCTCCATCGTCCTCGATATACAGTGACCCATGGTCGTAGTTGTTCAGCGAAGTGGTAAAGTCCCGCACTTCCCACTCCTGTCCCGTCCAGCGAATTGTCCTCCATCGTCGTGGTCCATTCCGTGGTCCCGGCTCATAACCGCGGCTGGTGAGAAAGAGGATTACTGGTCGGCCGTCGGCATCGAAATTCAGATCCTTCAGATAAACCAGCTCCTTGTCGCGCATGGAATCGTAAATCAGGGCCGGATGGTTCGTCGCTCTCACCGGCAGATCCGCGTGACGTCCGTCTGCGGTCAGCCAGGTTCGGCCCTGATCGGCTGTTTGCAGGTAATACAGATTGGCTCTGGCGTTGAGGCCAAGCGGAGGCGGGTGAATATCGAACGCCGTGGCAAGAACTCCCCCGTGTGGCCAACTGATTTGGTAGTGGCCGAGCGCCGCCCCCGCCAGCAGGAAAGACCGCGACCATTCCTGGCCCTCGGCGCTGGTCTTCCACATGAGCGATCGGGCCGCCGAGATCCCCTGACTGCCCCCCCCGTAGCGGGTGTGCAGAAAGACAAAGCCCTGCCCCTCGATAAACCACGCCTGCGGATAAGAGAAATTCGTGGTCGTCAGGAGTTCAAATTCCTCGATGCTATAGGGACGTGTGCTGCGGTGTATGTACGATGGACGCGAGGTGCCATGCGACGGCGAGAAAACCCAGAGATGACCAGCAGCGTCCATGGCCAGCGTCGGGTTATCGTGGGCGTCATCAGTGCGTTTGTTCAACAGCACCCGCGGGCGTGGTACAGCGCCGCTCGCATGATCGAAATACGAAATCATGTGCAACAATTCAGCCCTCTGGCCTGGCTGGCGGGCCGTGGTGCCCCCATAGACAAAGAAAGTCCGATGAACTTCCTTGCGGTAAATCGCGATCGGGGCGTGTTGCTGGGGATAGGTCGCCATCCCACCGCTGTACTTGAAACGAAACTCGTCGTTCGAAGGCTGATTGCAATACCAGATGCCCCGGTAGCCATCTTCCTCGGGCAGCACAAAACGGGTACTGCCCCGCGCCGCCTCCATGACCACTGCCCCCAGGCCAACAGCCACTGCCAGAACGGCACACAGGTGTCGCCGGGTCCTCACAGGTTGCTCCTCAACTCCAGCCCATACAACCGCGCAAAGTCACGCGCGTGCCGGGCGAAATCACCACAATAAAGCACGGGGTGCGGCCCCGAATACACCGAGCATACGTCGGCTACGCCATCAAGTTGAACCAGCACACGCGTAGCGCAGCCGCCAGTGGGCGGGCTTGTCGGCGAGCCAATCACCGTCCCGCGCCAGGCGTCCAGCGTGTTCTTGCCGGTCTGATACTTGCAGAGCGTGACAGCTTCTCCGGTTGGCCATTGTACGTCCAGGGCCATCGTCTTGGGCATTTGATGGAAGAAGGGACGCAACATATAGGGCGCTTCCGGCTCCGTGGGCCCGTGCAAACGCGTGGTGCAGGTGCAATGCGAAGCGAAATACTGGTTGTTCTCGGTGTCAAACTCAGGGTTGTGTTGGAATCCGCCCCGACCAAAGAGGCTGGCCCCCAACATCAGTGTGAGCGTGGCGTCCAGGTGGTTCTCGCACCCGCAGGCGATCAAGTTGCCATTGTTCAGGGCAAAACTCAGGCAGGGTTTCCGGTGTTTGAGAAAAAGACATTCGATGGTAATGGCATCAGCCTCATGCCGTTCCATGATTCTCTGAACGGCCACATGCGCGCGCACTGCGTCCAGCGCGGCCTCATCTTTCAGGTCCATGACGCGCCGCGCCCGCCGGCGAATTCTTCCCGCCAGCGCTTGCATTTCCTCTGTCACGGCCACTTCATCATAGAGTGTGTTGAACTCTGCCGCCGGCACGCTGTGGATGGACAGCCTGAAAAACGATTCGGTAGCATCAGGCGGAGTGGGCGACTGACCTGAGACGCGCAGGAGGCGGCTTTGAGACAAGCGTGTCTTGGCATGCACGGAACGCAAACCTCGCTCCAGCGCCGCCCAGTTCTCCACGGAATGGATATACTGTACCCGTGGCGCATCGCGGAAATATGCCGGCGGCAACTGGTGATTTGCCCCCAGAGCGTGATATAGAATAATGGGCCCCGGGTAGGCTTCCAGGATGGGCCGCAATTTGGGGCTGAAACTGTTCCAGAAGTTGACTAACAAGAGAGCATCGGGTCTCGATGCCTCCAGGCTCCGCATGAAAGCGCGGATGCCTTCATCGGTGTAGAGAGCCATTGGCTCTATCTCCAGTCGCAAGTCCAGGCCTCTGATCATCCCGCTCAACTTCTCCATGAACCGGGCCTGTTGCGCCTCCGGTTGAAACTGGTTGCCAGGCCAGGTGAACCACTGATGCGGGCTCCAGGAGTCCTCACATTTGCCTTCCAGGACAACTTGGGCCGGCGGATAGAAAAACGCTCCCCGGATGATTCCGGGGCGCTTGGCGCGTGGCGCCACCCGGGCCAGGTGGGAGCTCGATGTGGCGCAACCCATGGGCCAGACGGCCAGGGCAGCCAAAGCTGCGGTTGATTTAAGGAAAGCTCTACGATCCTGCCGGGTGGTCATACCCGCAGGCTAATACCGTGGTTTGGGGACTCAACTCTTTTCGACAATTCCAGCCCTTAGCCCCCGCGTCCGCTGGTGGCGCGCTGTTGCTTTTTCCAAAGGTCCACCTGCACTTCGTTGGTCTGCGGTGGTCCTGGCGTGCTGCGTCCGTCGCGCACCTGTTGTTCCAACAACGCCGTCAACTCCGCCACGATCTCCGGGTGTCCGGCCTGAAGGTTGTGCTGCTCCTTCAAGTCTTGGGTCAGGTTGTAAAGCTGCACCGGGGGAAGGCCCTGCCGGGCCGCCTCCGGCTCCCGCGGGGCGCTCCAACCGCCGCTTCCAGCGCACAGTGCCAGTTTCCATGGACCGCGGCGAATGGCAAACCGTCCTTCAACGGAATGATGCACCAGCGATTGTCGCCACGGCCCATTGGTCCGTCCCAGCAGAGCGGGCAGAAAACTCACACTGTCCTCCCCGGCATTTTCGGGAACCCGAGCGCCCACGATTTCCGCGCACGTCGCCAGAACGTCCACGAGGCTGATTAACTGGTCGGTAACTGTTCCGGCCGGCGTGCGACCCGGCCAGCGCACCACAAACGGCACACGGTGGCCACCTTCCCAGATGTCCGCCTTGTGCCCGCGCAATGGCCCATTGGCCGCATGCCCGGCCGCACGAAGCTGGGCCAGATCGGCCGCTGGCGAACAGCCGTTGTCGCTGGTGAAAAAGATCAACGTGTTGGTCGCCACATGGTAACGCTCCAGCGCTTCAAGGATCAGCCCCACCGCCCAATCCGTTTCCATCACAAAATCAGCGTAAGGGTTCAGCCCGCTTTTTCCCCGCCACTGTGGCGACGGCGCGATGGGCGTATGCGGTGAAGTAAATGCCACGTAGAGAAAGAACGGTCGCCCGGCCCTTGCCTCGGTGGCCGATTGGGCGATGCAATCCACCGCCTTGCGTGCCAGCGTGGGCAGGACATCCTCCACCTCAAAACCTGGAACCGCCGGCCCCCGTCGCGTCCATTTATCCGTTTTTCCATGGGTCATAGGAAAAGCGCGCTCTATTGTCGGCGCAACAGTCACCCGGTCATTCTCAATGTAGGTGTAAGGCACCATGTCCAACGAACCGCTGATCCCGAAAAAGTAACCGAAACCCACACTGGTTGGCCCCCCGGCGATTCGCTGCGCATAATCTACACTCCAGACCTGATTGCTTGTCTCGATTCCATGTCGCGGAAGTTCGGCTTGCCCTTCGTGTCGCGCCCAGTTCATTCCGAGGTGCCACTTGCCTACCGCCATCGTGTGGTATCCCTGCGCCCTCAGCAGGGAAGCCAGGGTCAATCGCCCCGGCTCGATCAAGCGCGGGGAAAGGCCGCCGAGCACTCCCGATTGCAGGCGCGAACGCCAGTTGTAACGTCCCGTCAGAAGACTATAACGCGTCGGCGTGCAGACAGAGGACGTCGTGTGCGCGTCCGTGAAGCGCAGCCCCTCGCGTGCCAGCCGATCCACATGAGGTGTGGCAATCTTCCCTTCCGGATTATTGCAGCGCACATCGCCATAACCCAGATCATCGCACAGAATCAGGAGGATATTCGGCTGCCCATAAGGCGTGGCGGCTCCAGCGTCAATAGCCGCGCTTGCCGCCACCACAGCCAGACCCGCCACTATCGCGTAGAACCGTTGCGCCAACCCCCCGCCTCGGCGCGAATCTTGCGGGGATTTCATGCCTGCGATCATCGCCCGCGCTATTTGGCCGCATTGGCACCTTTGACCCGCAGTTGAATCGAATAAAGCCCCTTGCTCGCTGTGATAAACAACGTCTGATGGTCTCTTCCTCCAAAGCTCACATTCGCCGTCCAACGCTCGGGAACGGCAATACGTTCCACCTCGCGCCCCTCTTTGTCATACACGATTACACCCTGTCCGGTCAGATAAAGATTGCCCTCGGCGTCAAGTGTCATCCCATCCGACCCGGCTTCGCAAAACAGTCGTTTGTTGGCCAGTGCTCCGTTGCTCTGAATCTCATAACAATATGTCTTCCTGGCCCCGATGTCCGCCACAAACAGTCTCTGGCCATCTGGCGTGCCAATGATGCCATTGGGCTGTTTCAGGTCATCGGCCACTCGCGTGATGGTCCGGCCGTCCGCTGAGGCGCGATAGACGTGCTGCCCGTCCTGGGGAGGCGCGGAATGCGCCCACCATGATCTCTTATAGAAAGGATCGGTAAAATACAGCGCCCCGCTGGGGTGCACATAAACGTCGTTGGGACCGCACAGCGGCTTGCCCTGGTACTGCCCGAAAAGCACGGTCACCTTGCCATTCGGGGCGATGGACCA
>Ga0073934_10007299_pt1 | contig 15499 bp, 12 predicted proteins | sample LarsenN4metaG_FD_76834 | JGI IMG/M metagenome (GOLD analysis project Ga0073934, IMG submission 76834) | Hot spring sediment bacterial and archeal communities from British Columbia, Canada, to study Microbial Dark Matter (Phase II) - Larsen... ...
CGGTTATCCATGTCAATCTTGAGAACGCGGGCCTGAACCAGCTCGCCCTTCTTGAACCGTTCGTTGGGATGCTTGACGCGCTCGGTCCAACTGATGTCGCTGACGTGGATGAGGCCGTCAATGCCGTCTTCGATCTCGACAAAGGCGCCAAAGTCCGTGAGGTTGCGAACCTTTCCAGAGACGGTCGAGCCGACCGGATACTTCGCGGCGAGAGACTGCCAGGGGTCGGGCTGGGTCTGCTTCAAACCGAGGGAGATGCGGCGCTGCTCGGGCTTGATGTCGAGGACGACCACTTCGACCACTTCGCCCGGCCTGACGATCTTGGAGGGATGCTTCATGCGCTTGGACCAGGTCATTTCACTGACGTGGACAAGGCCCTCGACGCCGGGTTCCAGTTCAACGAAGGCGCCATAATCTGTGACACCAACCACTTTCCCCTGCACGCGGGCGCCGATGGAGAAGCGCTGTGGCACGCCTTCCCACGGGTCCGGCAGCAACTGCTTGTGACCGAGAGAGACGCGCATTTTCTCGCGGTCAAACTTCAGAACCTTGACTTCGATCTCCTGGCCCGGGGCAACCACTTCGGAGGGGTTGGTCACGCGTCCCCAGGAGAGGTCGGTAAGGTGCAGCAGGCCGTCGAGACCACCCAGGTCAACAAACACGCCGTAGTCAGTGAGGTTCTTGACCCGGCCGACGAGAATGGCGCCTTCGGTGAGAGTTTCCAGCAGGTGTTCGCGAAGCGCCTTGAGGTCCTCTTCCAGGATGACGCGGCGGCTGACCACCACATTGCCGCGCTTGCGGTTCATCTTGAGGACGCGGACTTGAATGTCCTGGCCCTTCCAGGATTCCAGATCGCGAACGGGACGGACATCCACCTGCGAGGCCGGCAAAAAGGCGCGGATGCCAATGTCCACGACCAGACCGCCCTTGATGCGGTCCACTACCTTTCCGTTCAGAGTCAAGTGCGTGTGGTAGGACTTCTCGATATTCTCCCAAGCCTTGCGACGACGAGCGCGAAGATAGGAGAGGAGGCGGTATTCCTCCTTGTGCTCACCCAGCACAAGGACTTCGATCTTCTGGCCGGCCTGGAAGGGGATGCCCCCTTCCGATTCGACAAACTCTTGCGCGGGTACGAGGCCCTCGGACTTAGCGCCAAAGTCCACCACTACGCCCAGGTCAGAAACCGCTACCACGTGACCCTCGACAAGTTCGCCCTCCGTGGTGATCTCCTGCTGAGCGCCATACTGGGCCATCAGCTCGTTCATCCCCTCGGAAGCGGACTCCTCGGCGCTGACCTCCTTGGGCTCGGCAGAGACTGGCTCCGCAGGGGCTTCCGAAGCGATGGTGTCAGAGGGAGGTTCACTGGTCTGCTGGGCAGGAGCCTCGGCCGCCATTTCCTCGGTGGTGTCTGGAAGTTGCTCAGGAGCCTTGTCCGCCATGGCGGCGTGGGGCTCGGGCTCGGCTTCCGCAGCGCTGGCCGCGGAAAGCGCGGTTGACTTGTTTTCGGTTTCGGGTGACATCAAAGCGTCCTCCCAGGGGCAACTTTCCCTGCTCCTTGAGGAGAATCCTCCTGGACACCCTGCACAGGTGGTGAGAGCAAGGAAGGGAATGCAGCGGCTCTCTACATCGCTGCATCGCCTGCGATGATAGCGGGGCGCTAAGGGGTTGTCAACAAAAGGGAAGCGGCCTGGCGAAGCCTGGACAGCTAGGAGCGGAGGCGGCCGGCGTGTCGAATGACTTTGCGGTAATCGCGGGCGAAGACCTCGATGGTGCGGCACATCTCATAGAGCCTTGAGCGGATGCGTTGCCCGACACGGTCCGCCAGAGTGTCCTCGGCGTTGATGACGGCTTCGCCCGAAGGGAGGAGGGCCTGGGCGCGCTGGAGAGTTTCGGGATCGAGGAAGTTGGTGGTGATAAGGGTGACGCGCCTCTCGTTGTAGCGCGTGTTGAGGATGTGACCAACCGTTTCGAGGGCCCAGGCCGAGGGCTTGCTGGAACCGAGGTCATCGAGGAGAAGGAGGTCCGCCTTGAGGACGGGTTCAAGGACATCCATCTCCGTGGTCTGGCTGACCGGGTTGTAGCTGGCCTGGATCTCCTTGAGAAGTTCGCGGTAGTCGTAGTAGAGGCCCGCATGACCTCGGAGAACAAGTTCCTTGAGGGCGGCCACGGCAAGATGAGTCTTCCCTACCCCGCAGGGTCCCATCAAGAGCAGGCCCTGGTCGTCCACGTGGGGAAAGTTGCGGACGAAACCCTGAACGACCAGGCGGGCCTGGGCAAGGCTGCGATCCCAAACCTCTCCGCCGGGCTCGGCGGAGTAGTTGTCCACCTCGAAATTGGCGAGGTCACAATGCTCGTAGCGCTTGGGGATGCGCGCGCGCTCAAGCATACGAGCGTTACGATCGTGTGCAGAACATTCGCAGCGGATGGCAACTCGGGGAAGTCCCTGAGCCAAGCCAATTATCTCTGGTTGCGGGAGGAAAGCGTTCACCCCGTCTGCTTCCGCTCGTCTCGCTTCGCTCTCGAGCACTTTGTCCTCGATTGGACGCACGCTGCGGTTATCTTGAACAATACGCCAGCCGGTGCCGCCACAGTAAGGACAATCCGCCTGTGCCATGCAGACAGAATAGACGGGTGGCAACGCGGGCGCAAGCCGGTGGGGATGTGGAAAGAAAGTAGTGCTGTGGAAAGTTTCGCGGACAGGTGTACGGACACATTGGTACACCTAGAGCTGGCGAGCATGCACAGCCAGGAGTGGCTGAGCTACGACCGGCGGAAAGGGACGATGGCGGAGCGGGAGCGTTCGCGCTCCAGCGGGCGGCTCAAGAGTTCCTCTTGGACGAAGCGGATGAACTGTTGCATCTGCTTTTCCATTTCGATCATCTTTTCGCGCATGTTCAGGACGACTTCGATGCCGGCCAAATTGACGCCCATCTCGCGGGTGAGCGTGAGGATGACTTCCAGGCGCTCGAGGTCCGCGTCGGTGTAAAGGCGCGTGTTGCCCTGGGAACGCGACGGCTTGAGCAGGCCCACGCGCTCGTAGAGGCGGAGGGTTTGGGGATGGATTTTGTAGAGCTCGGCGACGGCGCTGATCATGTAGCCGGCGCGGGCCTTTTTGCGGGGGCGACGCGGCATGGATTGTCTTTGTCTGGGCATGGTTTACAGGGCGGCGCGGTCAAAGATGCCGAGGCGCGGATCATCAGGCGAAAGGCGGCCGAGTTCGCGGATTAGTTCGCGGACGCGCTCGTCCACCGGGCGGGGCACAACGACCTGGACTTCCACATAGAGATTACCGCGGCGGCCGGGCGCGCGGGCCGAAGGCACGCCTTTTTCGCGGAGGCGGAACTTCTGCCCGCTGTTCGTGCCGGGGGGAATGCGCAGCAGCGCGCGACCGTCAATGGTGGGCACTTCGATCTTAGCGCCCATAGCTGCCTCGGCGACGGTGATGGGCACGACGCAATAGAGATCGTCGCCGCGGCGGTCGAAGAACGGATGCGGCTGAACGTTGGAAATGATGAAGAGATCGCCCGGTGGCCCGCCAAGGACGCCGGCATCACCGCGTCCGGCGACGCGCACGCGCGAACCGGTCTGCACGCCGGCGGGAAGCCGAACCTCCATGGTGTCGGAGCGGCGAACACGGCCTTCGCCGCCACAAGTCCGGCAGATGGTGCGGAGGCGACCTGTGCCGCCACAACGCGAACAAGGAACGTTGAAGCGCAGGCCTCCGGCGCCCTTGGAGATGTATCCCTGGCCGCCGCAGGAGGGACACACCGGCTGCGAACCGGCCACGATGGCGCCGGAGCCGCGACAATCCGAACAGGCGTCGAGCCGCGCATAATTCAACTTCTTCACCACCCCGCGCACAGCCTCGCCAAAACTGATGTCAACCTGGTATTCGAGATCCGAGCCGCGCTGGGGCTGCGAGACACGGCTCTCTTCGCCAAAACCACGCATGAACTGGCTGAAGATGTCGCGAAAAGTGGAGCCGCCCGTGCCGCCAAAGTCGAAGCCACCGAAATCGAAGTGCGCGTCGGCGGGTGAAGGGCCATAGCCCGGGGCAGGTCCTCCGGCATAACTCTCCGAGTAGAAGCCGAACTGGTCGTACATCTGGCGCTTCTTCGGATCGGAGAGGACGTCGTAGGCTTCCTGGATCTGCTTGAACTTTTCTTCTGCGGACTTGTCGCCGGGGTTGAGGTCGGGATGATATTTCCGAGCGAGCTTGCGATAGGCCTGGCGGATATCTTTGAGGGCCGCGCGGCGGGAAACGCCGAGCAACTGGTAGTAGTCCTGCTTTGCGGTGGTGGGCATGGCCGGTGGCCCCCGCGCTAGAGTTTTGCCCAGCGAGCGTTGAGATCCGAGAGTTCCTGCTGCTCACGAGCGAGTTCTTCGCGGCGGCGGCGCGCTTCCTCGGACCGAACGCCCATAGCCGCTTCTTTTTCGTTGGCGCGCTCGATCCAGTGGTCAATCAGTTTGAGCTTCTCTTCCACCGAACCGGAACCGGAGCGGAAGCGCAGCGACGCGCCGATCATTTCCACGGCGCGCGGCGGGAAGTCCGCAGGAAAGCCGCGCTGCGCGTCGTAAAAGAGACGTTTCCAATCGGCCCCCGGAATTTCCGAGATGCTGACCTGCACCAGATAGAGGTCTTCGCGCACCTTCTGGATGGCCTGGGGAGGCCCTGTGCGCCTGAGCCCGCCGGTAGTCAAATTGATCTCCTGCGGCGAATTTGCCAATCCGCCGATCAGTTGGGCTTCTTGGATTCGTCCACGTCCACGTATTCTGCGTCAATGACGTCGCCCTGCGGGGGCGGCTGCGCCGGGCCAGGGCCTGCCTGCTGGCCCGAGCCTGCGGCGCCTGCTGCTTGTGTGCGATAGAGGGCTTCGGCCACTCTGTGCGACGCGCGCTCGAGAGCAGACATGGCGGATTTGATCTTCTCCATGCCGCCTTCGGCCAGCGCGGTCTTGCACTGGGCAACGGCGTCTTCCACGGCGCGCGCGTCCGCGTCGGCCAGTTTGTCGCGGTTTTCCCGCAGCAGCTTTTCCATCTGATAGACAAGCGAGTCGCAGCGGTTGCGCGTCTCGACTTCTTCCAGGCGCTTGCGGTCTTCCTCGGCGTGCGACTCGGCATCCTGGCGCATGCGCTCGGCTTCGTCTTTGCTCAGGCCGGTGGAAGCGGTGATGGTGATCTTTTGTTCCTTGTTGGTGGCCTTGTCCCTGGCGGAGACGTTCAGGATGCCGTTGGCATCAATGTCGAAGGTGACTTCGACCTGCGGCATGCCTCGCGGGGCGGGTGGAATGCCCACCAGGTGGAAGCGGCCGAGAGTGCGGTTGTCGTGAGCGAACTTGCGCTCGCCCTGGAGGACGTGGATCTCCACGTCGGTTTGATTATCGGCGGCGGTGGAGAAGATCTCCGACTTGCGCGTAGGGATGGTGGTGTTGCGCTGGATCATGACGGTCATGATGCCGCCAAGCGTTTCCACACCCAGCGAGAGCGGCGTCACGTCGAGGAGCAGAATGTCCTTTACCTCGCCGCCGAGGACGCCGCCCTGAATGGCGGCACCGACGGCCACGACTTCATCCGGATTCACGCCGCGGTGCGGTTCCTTGCCCTGGAAGAGCTGCTTGACGATGTCCTGGACGCGCGGGATGCGCGTGGAACCACCAACCAGGACGACCTCATCAATTTTTTCCGGCGCAATGCCGGCGTCGGAGAGAGCCTGCTTCACCGGCCCGACCGTGCGCTGGAGGATGTCCTCCATCAACTGCTCGAGCTTGGCGCGGGTGAGCGTCATCTGGAGGTGTTTCGGGCCGGAAGCGTCAGCGGTGATGAAGGGGAGATTGATCTCGGTCTCCATGAGCTGGGAGAGGTCGCACTTGGCCTTCTCGGCCGCTTCCTTCAACCGTTGAATGGCCATGCGGTCCTTGCTGAGGTCAATGCCCTGATCCCGTTTGAACTCGGAGACAATCCATTCCATGACGCGCTGGTCAATGTCGTCGCCGCCCAAGTGGGTGTCGCCGGCGGTGGCTTTGACTTCGACGACGCCTTCGCCGACTTCGAGGATGGAGATGTCGAAGGTGCCGCCGCCGAGGTCATAGACGGCAATCGTTTCGTCTTTTTTCTTGTCCAGGCCGTAGGCCAGCGCGGCGGCGGTGGGCTCATTGATGATGCGGAGGACTTCCAGGCCGGCAATTTCGCCTGCTTGCTTGGTGGCCTGGCGCTGGCTGTCGTTGAAATAGGCCGGAACGGTGATGACGGCCTTGGTGATTTTCTCGCCGAGGAAGGCCTCCGCGGCGTTCTTCAACTTCTGCAAGATCATGGCGGAAATCTCGGGCGGGCTGTAGGCCTTGCCTGCGATCTGGACGCGTGCGTCGTCGTGCGGTCCGGCCACAAGCTTGTAGGGCACACGCTTGGTTTCGCCGACGACCTCGTCAAACCGGCGCCCCATGAAGCGCTTGATGGAATAGACGGTGTTCTCCGGATTGGTGACGGCCTGCCGCTTGGCCACCTGGCCGACCAATCGCTCGCCGGACTTGGTGATGCCGACAACGGATGGAGTGGTGCGTCCGCCTTCCTGGTTGGCGATGACGACAGCCTCGCCACCCTGCATAACAGCCACGACCGAGTTGGTGGTGCCGAGGTCAATCCCGATAATCTTGCTCATTTCTTTGAAGCCTCCCTGCTGGCCAAGAGCTTTCCGTGCCAATGCACGGCAACTATGATAAACATTGAGTGTGTCATTGTCAAGCATTTGTGTTCATACTAAACATTGTAAATAGAACATGTTAAGTAAGGCACGGATTTGACAGAACGGCTTCGGCCTTTACTTCCAGCCTGCAAACAGCAATTCCGGCCGCAGGTCTGGGGTCAGGGAGGAGAAGTGGCTAAACGCGGCGCTAACGCATCTGAACAGAATAGAGCGGAATTTGAATGAAGACATCGGCGGTTGATACAGCAGCAGGCGGCATCAGGTAGAATAGCGGGTCGTTTAACGGCGGACAAAGAGGGAGGAGAACTTGAACCTGCGGATTGCGAGAAGGGCATTGGGCAGTGCGCTTGTGCTGGGAGTGACCGTGCTGGGGGCAGGCTTGGGAGCGAATGCCCAGACAAAGACCAGTGTGCCGAAGAAGACTTCCTCCGCCGCCACAAAAGCGACTACTGCCGCACCAAAGGCGGCGATCCCGGCGGACATGACGGCATACAAAGCGCATGGGTTCGAAAGCGCGCCAATCCGCCTGGAGGTCTTCAGCGATTTCCAGTGCCCGGCCTGCCGTGAGCTGTATCAGCAGACCCTACGGCCGGTGATGGACAACTATGTCTCTGCGGGAAAAGTGTACCTGATTCACCGGGACATGCCGCTCCAGACTCATCAGTACTCGCGGGTTGCGGCGCGGTATGCAAATGCGGCGGCGCGGCTGCGGAAGCTGGACCGGGTGATGGACGCACTGTTCGGGAAACAGGAGGTGTGGTCGGCAGACGGAAGCGTGGACGCGGTGGTGGCATCCGTGCTCACAGCCGCGGACATGAACCGGGTGCGACAGATGGTGCAAAACGGAGAGCTGGAGGCGGCCATTGACAAGGACGTGTCGTTGGCCACCAAGTACCGCGTGATGCAGACACCCACAACAGTCATCACCTACAAGGGGCAGTCCTATCCGGTGGTGGGCGTAGTGTCCTATGCCATCCTGAAGACCTTCCTGGAGCAACTGCTGAGGCAGTAGGCATGCGACGCTGGCTTCTGATAGCGGGGCGGGTGGCGCTGGGCGCGGTGTTCATCTACGCCGCGTACAGCAAGTTGCGGCAGCCGTGGGGGCTGTTCGCTCTCTCCATTGATTCCTACCGTTTGCTGCCCGCATGGGCGGTGATTGTGGTGGCGCGGGGATTGCCGTGGTTGGAACTGGGCATCGGAGCGCTGCTCATCACCGGGATTTTCCTGCGCTTTGCGGCGACGTTTTCGAGCGCGATGCTGCTGGGGTTCATCGCAGTGATGCTGCGCGCACATCTGAAGGGACTGGAAATTGACTGCGGGTGTTTCGGCGTGGGCGAGGCGCTGAGCGCCAAGACGCTGCTGCGGGACAGCGCGCTGGTGGCGATGTCGCTGCTCATAACGGCGGGAGCATTCTTGAGCCGCCCCAAAAAGCCGGCGCTGCCGGCGACCGCGGGCCAGCAGGAATAGATTTTCATGAAGTCTCTGGAAGAATATCTGGAACTCGCGCAGCGGGCGCACGGGCACATGTGCGCGGGACAGGTGCTGGGTGTGCGACTAGCGATGCTGGGGCTGCGCGAGCTGGGGATCGAGGATCCCGTCCGCGAGCGCAAGCGGCTGGTCACCTACGTGGAGATCGACCGCTGCGTGACCGATGCCGTGGCGCTGGTGGCCAACTGCCGGCTGGGCAAGCGCGCGCTAAAGTTTTACGACTGGGGCAAGGTGGCGGCGACCTTTGTGGACTTGCAGACGGGGCGGGCCGTGCGGATTGTGGCCAGAGAAACCGCGAAGCAGAAGGCGCGGGAGATGTTTCCGGAACTGGACAAGGAGCAGGGCCAGCGGAAGGCCTACCACCGGCTGGCTGATGACGAGTTGTTCGAGAAGCAGTGCGTGCGCGTCGAAGTGAAAGCGGAAGACCTGCCGGGATTCAAAGGACCGCGCGTGACGTGCGCGGAGTGCGGGGAAGGAATCAATTTCAAGCGCACAGTCGTTCGCGACGGCCGCACGCTCTGCCGGTCGTGCGCGGGCGAAAGGTATTACGAGCTGCTCTCCTGAAGACAGGCAAAGATCCTCTCCCGGCGAAGCGAATACGATAGAATCCACTTGCAATGTTGAACTGGGCGACGCTGCCGGCGTGGGCGCCGAATTGGATGCGCGAGAGGAAACTCTTTGCGCGCATCGGCTTCGGGTTCCTGATTCTGTGCGCGATCGCCACCGGCGCAGCGGCAGGACTTCTGTTTGTCTACTCGAGCGATCTGCCGGAAGTGAGGGCGCTGGAGGATTTTCGCCCCAACGTCGTCACAGAACTGTACGCCGATGACGGGCAGCAAATCGGGAGCTTCGCGTTGCAGCGGCGCATGCTGCTGACCTATGACCAGATCCCAGCAGTTCTGCGCGACGCCGTGATCGTTACCGAGGACCAGCATTTCTTCGAGCACTGGGGGATTGACCTGCCGCGCGTGCTGCAAGCCGCCTGGCGAAATGCCATCCGGCTGCGAAAAGCGGAGGGCGCCAGCACGTTGACGATGCAGCTTGCGGGCACGCTGTTCCTGGACCGAACAGACCGCAGCTTCCGTCGAAAAATCCAAGAAATGCTGCTGGCGATGCAGATCGAGCGGCACTATTCGAAGCAGCAGATCTTCACGCTGTACGCCAACCAGATTTATCTCGCGCACGGAAACTACGGGTTCGCGGCGGCGGCCCAGTTCTACTTCGGCAAGCCGGCGGGAGAACTGACACTCACCGAAGCGGCGTTGCTGGCGGGCCTGGGGAAAGGCCCGAGCTATTCTCCTCTTCTGCACCCGCAGGCGGCGCTTGCCCGACGTAACATCGTACTGGGCCGTCTGGCCACAGAAGGGAAAATCCAGCGCGAAGAGGCCCAACGCGCGCAACAGGCGCCGCTCAGGCTGCACGTCCAGGCGCCCCGCAACGACCTGGCGCCGTACTTTGTCGAGGAGATCCGCAAGTACTTGGAACGCACCTATGGCACCGAGGCCGTTCACGTGCGCGGGCTGCGCGTGTACACCTCGTTGAACGCGGCCATGCAGCGCGCGGCCAACCAAGCCGTGCGCGACGGGCTGCACGCCTACACTCGGCGGCACGGGTGGCGCGGCAATCTGCCCAACATTCTGCGCGACAAATTGGGCACGCCGGACCGCTACGAGGATGAAGACTGGAAGCGGCCGATGGAAAAAGGCGCGTACGTTACAGGCCTGGTGACCGCGGTGGACGAAAAAGCCGCAACGGTGAAGCTGGGGGCGTACCGCGCGCTGGTGACAGCGCCGGATTTCGCCTGGACGGCGCGACGCTGGCCCTCGCAGCTTTTCCGGGTGGGTGACCTGTGCATCTTCCGCGTGAAAGAGATTACGGGAAACACGGTGCGGGTGGATGTGGAGCAAAAGCCGACAGCGCAGGCGGCGCTGGTGGCAATTGACAATGCGACGGGCGAAGTCAAGGCGCTGGTGGGCGGTTACAGCTTCGAGGAATCGAAATTCAATCGCGCCACCCAGGCGCTGCGGCAGGTGGGAAGTTCATTCAAGCCCTACCTTTACGCCACGCTGGTGGAAGAGGGCTTTTCGCCGTTCGACACCATCCTGGATGCGCCCTTCACGACCACCAGCGGCGGAGAAGAATACTCGCCGCAGAACTACGACGAGAAATTCGAAGGAATCATCACCCTGCGGCGAGCGCTGGCGGGTTCGCGAAACGTGCCGGCCGTGAAGCTGGCGGCGCAGATCGGGATCGAAAAAGTCGTGGACATGGCGCGGCGCTTCGGGATCACGAGTCCCCTACCGCCGTACCTGCCGCTGGCGCTGGGCGCGGCGGAGATCACGCTACTCGAGCACACTTCGGCGTTCACCGTGTTTCCCAACGACGGGATCCGGCTGGAGCCCACGTTGATCCGGCGCGTGGCCAGCTACGACGGAGCGGTGTTGGAAGAAGCGCGGCCAAAGGTCCACGACGCCATCGCGCCGGAAACGGCACGCACGATGGTAGCTATGCTGCGCGAAGTGGTGGCCTTCGGCACCGCGACGCGAGCCAAAGAACTGGGACGGCCGCTGGGGGGTAAGACAGGCACGACAAACGATTTTTCCGATGCCTGGTTTGTGGGGTTTTCGCCGCGCCTAACCGCCGGCGTCTGGGTGGGCAACGACGACAAGAGGATCTCGCTCGGCACGAAGGAGACCGGTGCGCGCGCGGCGCTGCCCATCTGGATGGATTTCATGAACGCGGCGCTGGAAGGAACGCCCGTGGAAGAATTTCCAAACGTCGAGCCACTCGAGAAACTGGCGTTGACCAAGCACGTGCAGGTGGATACGCCGGACACCGCACCCACCGAGGATGAAGGCCGGGAGACACCGCCTGCAAAAGTCGCTCCGCCAGGTACGACGACAAAGCCTCCCGGGAAAACTACCGACAGCCCTACCATAAAGCCCGGAACCTAGGAAGCCAAACAATCCATTGAGTGTGGCGCGCCTTTCGCCGTTCACGCGCGCGGAAAAACGAAAACTAACCAGAAAAAACCGGCGACCGCCTAGACCACGCGAAGGTTCAGGAGCGAAATGAATCCCAACCGAACGGGGTGAGCGGCGCCGCTCGACCTTTGGCGTTGATCAGAAGCACTTTTCGCTGACGGGTGATCTCGCCAATGGGCGCAAGGGGAACACCGCGATAGCGTGGCGGGATTCTCTTCGCCAGATGGCGGGGCACGGCGAAGAGAAGCTCATAGTCGTCACCGCCGTGAAGCGCGCACTGTACCGGGTCAATCCCCATTGCGCGCAGAGACTGCGGGACAACCACAGCGGGAATGCGGTCCAGAAACACGCGCGCTCCGACGTGGCTGGCAGCGCACAGGCGGGCGAGGTCGGTGGAAAGTCCGTCGGAGAGATCAATCATCGCGGACGCCCACGGTTTCCGAGCAAGTTTCTGCCCCAGCGCCAAGCGAATGGACGGATACAGGTGAGTCCGCAGGAGGGGTTTCCAGCGAGCTTGGTGAGAGAGTCCGCGGCGCACGAGTTCGAGTCCGAGCTGAGCAGCGCCCAGCGATCCACTGGCGTAGAGGAGATCACCCGGCCGGGCGCCACTGCGCAGAATGGCAGAGTGCGGGGCGATTTCACCGATCACCGTTATACTTACTGCAATCTGAACCTGACGCGAAGTGTCCCCGCCGATGAGAGAGAGAGCATATTCTTTCGCGGCACGCGCCATGCCGGCGAGGAAAAGGTCCAGCCACTTCGTGGTGAGTTCCGGGGGAAGCGCGAGGGTCAAAAGAAAAAAGCTCGGGGAGGCACCCATAGCGGCAAGGTCGCTGGTGGCCCGGGCGAGTGACTTGTAGCCGACGGAGTCGGGCGGATGGGAAGCGCGCAAAAAGTGGACGTTTTCAAGAAAGGCGTCGCAGGTGAGAACGATCTCCCGACCTCGCGCGGGGCGCAGCAGAGCCGCGTCATCGCCGATGCCGAGACGCAGAACGCCCGTCGCGCCGGCTTGGGAGGGGATGGCGCGGCGAATACGTTGGATCAAAGATTGTTCGTCAGCCATCGATGAATCGCCCTGCGGGCCCATCGCAAGTATCATGCCGCGAAGCTATCCATACGCGGAAGGCAGCCTCCATTATCCCACAGAGAGGAAAGGCGCGCGGATCGAGCCCGGGTCCAAGAATCCACAATTTGGAAATAATTCTCAAATTTTGGATTGACTTGGCTCGCAAGCAGCGATTAGACTGGCGAAGGTTTCGGACCAAGACTCGCGGTTCAAACCCAATAGATAGGCCCGACCGCTCCTGGGTGCAGCGGTCCCAGTCCCGCAAAGTAGGCTAGGCGACCCGGTGAATTCATGAGGTCGAAATTTTATACGTTCCTGATCGCGGCCAGCAACGAAGGCCGTGTGCGCAAGGTGCGCGTGCCCTTCTACGTCGTGCATGTGCTTGCGCTGCTGGCCATTGTGGGCGGGGTGACGGTGTTCGCAGCGATGACCTCCTACACGCGGATGCTGTGGAAGGTTGCCAACTACAACGCTCTGCGAACAGAGAAGGCCACGCTGCAAAAGCAGTACACACAGTTGCAGGTCATGGTGGGCGACACCAACCGGCGGCTCTCCTCGCTGCAGTCTCTGGCCACGGATGTGGCCATGACGTACGGAATCATGCGCTTCCGGCAGACACCTTTCGGGCTGAGCGAGGGACCGGTGGAACCAGCCGCCGACTACCAGCGCACGCTGGAGCAATTCGACTTCCTGAAGAAAAATGCGACGGCGGTCGCGCTGGCCTCGGAGGGGCCGCGGCTGATGCCGGGAAGCAACCTGTCCGACCTGATCTTTACGCCATCGCTCTGGCCGGTGCAGGGCCCCATCACGGGGAGCTTCGGGGACCGGCTAGACCCGTTCAGCGGTGAAGGCTCCTTCCACGCCGGAGTGGATATTTCCTCAACTTACGGCGATGAGGTGCGCGCGGCTGCCGACGGACTGGTGGTGGCGGTGGAGACGCGTGCGGGCTATGGGCGCGTGGTGGTGATTGACCACGGCTTTGGCACCTCCACCTGGTACGGCCATCTCTCCGGCTTCGACACGTGGCTGGGCGCGCGCGTGAAGCGTGGCGAGGTGATCGGCTACGTGGGCACCAGCGGGCGCTCCTCCGGCCCACACGTGCACTACGAAGTGCGCGTGTACGGAGCACCAGTGAATCCGTGGCGCTACCTGCGCGGCGGCACGGCCGACTGACCGACGCACGGCAACCCGGACCAGGCGCCATCCTTTCCAGATTCGTGGAATTGTCTTGCTGTTGATGGGTGTGTCCGTGCGCTCCGGGCCGCGGGTCCGGACAATCACTTCGATGGTGCGGAGGGCGCCGGGGCCAGGAGTTCCTCCGCGGCAATTTCCATCCGCAAATGGACGCGGACGCCTTCTTGAAGCACTTCGCCGTTGCGGGCAATCCGATCGGCAAGAGCCAGGGCCTGTGGGGTAAGTTGGCTGCGCACGCGAGAATCCAAAAGCAGCAGGCGCGCCAGCAAGCGGAAAGAGTCCACCGCGCGGGCGGCGCCGCGAGCGCTTTCCGGCGTGTCAAATTCGCCCTCGACGGAAATCTTTATGCGGTCACCATCCGGGCGAGCAGCAAACGTGATCCAGTGGATGTTTCGCAGAGCGTCTTTCAGCTCACGCGAGCGAATGCCAAAGAAAGCGAAATCCTGACGAGAAGCGTCCACCGCGGAGGCAGCGATGAAGGCTGCGCCGGCGACACGCACAAAGCGTTCGCGCTGGGCCGGGCTGAGAGCCGGGGCCGATGTGCGCAGGAGTTCCATTCGGAAAGACACAGGCTGGGCAAGAACCAGGCGATTGGGTCCGAGAAACGCTAGGGAGATCGTTGCCGGCGGCTTGCCGGCGGGAATGAGGTAAAGCTGGGTGCCTTCCCGTTGTTCCAGTTTGCCCGTGCGCAAAGCGTAGGCCGCGATTCTTTCGCGGTCGAAGCGCCCATCGGCCCATGCAAGCAGAGAGCGGCCATTGGGGGCGGGGCGAAATAGAAGAAGGACGCGATCAAGGTCCCGGGAATAGTCGAAGTCCGTGGCGCGGACGAACTCCCGGTACTCTGGGTCTTCAGCCGGAGCCGGCACTACAGCGAGCAGTTGCTTCAGAAATGGAGAAGCGCGGAGAGCAGCGAGGTCCACATAGAAAAGGAAGGAAGCATCTGCTGGACACTGCAGAAGCAGCTCGGGGATGGCGGCGGCCGGCGGTTGCGCGTACTTGTGACGCAAGTAGGCAATGAGGAGAAGCGAACAAAGAATCAATCCGCCGAGAAGCCAAACAGTGCGCCGTTTCATGGCCCGGAAAGCGAGTATAGAGGTGCGTGTTTGCATCCTGCAATGAGAATGCGCGGGTGAATAGGCGATGGAGAACAGGGACAGATGGGGGGCGAAGAAGCTGCGAAGATTTTCACAGATGGTGCGGATTTTCCACACGCGGGCAGGCACCCATGGGGGATAATTCCCTTGCAATCGAAAGACCCATGTGGTAGTTTTTGGGGGTTTGAGTGGTGCTGGCGTAGCTCAGTGGTAGAGCATCTGATTTGTAATCAGAGGGTCGGGGGTTCAAATCCCTCCGCCAGCTGAATTTGCGAACACTGGAAGCGGGGGATTGCAATAGACAGGTTTCCAGCGCAGCGAAGCAAACGGGCTAGTGTCTGAAGACACGAGCCCTTTCTGTGTTGCCGTTCTTGTGCGAGGGACGGGTGGGTGAGTGGCTAAAACCAGCAGACTGTAAATCTGCCGCTCCTTGCGGGCTACGGAGGTTCGAATCCTCCCCCGTCCACCAGTTCCAGCACGGCGGGCGAAGTCCTGAGGGAATCCTCTGGCAGTCCTGAATTTGCCGCGGCGACCACGAACGAATCGAGGAGCAGTGCCCGCCTGGCCAGGCGGAGTTGGCGGGAAGGAGTTTGAGCCTGGGTAGCTCAGGTGGTAGAGCGCGTCCTTGGTAAGGACGAGGTCACCGGTTCAAACCCGGTCCCAGGCTCCAGAGTTCGAAAGCATCGGAACGGAGGATTCGCGGGGGTAACTCAGTGGCAGAGTCACGGCCTTCCAAGCCGTTGGTCGCGGGTTCGAATCCCGTCCCCCGCTCCAGAGAACCCCACGGGGTGCGAGAGAGGCATAGACAGGAATTCAGTGCCGCGCGAAGCTCAGATGAAGCGAGGACAGTGAACAATGTCCAAGGAAAAATTTGAACGCACCAAGCCGCACGTGAACGTGGGCACCATCGGGCACATTGACCACGGCAAGACCACCTTGACGGCGGCCATCACCAAGGTGTTGGGCAAGACCA
>Ga0073934_10007301_pt1 | contig 15492 bp, 12 predicted proteins | sample LarsenN4metaG_FD_76834 | JGI IMG/M metagenome (GOLD analysis project Ga0073934, IMG submission 76834) | Hot spring sediment bacterial and archeal communities from British Columbia, Canada, to study Microbial Dark Matter (Phase II) - Larsen... ...
AGTTTATTTTGAGCTGTCGCGCATCGTCCATTGCATGGTCTCGCACATAGGTTCAACGGGCATCATGCCATGAAATGGATTTCTACTCAAATCCTTCCGAAAGCTGGGGCGAACTCTCGGCGCCACCGACTCGGCATGGCTTCAGCGCGCTCGGCCCATGGAGCCCAGATAACGCATGATAGCCGCACCAAACCGGCTGCGTTTCGAGCCGCCGGCGCAGCGAAGAAGAACTCGTCGTGTCGGCATCGCCATGAAATGCGGACCTGAGGCGGCGAGCAAGATGGACGAGCCTTTTCTCCTGGTGGGTGGCGGGCAAGTCGGGTTGCCTTCCTCTTCGTTTCGTGTCGGACCGGGTGGCCCCGGGTCGTTGCCGACCCGGGGCTCCCACAGACCCGTACGTGCTCGCATTAGAGCATACGGTTCCTCAGGTCACGGACTCGCTGCGTGCGTGTAGAGTGAACGAGCTGTGCGCACTGGAGCGAGTGGGTAACGCCGGAGAATGCCGCAGAACTTCTCCCAGGTCATCGAACGCAGCCGATCGCGGCGGTTGAGCCACTTGCGCCAGCGTGGTCCGACTTCATGGAGAAATCGTGTCAGCGAACCCGAGTTCCCGGTGACTCCATAGTATGCATAATGCCCGCGAAGCTTCTCATTCAGCTTCTGCTGCTGCTCCGGAATCGGCAGATGCCGATTCGCTTGGCACCACAAGTCAATGCTCCGCACTGCTCGGCTGAACCGGTCGGTCGCCGTCTTCTGCTTGATGATCCAGTAGCCCTTCTGAGAACGCGCCCAGTAATGGGTGAAGCCCAGCAGGTCAAACGTCCCCGGAGTCTCGGCAGGCTCGCCCCGATCATCATTCGCCCAAGGCGAGGATGGTCGAAACGGAACAAGCCGCGATTTGGTGGGGTGGATCGTCAAACCGTACTTTCCGAACCGCTTCGGAATGACCTCCATGACGCGCTGGGCGTCGCGATCATCGCGGAACCCAATCACGAAGTCATCCGCATAACGGACCAGGAAGGCCCGGTCTCGAAGACGGGGTTTCACGTCGCGCACAAACCACAGATCCAACACATAGTGCAGGAAGATGTTGGAAAGCAACGGAGAGACTACACCGCCCTGGGGCGAGCCGGACTCAGGATAGCTTTCGCAGCCGTCCTCTATCACGCCCGCCTTCAGCCATTTGCCAATGAGGCGCAACAGCACACCATCACGTACCCGATGCTGGAGAAACGCCCGTAGGTGGCCGTGATCCAAGTTGTCGAAGAACTTTCGGATGTCCACTTCCAAGACATGGCCGCCCCGACAGCGCATCAATTGATCGCGAAAGGAATCCAACGCTTGATGCGCCGATCGCCCGGGCCGGAAACCATACGAGCAGTCCAGAAAGTCCTGCTCATAAATCGGCTCCAGCAGCATGACGACCGCCCGCTGGAGGACCTTGTCCTCCAAGGTCGGAATCCCGATGGGGCGCGTCTCGGTGCTCGAGCCGCCCTTGGGAATATGCACCCGTCGCACGGGAGGGGCGCGGTACGTCCCGGACTTCACGTGGTCGAGCAGACGCCGGAGGTTCACCTCCAGGTTCTGCTCGTACTCTTCCGCGGTTACTCCGTCAACGCCCGTTGCGCCATCTTTGCGCGTGCGCCGGTAAGCTTCCTTAAGCCAATCGATGTCCATCAGGTAGGCCAGCGAGGTGAACGCCATCTGCGGCGACTGCTTCGCCAGCGCTGCGATCCGCTCCTGTTTCGTGGACACGCTTGTCGAATTTCGAGGCATTCGTCGTGTTTCTCAAGAGCGGTTCCGTGATCCGACGCTTCGCTTCCCTCCACTGGCTCCGGTCGGGGACCGTTCGCCAGCTTCCTCAGTACTATCAAGGCGCTATGACTTCCTGCCGTCCATCCCGCCGCGCTTCGTTGCCTTCGCTTGGCGGTGCCTCAGCATTCACTCGTTGATTTCGCTCCTGGGCAGACGAGTGTGCCGCCCAGGCCTGGAGTTGGTCACCCGGTATCTCCAGCCGGGGCATTGCCAAGGAAACGGCAGGATCTCCCAAGTTCCTGGGGAACCCCCACTGTCCGTTTGCGCGTGTTCCACACCGACGCCGGCGGGACCAACTGCGCCAGACCACTAAGGCGCAGCGGCGTGGCCCTTGGTCATCGCAGGGCAAAGGCTCCCGCAAAGGGTCTTTCGACGCTCAATAGCACGGCTTTCGGACTCGCTGTCTACGCTTCGCAGTGCGAGTCGCCTCGCCCCACGCAAGACTTGCTTCCAGGCGCTGGTCAGGCTCTCCTGGACGGGCTTTCCACCCGCAAGGTTCCGCTGAAAGGTTTCAGGTCAGTCTCCTACATCCCATCCTCCTTTCCCAAGCTTTCTTGGCGCAAGCGATGTGACCCGAGCAGTCAATGAAGCGCTCGAATCTGCGCCGGTCAGGTTGACCGACGCTAAGTAGGAACGAGGAAGTAGTTGTGCTTCGGAATTCCAGGATTTCCGATTCTTCCTGGCGCGTCCAGCATAGCTTTCAATGTGTTCCTACTTAGAATGAGAATCTCGTAAAACGCCTGTTACACACTCCGCGGTTGAGTATGAAGGGGCCGTCGAATGTCGGGGAGGGAAAAGGTCGTTCACGGCGCGTTGTGGTTCTGGCGGACTGTCTTCCTGCCAGTCTGGGGTTCAATCGCCCGCATCACTCCTCGCTCCCCGTCAACATGGATTGACCCATCGGAGGACCCGGTCAGGCACATCTTCGTCCTGATGCTGGAGAATCGATCCTTCGACCAAGTGCTCGGCGCCTTTAAGGACGACGGAGAGTATGCTGCACTGGAAGGCATCGACGCCAAGCGGCTTTACTCAAACTTCGACGGGGCTGGCAACAAGTACGTCCAAGCGCCATCGGAGGATGATCGCGCGCCGTTTGACCCGGACCACGAGTTCCCCGGGGTCGCCGAACAGCTTGCGGACGACCATGCCGGGTTTGTTCGCAACTTCGAAGAGACGCATCCATTGGCAACGAGAGAACAACGCCAATGCGTGATGAACTACTTCCCGAAAGGATCGTTGGCGGCCATGCACTGGCTCGCCGAGAACTTCACAATCTGCGACCACTGGTTCTCCTCCGTCCCAGGACCGACGTGGACCAACAGGCTTTTTCTGATGTCCGGGACATCCATGGGGCGAACGGAGATGGGATCTCGCGAGAATCCCGACGGCTTCCTTGGCTACGACCAACGAAGCATCTTCGACCTGCTTGAGGACAAGGGAATCCCCTGGCGGATCTACTTCCACGACTTCCCCCAATCGTGGCTTCTTCACCGACAACTGCTTCAACGAAGAAAGTTTGACAACTACCGACCGCTCTCGGACACGGAAGGCAACAACTTGTTCGAGGCCGACCTAAAAAACGAGGGAGCCAACTTTCCTCGGTTCTGCTTTATTGAGCCACAGTACTTCGAACCCGGCCAGAATGACGACCATCCGACCTCTAGCGCCGCGGCGGCACAGGCATTGATCGCTCGCGTATACAATGCGATACGGTCCCAGGAGGACGTGTGGAAGTCATCGCTCCTTCTTGTGCTGTACGACGAACACGGCGGATTCTTTGACCACGTTCCGCCGCCGAAAGCCGTCGCTCCTGCGGTTCCGAAGGACTATACCTTCAAAGACAAAGGCGCGCCTTGTCCTTTCACATCTCTTGGAGTTCGAGTGCCAGCCGTCCTAGTCTCTCCCTGGGTCGAAAAGGGGGTCTTTCAAGAGACACTCGACCATACTAGCCTGCTCAAATACGCATGCAAAAAGTGGAAGCTTCCTTTCCTTACCTCAAGGGTAGAACAGGCGAACGACTTTGGACGAGCGATCCACTTCCCCTTTCGCAAAGTGCCGGACACGCGAATCGAGGTGCCATTCCGCGCGGAAATGCGAGCGCAGGCATCGGCCCCCGGTGAGTCTCTGCTGTCAAATCACCAGGAAGCGCTCCGAGGGCTCTGCGCGAGAATAGAGGCTGAAATTCCACCGCTATCGCAGGAGTTGCCGCGCGCGAAGGGCGACATTGGCGCAATGCAATTACAGGCGCCACAAGGCGACAGCTCGAATGAGATGCGAAGCCGAACATTTGCCATCCTCGCAGCACGCGGGGCATCTCAGAGCGACAATGGCCCAAGCGCCGGGCAGGCAGATCCCAAGTGAGCGTCGGCGGAAACCCGGCACACAGATGGGCTATGCGAAAGCCATTTCGCCGCCCTACAATGGCCTTCCGAGAGGCGAGTATCGGGCGACGTGAGGTGCCACGGACAGTCTGAACTCCAGGACAATGCGAATACGGGTAGACCCGCGATGCAGACATGAGAAACGACTGCACTCACTGCGACGACTATCGTCGCCAAAACCACAATTTCTGCCGCGTGTGTGGGAACGAGCTTCGGCCCGGGCACGTCCGGCATGTCGCGATCGCTACGGCCTATCACGTGAACGAGAAGTTCTGCGGCTACTGCGGTGGCCCGAAGCGGAAGTGCAGGTGCGGCAGATGACGTGGCGGCGGTGGTATTCTGACACGGATCTGTCACCGGATGGGCCGTCCGAACGCCGAATCGCTCCGCTACAATCTTCCTCGAAGCGGCGACTAACGGATGACGTAAGTCCCTTTGGAAAAGTTCGTTGTCCTACGTGTGTAGTTGTTGGCCACTTAAGAGCAATAAGATTTCGGGGCATTCGCCATACATCAGCGTGGCACCGCGGCTGCATTGTTCATTCTCACATTTGGCGGTCTAGCGATCGGCGCTGAAGGTGAAGGATGCTTCTCGTTGTTATTCGCAAACAGCCTTGCAGCTTGGCCGGAGCGACGACGTCTGCACAGTGGGTCTTAATCATTCGATCTCGGAAAGCGCGTCGGTCTGAGACCGGCCCCGACCTGTGCTGATTTGACGGCCTTGTGTCGATTTGACCGTAGCGCGCAAGCGTGGATTCACCAAGCTGGGGCGCAACATCAATCGAAGTGTCGTAGAGGCGCTGCGAGTGGCAATCAGACCGCTCGACCGGGATTCCACGGACACGGCTTCCCGCCATCGCTGGGCGCTGCATGGAACGCCTGTATAATGACGCGGTCGTTGGCGAAGACTTGATCCGCGCCTTGAAGGCGACATGTGATCAATTGACAAGCTGTAACATGGCCCTTCTAACGATTCTTCACATTTCGGATTTGCACCGCGACCCGTCGCATGAGGTCACGAATGGTGCCCTGCTTGACTCGTTGTTGCGCGACCGCGACCGATATCGCCACGAAACACCGCCTATTCCTGACCCCAACATTATCATCGTCAGCGGCGACATTATTCGCGGCGTCAACGCGGATGGGACCGATCCGGAAGGCGAACTCCTCCGCCAGTATGTGCAGGCAGAAGAGTTTTTGATCGACCTTGCGGAATGTTTTGTCGGCGGTGATCGGGAGAAGGTAATTTTGGTACCAGGAAACCATGATGTCAGCTACTTCCACACCCTCCAGAGCATGAAGCAGGTCGAGGTCAAGCTCGACACGAAGGAAGATCGGGCGGCCGCCGTCTCGATGGGACGTCGCTTGGACCACGTGGGGTCTGTGGTGCGCTGGTCTTGGAGCGGGTTCTGCTTTTACGAGATTACGGATCAGGCCAAATACGATGCCCGGCTCCAAGCGTTTTGCACCTTTTACCAACGGTTCTATAGCGGCAGGCGCAGCTTTAGTCTCAAGTCAGAAGGCCAGTTCGATGTCTTTGACTTCCCCGAATACAATGTGACCATTGCGGGGCTAAGCAGCTGCCACGAAAACGACCCTCTGAACAAGAAAGGGGCAATTCATCCTGACTGCGTCGCCGCAGCGATGAAGAAGCTGTGCGAGCCAGCTTACCGAGGCCGCCTTCTGCTTGCGACGTGGCATCACAACACGAGCGGTGGGCCTACCCAGGCGGACTACATAGATGCCGACATTCTCCAGGTGATGATCGATGAGGGGTTCAGCATCGGCTTACATGGACATCAGCATAAGCCGCAGTTCATCGAAGACCGCCGAGAGTTCGGCGGAGCGAGGAAGATCACGGTTATCAGCGCGGGAACGCTTTGTGCCGGGCGACAAGAATTGCCCACGGGGCAAATGCGGGCGTACAATATCCTCGAATTGAACTCCGGCGCATGCAAGGCGACTTTGCATGTACGCAGAATGCAAAACGAGAATTTCGGGCGTCCGATCTGGGGCCAGGGGCAGTTTCCCAATTCTGGGAGAAGCTACGTACAATTCGATGTCGAGAAGCCTATAATCCGCTCATTCGCAGCTGAGGACGCGCGAACCGTTGGCGCGGCAGAAACGGCATTGCGGGAGTCCAGATTCAGCGAGGCGGTCGCCCTTGTGAAGCCCATCGCCGCGGCCAATCCACTTGCGCGAAAGCTTCTGTGGGAATGCTATGTGTCGCTGGAAGATCACCAGTCGATGATCGACAATTTTTATCCGCCGTCAACGGCAGCAGAGGCCATCCACATTTGCGAGGCACTGGCGGAGGTAGGCAACTTCGGCCAATTGGCCGATGCCCTGAAACTCCCAATTATCCGCGACTCCAAGGATTCCGCAGTCGTCGCGGTTCGAGAAAAGCACGCGGCGAGGATGAATAAATGAGCGGCAAGATTGCATTCGAGGTCGAGACCGCCCGGGTATTGGAAATCCTTTCCAAAGAGATTTACGACTCGCCGATGGCGCTGCTTCGAGAGAACCTGCAGAACGCCTATGACGCCACGTTGATGCGGTGCGCACATGAAGGCACGGATGTCTCCGCGGCGGAGATCGAGCTAGAAGTCGAGCCCGGTCGCTTGGTCATCAGCGATCATGGGATCGGCATGACGGAAGAGGTGCTCAGAAACAATTTTTGGAAGGCGGGCTCCAGCGGCAAGAAGACTGATCTCGCCCGTAAGGCTGGCGTCATTGGCACGTTTGGCATTGGTGCGATGGCAAACTTTGGGGTATGCAATAGACTCCAAGTCGAGACGAGGGCCGTCGGATCGGATACCACGCTCTTGAGCATCGCTGAGAAGGCAAAGCTCTCCTTTGCGCAGGAATGTATCGAGCTGATCCATGTGAAAGATGATCGTGGGCCGGGCACTAGGCTCGCCGCCGATCTTGAGACGGACAGCGCGCTCAACGAATCGCGTGCAATGGATTATCTGGCGTCCTACGCTGCTTACCTTCCGGTCAAGGTAACGCTGAACGGAAAGCCGATCAGCCAGCGGAAGTATGGCGAAGACATGACAAAAAGTTTCGCCCCCATCGATGAGACCAATTGGACGATGGGGGGGTATGCCGCCCGAGTGCAGGTTTTGCTCGATCCCAATGGCCAAGCCGCGGCGCGAGTCACAGACATTAAGCTTGAGGGCGTGGCGGTCACTGGGGACATGGTACTGGTCCAGTCGGGCGGCCAGCTCATGGGGCTACGAAACTACTTCGGGTTGGCTCCGATTCCAGTAAGCGGTCATTACCAGGTGGGCGGATTCGCCAATCTTTCTATCCTCCAGCCGACGGCGGGCCGCGAGGCGCTCAGCCGCGAGAGCATCGTTCATGTGAACAATCTCGTATCGCTCGCTGAATGTGCCATTACCGAGAGGATGGCAAAGACCGACGCTGCAGACCGAAACACGGCCTTCCAGCAACACGTTCTGGCGATGAATCGCCTTGAGTTTGCAGACAAGGTAACAATTTCAGTTCAGCCTGGTGGGCTGAATGTCCCGCTAGGCAGTGTCGTCCAGCATTGCCAAGGCAAGACATCGCACTATTACGCGGGAACCGACACATCAATCGTCGGAATGTTCTCAGGGGCTGACTCGTGCTTGCTGCATGTCAGTCAAGCCAATCCACGTCGAAAGCTCCAGACTAGGTACATCTCCCAGAAACTGTCCATTTCCGAAGTTCCGGACAAGGCCACCGTGAAGAAGGAATTCAAGCCGAATGAGTTGCTGCGTGAGGAGGCGGCTTTCCTGGCCCGTGTCTTGTCCACGCTGAGCGAGGATTATTTGCTCGCAGACGTTGTCGTCCAACTGGCTGACATCACGCATGGCGTGTCGGTCAAGGTGCAGAAGGACACGGGTCCGCTACAAATTTGGATTGCGCGCGACAACTCCGCGATCAAGCCCGTAATTGCGACCTATCATACGGCCTACGAAGTCTTCGGTGGGTTCGTGAAGGACTATGTTCGCAACCACATCTACCAGTCGATCAGCAAGCACGTTCCCTCGTCAACGCGCGAAGGGCTGGACGCGCTGACTCGCGTACTTCAGCGGAACCGCGAGATGTACCGTTACGAGGAAAGCGAGCTGGGAGACATTGAGCCATTGCTCGGTGACTATCTGGCCGGGGAAATCAGCTTGGCTCAGGTACTTTCTGTGGCAAGGAGTTCTGGGCGGCCATCGACGCAGACGGTCAACCAGGATCAGGTTGGCACAGTTGAAGAAGCGATTCCCGATGTAGTTCAGTCTCCCGATGCAGCCCAACCGCCCGCGGACCAGGAATACAGCGCCGCTCCACCGATCCTGCGAACCGACACGTCTTGCCCATCGAAGATTCTGACGACAAGTGCCAAGCATCGACAACTCAATGATTTTGCGATGTTCCTCGGGCTTTCCGAGAGGATCACCAAGACACAGGGTGATTTTTTCCATTATCCTCATACCACGAAGATTATTTGGGCGGGCCACCGCATTGTCTACATCTTCTCAGACGAAACAGGAAAGATTGCCCTGTATTACGACATCGAGCTCCGAGAGCAGCTTGAAGAAAAGTCAGCGAGTGGTGGGATGTTCCCGACAACCACGCTGGTGTTGAAGAACCGGATTTATGTGCCGGTGCCTGAGTTGTTGGAGCCAGCGTTTCGCCCGGTGGACGGCGCAAAGGAATTCTTCGTGCGGTTTGACCTTATCGTGGCATCGTCGCCCTAAACTGCCATCGCCGGCCTGTATACACCCCTCGGTGCAAATCTGCGACGCGCTGCCCATGTGGATGGTCCGAGTTTGCATCGAACGCAGATTGTGACGAGCCACGGGAACGAACTTGGACACACCGGTCCGACAACCGAACGCCAGTGCGGCATGAAATCAAAGCCGCTTCGGTGAAGTCGACCAAGGCACCGAGGAGCGACTCATTTGAGCCCGTCCGGTCGTGAGTACCGAAGCGCGTAGGCGCCAGAGACAGATGCGGCTGGCGATTGTACCGACGCAACTAACAAGTCGACTTGATTCGTACAGCGGGGGCCCCGGCGCAAAACTCGTCAGGCGCGGCCTATGTGTCAATAGTTAAGAATCGTCGGATTGCTTGAGCGTTTCGAGCGGCGAAGTCCCGCGCGCTGATCGCAGGTCTGCCGGTGATAAACTCGATGTCGTTGGTGAGCCGATCATAGCGGTTCGCGGCATGCAATTTTGCCATCGTTACGATGTGATCGATGGCGTACTCCGTCAGATGTTCTGCTCGCAAGGCGTCTCGCCAGGGGGCAAGCGGGACGTCGACATAACGGATTGTGCGGCCAAGCGCCGCCGAGAACTCCTCCGCCATATAGTTCAAATCCTCCGAACGGGGGCCTGTCAGTTCATACACCTTGCCGATATGCGGCTGCGGATTGGCCAATATCGTGGCAACAACCTCGGCCACATCGCCCGCGTCCACCGGTGATGTTTTGCCGGTGCCGAACGGCAGTCGGATGACGTCACCCTGCGCGATCGATGCGCCGGACAATAACAGAAAGCTCTGCAAAAAGATCGTGGGGCGCACATGCACTACCGGTAGTCCGGACCAATTCAACACTTGCTCCGCCAGCCAATGCTGACGCTGCTGCTGCGAGTCCGTCAGCTCAGTGAGGCTCATTTGCGATACGGTCATTTGCGACATGTTGACCAGAACTTCCAGCGTGCCACGTTCTTTTGCGGCAGCAGCAAACGCGGCGGTCGCCTCAAGATAGGGCGGGGATACGCTCATGCCGAAGTACGCGCGGCGCACTCCGTCCAGCGCATTGAAGACTTCATCCGCGCGAGTGAGGTCGGCGACGACGACCTCAGCGCCAGCGTCGCGCAAAGCGTCCGCACGCTCGTCCCGCTGTCGCACGAGCGCCCGCACAGACAGACCGCGCTGGAGCAGTAGATCAACCACCGCCCTGCCGACGCCGCCCAAGCGGCCGGCGGCACCGGTAACTAACGTGAGAGGTGGCATGTTATTCCCCTTGGTCAGCGTCGCTGATCCATTCCAGTGGACGCGGCTGAAAGTTTAGGCCCCGCTTCGCCTTGGCGTTAGATACGCCACGAAGTCGCGTTCCGTAGTAGACGGCATCCTCGCCAACGGCTTTCAGGGCGTCTTCGATCGAAACGCGCGGCGGAGTCGGTGCGTCTACCGACGCGGCAAAGGCGGGAAGCCAACGGCCGACAGGCAACGGCTGGTCATCCGTGATTAAATAGACCCCGGAGGTGCCGCGCTCCGCAGCCGCGACTGTCGCGTTGGCGGCGTCCTCAACATGCAGCCACGACCAAACGCCTTCACCTTCACCAATGACGGGAAACTGCCTCTTGCGCACTTGGTGCGCTACATCTCCATCCGGGTGAAACCACGTGCCAGGCCCGTAAAAGAACCCATAACGCAACGCAATGCCTTCGATGTCAGCGCTAGCGAGCAAACGCCGCTCGATCTCGGCTACGACTTCGAGATCGGCACGTACCGCGGGTGAAGCGGCGCTTGCCAAGGGCGTGTTCTCATCCGCGAGGCCGGGACCAGGTTCTCGCCAGAATGCAATCGATTGCCGCAAATAGCGCCGACCGCCTGCGGCCCGCGCCGCGGACAGAACGTTCGCGCCCCCCTCTAAACGAATACGTCGATTCTTGGCCGCCGCTGCACTCATCGCTTCGGGCGTGTACGTGGCGGGCAGTGCCGTGAGTTGTTCAATCACGACTTCAGGCTCGGTGCGGCGTACAGCCGCTGTGACCGCATCGGCGTCAAACACATCCGCGATTGCGGGCTCTACGCCTTGCTCCAACAACGCTTGGCCCTTTTCGGCCCTGTAAGAAATCTTGTGTCAGTGGGGGGAAGGTGATATCACCTTGTTTTCCCAGATTACGGAGACTGACGCATGGATGCGCATGTCGTGAAGAAGGCGACGGAGTTGGCCGAGGAGTTGGCGGGGCGGGCGACGACGCTGGAGGAGCTCAACGGCGTGATGCGCACGTTGATGAAGTCGGCGCTCGAGCGGATGCTCAACACGGAGTTGGAAGTGCACCTGGGTCGCGGTTCCGACAGTGGAAACGCGGCGTCGCCGGCCGCCGTCGCGCCGGTCGAAACATCCGAAGCAGTGACGGCCCCGTCGCGCAGGAACCGCAAGAACGGCACGACGCCGAAGACGATTCAGGGCGACCTGGGCAAGCTGCCGCTGGACATCCCGCGCGATCGCCAGGGAAGCTTCGAGCCGCAGCTCGTGCCCAAGCACCAGCGCCGGCTGCCGGGCTTCGACGAGAAGATTCTCGCGCTGTACGGCAAGGGGATGACGACGCGGGACATTCAAGAGATTGTCAAAGAGCTGTACGGCGTGGAGGTGTCGGCGACGTTGATCTCCGAGATCACCGCCGACTTGGACGAAGAAGTCAAAGTCTGGCAGACGCGAAGGCTCGACGCGGTGTATCCGATCCTGTTTTTGGACGGCATCGTGGTGCACGTTCGCAGCGAGTCGGGACAGGTTCGCGAACACACGATGTACGTGGCCTTGGGCGTGAATTTCTCGGGAAAAAAGGAGCTTTTGGGCCTCTGGCTCGAGGAGACCGAAGGCGCCAAGTTCTGGCTCTCGTGCTTGACCGACCTGAAGAACCGCGGCGTGAACGACCTGTTCTTGGTCTGCGTCGATGGACTCAGCGGCTTCCCCGAGGCGATCCAGACCGTCTACCCGCAAGCGAAGGTGCAGCTCTGCATCGTACATCTGGTGCGCGCCGCCTTGAAGTATGTGTCCAGCGGCGACAGCGCCGCGGTGCTGGCCGATTTGAAGAAGATCTATCAGGCGGCCAGCGCGGTGGAAGCCGAACAGGAACTGGCGAACTTCGCCTCACGCTGGGACGAGAAATATCCGACGATCTCCAAGCAGTGGCGGTTGAAGTGGCCGCACATCACGGCGATGTTCGAGCTGCCGGCCGCGATCCGCAAGGCGATCTACACCACCAACGCGATCGAGAGCGTGAACAGCGTGATTCGCAAGTTCACCCGCAACCGCAAGCAATACCCCAACCGCGACTCGGCGCTGAAGCTGGTCTACATGGCGATCAATGAAGCGTCGAAGAAATGGACCAAGCCGATCAAGAACTGGAAGGAAGCCCTCAACTACTTCGCCATCCTATTCGAAGGCCGCCTGCCCAAGCACCTTACCTAAACCACCACAACCCGGCTGACACAAAGTTTCGGACAGGGCCCCCTTTTCTGCCGAGCGAGTCAGCGCCACGACATCGTGTCCCTTGGCAAGCAGCTCCGCGATCAACGGGCGACCGATCGCTCCCGTTCCTCCGGCAATAAAGACCTTCATCCGTGCACCTCGTGTTGTCAATTGCTTCTATGGATTGAGTAGTCAGCCTCTTCGAGAATGGTGTGCCCCTCTCGGGGCTGAACCTTGGATGCGGCTCGGCACGATTCCTTACGGGCAGCCCGACTAAAGAAGCGTGTAGTCGGACAGGTCGATCGTCACCAGGTTCATCTCCCTATCGGGCGTTCCATCCGGCCGACAAACAAACGCGCTGCGACGGCGCGGGAACTTGAGCCCATTCACATCGACGTAGTCCGAGAGAAAGTGCGTCGCGGGCATGTTCGCCCACACGTCGACTTCGTAGTCGTGCCGTCGGATTAGACCGTCCTGACCGAAGTAGAACCGCTGTTCGCGCGTATGCGAATGAACGTCCTTCGGAAAGCGGACAGCCACGCCGCGCAGCATCTCACCGTCATGCACCTTCGGCTGGATCTCGCGAGCCTCGTAGCCAGGTTCGGCCAGTACAAAAGGGGTGGCGTGGTAGGTCCACATGGCATAACCATTGAAATAGGCCAAGTTCAGCGGATCCCACGGGGCGTCGTAGCTGCGATCGAAGGATTCACGGCCGTTGTCGCGCTGAGCAATGATTTTGCCCTGGCCGTCAGCGACTTCGATATGTTCTGGCGTCCAGGTCATGGTCCAATCGGGATCGCCAAAGGGCGTCATTCGCGTCCATTGGCGATGGAACTCGCTCGTCGCTCGGCGCGGTGTGCGGATGATGCTGACGCCCTTGATCTCCCACAAAATGCCGCCGGTGACGATGGTCGACGCGACGCCTTGGTGCGAGCGCCAAAGGTCGAGTCCCCCATGGGCGTCGATCGCTTCGTGCAAAAGTGAAGCTGCTTCAGTGATCATTGCAGATCTCCTTGAACTGTCGTGGCCGGTTACAGGGAAGGTACGCACCAAACATCTGGTTGTGCGACGAGGCCGAAGAGTGGACGCCGTCCACTCGTCGACCTGCGAGGGCTTTTTCCTAATGCTTGTCTTTCTCCCACGTCGTCACGTCTTTGACGTCGCGTGGATGCAAAATGACGACCAGCAGCCGCGTCGGCTTTTCGTTGCTCGGATTCGCGGCGACACGATGCACGCATCCCGTCGGTTCGTAAAACGTCTCCCCGGCCTTGTACGTCTGAGCCGGCTCCTCATCAATGGCGTGCTCGTATTCGCCCTCCAAGACATAGCCGAACACGGGACCAGCGTGGCGGTGCAACGTGTCCTTCTGGCCAGGACCGAAGGTCACTTCGAGCACCGTGGCGCTGGCTTCTTTGTTGTCGAGCTTCTCCACGATTTCCCGACGGGCCAGCTCCTTCACGTCCACTTCATTGCTTTCAATGTGTTGAGCCAAGGACATCCCGCTCAAGGCAACAGAGGTGATGACCGTAACTGCGAGAATCGCCCGATGCAAAGTTGTGTTGCGTGTCATTGCTTTTCTCCAATCTGAAAAAGGTTGATGTGGCACTCGTCACCAGATCACGCAGCGACCGCCGCGGCGTCATCGATTAAAGTGGTCGTGACATTGATGTTTCCAAACACTGCCTTCGAGTATGGGCAGCGGCGGTGGGCACCATCCACCAGGTGCTGAGCGGTCTGACGATCGACGCCCGGCAAGCTCACATTCAGGCGGGCTTGCAGGAAGTACGCGCCACCGGTGGCTCCCAGGTCGACTTCGGCGTCAACGGCGGCTCCGTCCGGCAGCTTGAACTTCATTGCGAAAGCCTCCAGTTTGATGGCTGACAGGAAGCAGCTCGACCAGCCTGCGGCGAAAAGCTGCTCCGGATTTGTGCCATCGCCTTTAGCGCCGGGCGTCGTCAGTTTCACATCCAGGCGGCCGTCTGAGGACTTGGACGTTCCTCCCTCGCGCCCGCCGGTCGTGTGGGCTTTCGCGGTGTAGATCACCTTTTCGATCTGCGTGATGTTTTTACTCATGGCGTACTCCCTTTTGGTTAGGATTGCTTTTGATTCTCAGTTTGGAAACAGACTATCGGTTCATTTCGCGGCGATCGCTCGCCAGTCGACGGCAAAGAGTCGCAGAGACGCGCCGAACAAGGCAAAGTCTTTGAGAAGAAATTGCCCAGGCACTACTGAAAGCGCCGGGAACCCACCAGCCGACGCCTCCCACACTCCGGGAGTCGTGAGCAGGAAACTCAAGGTGGTGAGGAACATGCCGACGGCCAAGCCGCTGCCGACGAGCGAGGCGCGAGCCGAGATTGGCCGAGCGCCGATCAGCAAAGCGACTGCGATCTCTGTCACCCCCAGCATCGCTGCGAAGCCACGCACGCTGAAAACGGAATACGCCCAGCTCATCAGCGGACTATGGGTGACAAAACCGGAGATCCCTTCGGCCTCGTAGGCGGTGAATTTCATGCCGCCGATCCACAAGAGAACCAGGACGAGGCCGTAGCGGATGGCGTAGGTTCCGGCAGCTTCCACAGCGTGCGCAGCCGACTTCTGCAGTCGGCCGATTAGGCGATTCAATGGTTGTCGGCTCGTCGGCGTCTGGAGGAAGGTGGTTGACATGGCTGTATCCTTTCGGACGTGAGTGTGTAGTCGGCATTACGATGGAAAGAGTCGTTGTGAGCATGCTTTCAGGACTCGAGACTTGGATGCCTGGAAAACTGAATCGTTACGGAAAAACCCGGAAAATCTGCGGCGGAAGCCTTTCGGAGAAAAAACCCTGCCGACGCACGTAAGGAATGGTCCGCTTCACCGTCTTAGTTGTTAGGGCTGTCGGCGGCTGTGGCCTGCCGAGCCGTCCCGGTGGTATATTGCCGAAGTTCGGCAACTCACCATCAGAACGGACGAAGCCAGGATGACTGCCCGGCGCGATGACGACGAATGGGTGCGCGACCTCGCGTCAGATAACGCGGCGTGGCGCGACGAGGCGGTCAGGGATCTTCGCGATATGTTGTGCCGCGGCCTTTCCAAGAGCCTGTCAAAGAACGGCCGCGTGGACGATGCCTTTCTC
>Ga0073934_10007302_pt1 | contig 15485 bp, 14 predicted proteins | sample LarsenN4metaG_FD_76834 | JGI IMG/M metagenome (GOLD analysis project Ga0073934, IMG submission 76834) | Hot spring sediment bacterial and archeal communities from British Columbia, Canada, to study Microbial Dark Matter (Phase II) - Larsen... ...
CATGCCCATCGCGGCCGGCGAGCTCTGCGCCACGGCGGGGGAGCTGCTGCGTCTCGTCGAGGCCGGCGTGAACGTCATCCAGATCGACCTGGCCCGCGTCGGCCTGACCCAGGGCCTGCGCGTGGCCAAGGCCGCCGCCCAGGCCGGCGCCCGGATCATCAACCACACCTACACCCACGACTTGAACCTGGCCGCCTCGCTGCACCTCATGGCGGTGGCTCCCGCCATCGACCTCTGCGAGGTCCAGGTGCTGGCCAATCCCCTGCGCGAGGCGCTGTTTCCCCGCCGCTTCTGGCCCCGCGACGGCTGGCTTGCGGTTCCCCAGGCCCCCGGCCTCGGCACCGCGCCGGACCCCGAGGCGCTCCGCCGGTTCGCGGGCGCTGGCTAGCCCAACTTTGTCCGGCAGGCACCCCGGGCCTGCCCGCAACGCATTGTTTACCCCTGGTCCCGTAGCGTCCTGGCTGGTGTTCCACAGGGCCAGGACCGGCCATGTCCGACAACATCGCGCGCCTCCGCAAGGTGCTCGACATCGCAGGCGAGGCTTCCAGCGACAAGCGGCGCGAGCTGCTGCGCGAGGTCACAGACCTCTTCCTGGGCTCGCCCGACAGCTACAACGAGCGGGAGGTCGGCCACTTCACCGACATCATGATGCGCGTCGCCCGCGCCATGGAGACGAAGGTGCGCCAGGAACTGGCCGAACGCATGGCCAAGGAGGCCAGCGCGCCCCACGACCTGGTCACCATGCTGGCGAACGACGCCATCGAGGTGGCCCGTCCCATCCTGCTGCACAGCGTCGTGCTGGAGGACGGCGACCTGCTCGACGTCATCCGCCGCCACGGGCAGGAGCACATGCAGGCCATCTCCGGCCGCGCCCAGATCAGCGGCACGGTGGTCGACGCCCTGGTGGACAAGGGCGACGACACGGTGCTGCAGACCCTCGTGGGCAACCAGGGCGCCGAGATCTCGCGCCGCGCCATGGAGAAGATCGTCGTGCGTGCCGAGCGCAACGAGCGCCTGCACGAGCCCCTGGTCGGCCGCAAGGACGTGCCGCCCGAGCTGCTGAACGAGGTCTTCTGGTTCGTCTCCTCCTCGCTGCGCCAGCACATCATGCAGTCCACCGCGGCCATCGAGCCGTCCGCCGTGGACCGCATGCTGGAGGAGACGCGCTCCACGGTGCTGGACGCCATGCAGGTGGACCAGGCCAATGTCAGCCAGGCCGAACGCTTCATCATCAACAAGAAGCGCCTTGGCCAGCTCGACGAGGCCCTGCTGGTCGGCCTGCTGGGCGAGCGGCGCTACCGCGAGTTCATCTTCGGCCTGGCCCACCTGGTCGAGGTGGACATCCGCACCGCCCAGCGCATCTTCTACGATCCGGGCCGCGAGGCGCTGGCCATCGCCTGCCGCGCCAAGAACTTCAGCCGCGAGAGCTTCGCCGTGCTGCTTTCCCACGCCAAGTACGGCGGCGTCCCCTTCGGCGACGAAGACGAGAAGGAGCTCATGGCCCTCTACGACGCCATGACCCATGACACGGCCCAGCGCACCATGCGCTTCTGGCGCGTGCGCGAGGCAAGCGCCAAGCTCGCCGCGTCGGCCTCCCAGCCCGCCCCTGCCTTCGCCCGCGCCGTCTAGAGCCACCCCCTCGCCCCCTCTCCCGTGGGGGCGGGGGATTACCGTGAACGCTACGTCCCCTTCGCCCCGAGCACCTCGGCGACGGCGATCCACGGGCGCCAGTCGGCCCCCGGACCCTCCTCCAGCGCCCAGCAGGCCGACAGCACGGCCTGGGCGAAGGCCCATCCCTTGATCCGGCGGCGGTCCTCGCCCAGCCGCTCGGCCAGCACGTCCAGTCGTCGCGCCGTCAGCCGTGCCAGATCGGACGCCCGCTCGATGCCCGGCACCGGGTTGCGCAGCAGGGCGCCCGCCTCGCAGGCTGGCTCCCCGGCAACGCCCTTGGGGTCGATGGCCAGCCAGGCGCCGCCGCCTGCATCCAGCACGTTCCCGTGATGCAGGTCGCCGTGCAGCACCACGGCCGGCGCGGCCTTCGCTGCCAGCTCCGCGTACGTCGCCTCCGCCGCTTCCACCAGCACAGGCGGCAGCGGGTGTCCGCCGGGCTGCGCCCGCATGTCGCTCAGGTCCGCGAACCAGTCCGCGATGGTCGGAAAGGGCGCGCCCGCCGGCACCGGTGGGCGCAAGCGCAGCATCACGTCCGCCGCGATGGCGGTGGCCGCGTCGTCGCGGCGCCCCAGCGCCAGCGGGGCCAGCGTGCGGCCCGGCTCTACCCGTTCGAGCAGCAACGCGCCCGCCCCGGTGTCGGCCTCCAGCAGCCTGACCGCGCCGCGGCCATCGTAGAGCGCCAGTGCCGCCGCCTCGGTATCCAGCTCGCGGCAGGGCGGGCCCAGCTTCAGCACGGCCGGTGTCCCGTCCCGCCGCCGCACCCGCAGCACCATGTTGAACGTCAGGTCGGCGAAGGGTTCGCCCACCGCCAGATCCCACCGCGCGGCGACGGCGCGCAGCAGGGCCGGGTAGCCCGCCAGCCACGCCTGCCCGCGCGCGCCATGCACCGCCTCCAGCGTAGCCGCGACGCCCGCCGGAACCCTCGGCGCCGCTTCGGGCGACCCTAAGCTACCCGCCATGCGGCGAGCTTCGCCTCGTCGATCGCCACGCCCAGGCCCGGCGCATCGGTGGGCTCGGCCCAGCCGCCGTCCAGCCTCCAGGCGGGCCGCGCCAGGATGGCGTCGCGCAGCGGGTTGGGGTCCTGGTCGCACTCGAACCAGCGCCCGTTGGCCAGGGAATGGAGCAGGTGCAGGCAGGCTGCCGAGCTCACTGCCGTCGAATAGTTCTTGCAGGTGAAGGGCAGGTGCCGGATCTGCGCATAATGGGCGATCTTGCGCGCCTCGGAGATGCCGCCCACCTGCACCACGTCGGGCTGCACGATGCGGATGGCGCCGGCGTCGATCAGCCGGGCGAAGGCGTGCCGCCCCGTCTCGGTCTCGAAGCCGGCCACGGGGATGCGCGTGCGGCGCTGCAGCTCGGCACATCCTTCCACGTTCTCGGCCTGGGTCGGTTCCTCGAACCAGGCGACGCCCAGCTTCTCGAAGGCTTCGGCGTAGGCAAGTGCCCCCGTCAGATCAAGCGAGGTCGTCGCGTCGCACATCAGCATGTTCTCGGGGCCGATGGCCTCGCGCGCCGCCGCGACGCGCTCCAGATCCTGGGCGATTCCGCGGCGCAGGGGCACGTCCGCAAGCACGCCCGCGTGCACCGCCTGGGGCACGTTGCCCACCTTCATCTTGTAGCCGCAGAAGCCAGCGGCCCTGGCGCGCGCGACGTCGGCCGCGAAGGCGGACACGTCATAGTCGCGCCGGTAGTACCCCGCCGAGGCGTAGGCCTGCAGCGGGCGGCCGTACCCGCCCAGCAGGCGCCACAGCGGCTGCCCGCACGCCTTGCCCAGGATGTCCCACAGTGCGATGTCCACGCCCGAGAGCGCGGCCAGCACCAAGCCCTTGCGTCCGTGGTAGTAGGTCTCCTGGTAGACCTTTTCCCACAGGTACTCGGGCCGGCGCGGATCCTGACCGATCACGATGGGCGCGATCTCCTGCTCGATCACCGCCGCCGTCACGCCGTGCGGCCCGCCCCACATCGCCGATTCGCCCCAGCCGAACACGTCCGGGTCGTCGGTCGAGACCTTGACCAGGAGCGCCTCGCGCGTGTCGTACTCGCCCCGGGCGTAGGTCAGCGCATAGGGCATGCGGTAGGTCAGCCGCCACGTCTGGATGCCTGTGATCTTCATGGCTCCTCCGGCGCCCTGCGCGCTCGCGCTCCTATAGCAGACCCGGCGCGACCCTGGACACGCCAGCGTGGCGGGTGCGAACCTCCCCGCCCATTCACCCGGGCAGGGGCACCATGGCGGGACGCGCGACCAGGAAGACGCAGCTCGGCTTCTGGCTGATGAGCGACAACCGGCTGGCGTGCGAGATCGCCCGCGCCGCGGGCTTCGACCTCGTCATCCTCGACATGGAGCATGGTGCCCTCTCGCCCGAGGGCGCCGACGCGCTGGTGCCCTTCTGCAAGGCGTTGGGCCTGGCCGTCCAAGTTCGCGTGGCGGCGGCGGAGCGCGTGCCCATCCAGAAAGCGCTGGATAGCGGCGCCGACGGCGTCATCATCCCGCAGATCCGCGATCTCGCCCACGCCCGCGTCGTCACCGCCTACGCCAAGTATCCGCCGCTCGGCACGCGCGGGCTCGGCATGAGCCGCATCGACGGCTACGGCACCTACGGCCCTGCCTTCCACACCAGGGAGAACCGCCGCACGCTCTGCCTGCCGATGGTGGAAACCCCGGGCGCGCTTGCCGACGCCTACGAGATCGCCAAGCTGCCCACCGCCGACGGCCTGTTCCTCGGCCCTTCCGACCTCTCGCTGACCCGCGGGCGCGGCCTGCTCCAGCTCTCCGCTGCCGACTTCAAGGATGCCCTGCGCGTGGCCCAGGCGGCCAAGGCCGCCAGCAAGCTCTTCACCCTCTCCGGCGGAAGCCAGAAGTCGCTGGCCTTCGCCCGCAAGCACGGAGCCGCCTTCGCCGGTGCCTTCGACGACCTCTCGGCCCTCAAGGCCGGCTTCACCCAGGCTGCGGCCACCGGGCGCGCACGGCTGAAGGGCTGATGCCAGGCCGCTTCCTGGAGGGCCGTGTCGCCTGGGTGACGGGCGGGGCCTCGGGGATGGGGCAGGCGATCGCGCTCGAACTCGCCCGGGCCGGCGCCGCCGTTGCCATCGGCTCGTACCTGGACGAAGGCGACTGGGCCTCCGGCGCCTACACCCACCGCCCCAGCCGCGTCGATCTGGACGCAGCGGCCGACCTGCTTCGTGCCGCCGGGGTTCGCTGCCACGCTGCGCCGCTCGACGTGCGTTCCGACGCTTCGGTGGACGCGTTCCACGCCGGCGTGCAGCAGGCGCTGGGCCCCGTCGACATCCTGGTGAACGCGGCCGGTGTCTGCGCCCAGGTGTCCGTCGCAGACATGGACGACGAGACCTGGGCGACGGTCATCGATGTCAACCTGCACGGCCCCTACCGCACCACCCGGCGCGTCCTGCCCGGCATGATCGCGCGCCGTTGGGGCCGCATCGTCAACCTGGGCTCCACGGCGTCGCGCGTCGGCCATCCGCGCTTCGCCGCCTACTGCGCCGCCAAGCATGGCCTCTTGGGCCTCACCCGCTGCGTGGCGCTGGAGGGCGCGCCGCACGGCGTCATCTGCAACGCCATCGATCCCGGCTTCGTCGACACCGGCCTCACGCGCCGCGGGTCCCAGGAACGCGTACGCCAGGGCGGGCAGGGCGCCAGCGTCGAGGAGAACCTCGCTGCCATCGCCGCCGCCCAGCCGCAGCGCCGGCTCATCCCCGCCGGCGAGATCGCGGCGCTCGCCCTTCACCTCTGCCGCGACGAGGCGCTGGGGCTTACCATGCAGGACATCCAGGTCTCGGGGGGCACGCTTTGGTAGGGGAGGGGGCACGGTGAAGATCGCCGCCATCAAGGTCACGCCGGTCAACGTGCCCTTCATCGCGCCCATCCGCTGGTCGGGCGGCGCCAACGCCGACTGGACCCGCCTGGTCATCGAGATGACCACCGACGACGGCCTGGTGGGCCTGGGCGAGACGCTGGGCGGCAGCGTCACCAAGCAGCTCGTCGACACCGAGATCGCGCCCATGTTCCTGGGCGAGAACCCCTTCGACCTGGAGCGCATGCTGGGCAAGGCCACCTTCGTGCCGCTGTACTACGGCAAGGCCGGCTATTGCGCGATCGCCGGGCTCGAGGTCGCCTGCTGGGACCTCATGGGCAAGGCCGCCGGCCTGCCGGTCTGCCGCCTGCTGGGCGGCCGGCTGCGCGAGGAGATCCCCTTCGCCGCCTACCTCTATTACCGCAACCCCGACCGCCAGGGCCGCCACGCCATCGAGACGCTGGACGACGTCGTCGCCACGGCCAGGGATTACGTTGCCCGCCACGGCTTCACCTCGATCAAGTACAAGGGCGGCGTGAAGGGGCCCCAAGAGGAGATCGAGACGCTCCGTGCGCTCCGCGCCGCCTTCCCCAAAGCGAAGCTGCGCTTCGATCCCCAGGCCATCTACTCGGCTGCCACCGCGCTCCGCATCGGCAAGGCGATTGAGCCCTTGGACCTCGAGTACTACGAGGATCCCTGCTGGGGGAACGACGCGATGGCCCGCGTGCGCGCCCGCGTGAACATCCCCTTCGCCAGCAACATGGCGACCATCGACCTCGACTCCACGGCCGAGGCGGTACGGCTGGGCTCCGTGGACGTCGTGCTGGGCGACATCTTCGAGTGGGGCGGCATCACCGCCATCAGGAAGCTGCAGGGCGTGTGCGAGACCTTCCAGCTCAACCTCAACTTCCACAGCGCCGGCGAGCTCGGCATCGCCACCGCCTGCTACCTGCACCTTGCCGCGGCCCAGCCCGCGCTGCCCCACGCGCTCGACACCCACGCGCTCGAGCTCGCCGGCGAGATCGTCAAGCCCGGCGTCATCGGCCTCACGGACCGCGGCACCATGAAGGTGCCCACCCAGCCCGGGCTGGGCGTGGAGCTCGACCCCGACCGCTTCGCCGCCGCCGCCGAGGCGTACCGGCGCCTGGGCGACCAGAGCGTCTACGCCGAGGACACCGCACGCGCCGGCGTGATTCCCGTCAAGTCGATGATGTAGGAGGAGCGGCCATGCCCAGGAAGAACGGAGCCAAGCCCAAGATCGGCTTCATCGGCATCGGCATGATGGGCCACGGCGCGGCGAAGAACCTGGTGGAAAAGGGCTTCCCGCTCGCTTTCGTCGCCCACCGCAACCGAGCACCTGCGGACGATCTGCTGAAGCGCGGCGCCAAGGAGGTCAGGGGCGCGGCCGAGCTGGCGGGGATGAGCGACGTTGTGATCCTCTGCCTGCCCTCCTCGCGCGAGGTCGAGGCCATCGTACTGGGCACCGGCGGCGTCATCGAGGAGGCCCACGCCGGCCTCACCGTCGTCGACATGACCACCGCCGACCCGGCCTCCACGCGCCGGGTCGCCGCCGCCTTGAAGTCCCGCGGCGTGGACTTCGTGGACGCCCCTCTGGGCCGCAACCCCAAGGACGCCGAGGCCGGCCGCCTCAACGCGATGGTCGGCGCCGACGCCGCCTCGTTTGCCAAGGTCCGCCCGGTGCTGGAGGCGTTCTGCGAGAACGTCTTCCACTGCGGCCCCGTGGGCGCCGGCCATACGGTCAAGCTGGTCAACAACTTCGTCGGCCTGGGCACCGCCGCCGTGGTGGCCGAGGGACTGGTGGCCGCCGCCCGCGCCGGGCTCGATCTCGGCAAGGTGCGCGAGGTCATCGCCGCAGGCGGCGCCAACAGCGCGATGTTCCAGGGCATCACCCGCAACTTGCTCGACGGCGACGCCCAGGCCGGGCAGTTCGCGCTCGCCAACGCCGCCAAGGATGTGCGCTACTTCTGCGCCTGGTCGGGAGCCGAGCCCGCCGTGCAGCCCGTCGCCCCCGCCGTGCTGAATGCCTACAACCTGGCGCTGGGGCTGGGCCGCGGCGCCGACTTCCTCCCCAAGCTGGTCGACGCGCTCGCCGGCCTCAACGGCGTGAAGCTGCCCCGCAAGGACTGACGGCGCGCAGCGCAGCCGCGTCGTTCGCACCGCCCTTGCCGTCGCGCGCCCCGCCCGGTACGGCTTCCGCGTGTCCCCTCTTGCCGCCCGGGCAGCCGACGCCACCGTGCATCCCCGCACCTGGCTGGGCTTCGCCGCCATGTGCCTGGGCATGTTCATGGCGATCCTCGACATCCAGATCGTCGCCTCCTCGCTGCCCGCCATCGAGGCGGCGGTGGGGGTGGCCGGGCAGGGCATCTCGTGGATCCAGACCGCCTACCTGATCGCCGAGGTGGTAGCCATCGCGCTGACCGGGTTCCTGGGCCGCGCCATGTCGCTGCGCTGGCTCTTCGTGCTGGCGGCCGGAGGCTTCACGCTGGCCAGCGCCGGCTGTGCCGCCAGCGAGACGTTCCCCGTGCTGGTCGCCTGGCGCGTGGTGCAGGGCTTCTGCGGCGGCGCCCTCATCCCCGCGGTCTTCGCCGCCGTGTTCCTGCTCTTCCCACCCCGCCTGCACGAGCGCGCCACGATGCTGGCCGGCCTGCTCGCCATGCTGGCGCCCACGCTCGGCCCCGCGCTGGGCGGCTGGATCACCCAGACCTGGTCCTGGCACTGGCTGTTCCTGGTCAACCTCGCGCCCGGCGTCCTGGTGACGGCGGCGGTTGCCGCCATGCCAGCGCCCGACCGGCCCCAGTGGCGTGCGCTTCGCCGCCTCGATCTCTGGGCCCTGCTCCTGCTGGTCGCCTTCCTCGGCCTGCTCGAGGTGCTGCTCGAGGAGGCGCCCTCCTGGGGCTGGTCCGCGCCCCGCACGCTCCTGCTCGCCGCCGCCTGCGCCGCCGCGCTGGCTCTGGCCGTGCGCCGCCTGCTGGGCCGCGCCCAGCCGCTGGTCGACCTCCGCGCCTTCGCCGACCGCAACTTCGCCGCGGCAAGCGCCTTCAGCTTCGTACTCGGCGTCGGCCTGTTCGGCAGCGTCTACATGCTGCCCCTGTTCCTGGGCCACGTGCGCGGCCACGGCCCGCTCGGCATCGGCGAGATCATGGTCGTCACCGGCGCGGCCCAGCTCGTGGGCGCGCCGCTCGCCGTGTGGGCCGAGCGCCGCTGCGACCCGCGCCTGGTCATGGCCGTGGGCTACGCCCTCTTCGCCGCCGGCCTGGGCCTCGGCGGCTTCGCCACGGTGGAGGCGGACTTCGAGGGCCTCTTCTGGCCCCAGGTCCTGCGCGGGCTCGCCGTCATGCTCTGCCTGCTGCCCGCCACGCGGCTCGCACTCGGCCAGCTCCCGCCGCACGAGGTCGAGAATGCCTCCGGCCTCTTCAACCTGCTGCGCAACCTGGGCGGCGCCTGCGGCCTCGCCCTGGTGGACACGGTGCTGTCGATCCGCGTCCCCCACCACGCCGCGGCGCTGGCCGACCGCCTGCTGGCCGGCGACGCCACGGCCGCCCGCGAGGTCGGCCTCGATCCCGCCCTCCTGCAAGGCGCCGCCACGATGGGCGCATCCGCCCTCACGATGGCCCAGCCCCTCGTCGAAAAGGCCGCGCTCACCGCCGCCTTCAACGAGGCCTGGTGGCTCGCCGCCCTCTGCGTCGCGCTGCCGCTCCTGCTGGTGCCCTGGCTGCGCCGCGCGGCCTGACGCGCTGCCTCTACAGGATCTCCCTGCCAAACCGCCGGTAGGCCCCCGCCATCGTCGGCGTCAGCGGCCCCTCCGCGTGCTCCTCGCGCAGGATGGCCTCCAGCGCCACGTAGTCCGGGAACGTCCACACCGCCATGTCGCCCATCGCGCTCGGCGCCAGCAGGCCGATGCGCCGCACCACATGGTTCAGCACGCCCTTGGGGTGCTTCCCCGCCCGCGCCTTGAAGTGTGCCGCCACGGCCTCGTTCGCCACCTCCGCCGGGGCCTGGAAGAACTCGACGTACTGCAGGCCCTTGGCATCGGCCATTGGCCCTTCCACCACCTCGTCGAAGCAGCCGGCGTCCGACAGCCAGATCGTCTTGTGGGTCGCGTTCTCGCCCGCGTCCTTCAGGGCGTGGTCGCTGCGGAAGTGTTCCTCCCACTCGTCCAGGCGCCGCATGACGTGGGCGCACTTCCAGAACGCCATATAGGCCGGGTGCGGCCCCAGGCGCAGGGTGCGCCCAATGTTCAGCACCAGCCTGTCGTTGGGATCGTCCCACGCCGCCTGGTCGCCGAAGGCGCGGAAGATCTCGATCGGCATGTGCCGGTCGCGTTGCACGTACTCCACGTAGATCATCGGCTCTCCTCTATCCGCGGTAGCGGCTCAGCCATAGCGCCAGCGCGCTGGAGCCCACCGTCAGCGCGATCAGGATCGTGCCGATGGCGTTGATCGAGGGGTCCAGGTACGTGCGCACCTTGCCCCAAACGAAGGTCGGCAGGGTGTTGCCGCTGCCGATCGTGAAGAACGTGATGATGAAGTCGTCCAGCGAGATCGACATGGCGATCAGCGCCGCGCCGATCACGGTTGACCCGATCACCGGGAAGGTCACGGTCCAGAACGCCCGCCACGGCGAGGCGCCCAGGTCGCGCGCGCTGTCCACGATGGCGAAGTCGAAGTTCGCCAGGCGCGCGTTGACGATCAGGATGACGAAGGGCTGGGTGATGACGAGGTGGCTCAGGATGACCGTGCCCACCGACAGCGGCACGCCGACCCGGTTGTAGAAGACCAGCAGCGCGATGCCGATCACCAGCGCCGGCAGCATCACCGGGAAGCACAGCGCGACGATCGCCGCGTTGGCCAGCCGCTCGCGCAGCCGGATCAGCGCCAGCGCCGCCAGGGTGCCGATGACGGTCGAGATCACCGCCACCGATCCCGCGATCTTCAGGCTGTTGGACAGGGCGATCCAGAACTCGTCGTTCCCCGTCAGCACGCGGTACCAGCGCAGCGAGAACCGCTCGATGGGGAAGTTGGTCAGCGCGTTGTCGGTGAACGAGAACAGCACCACGAGGACCAGCGGCGCCAGCATGAACAGCACCACCAGGGCCGCGAAACCGCGCCACAGGATGTCGCCCGCCCGCGTCACCTGGGCCTCATCAGGGTCAGCAGCGCCCGCACCCCCGCCACGATGGCCAGGCTGCAGCCCATCGTCGTGAACGCCATCGCGGCCCCAGCCGGCCAGTCGAAGCGCAGCGAGAACTGGCCCTCGATGAAGTCGCCGATCATCGAGGTATAGGGCCCGCCCACGTAGCGCGGCGTCACGTAGTCTCCCGCCGCGATCAGGAAGCTGAAGGTGAAGGCAGCCGTCAGGCCCGGCATGCACTGCGGCAGCACGATGCCGAAGAAGGTCTGCCGGGGCGTGGCGCCCAGGTCGCGCGCCGCCTCCAGCGTGATGTCCTTCACGCCGCGCAGGCTGGCATAGATCGGCAGCACCGCCAGCGGCAGCAGGAAGTGGACCAGCGTCACCACCACCGCACCCGGGTTGTAGATGAAGACGGTCAGCGGCTCGCCGATGATGCCCAGACCCACCAGGGCGCTGTTCAGGATGCCCTCGGTGCCCAGGATCGTCTTCCAGGCATAGATCTTCACCAGGTAGCCGCCGAACAGGGTCAGCAGGCAGACGAACAGCATGGCCTGCCCGAAGCGCCCCACCTTGAAGCGCGCGGCATAGGCGAACAGCAGCGCCAGCACCGTGGTCACCAGGGCGATGGACAGCCCGATCATCAGGGTGAAGGCCAGCGGCCAGCCGTACTTCTCGAAGGTCTCGGCGTAGTTGTCGAGCGTGAAGCCCGGCGTCAGCTTGAAGGTGCGCACGCTCCAGAAGCTGACCACGAACAGGAACAAGAACGGCGCCGCGAACAGGCCCACGAACACCATGCCCGAAGGCGCCAGGAAGGCGAGGGAGCGCCTGCCGCCGTCCATCTCAGCGGTCGTCGAGGATGCGCAAGGCAGCGGGGGCCCACCCCGCCACGACCGCCTCGCCGGGCTTGGGCGCGTCGTCGCGGGCACCGGTGGCGTGGGCCACGATCTCCTCCCCGTCGGGCAGGGCCACGCGGTAGCGCACGTAGGCGCCCAGGAACACGGCATCGGCCAGCGTGCCCGCCACCTGCACCTCGTGGGCCGCGCCGGGCCGCGTCACCGTGACCGCCTCGGGGCGCAGGACGGCCACCACCGGCCCGTCCGCGCCCGCCGAGGCCAGCCTCAGCCCGTTCCTCAGCGCGACCGTACCGGCGCGGCGCTCGCCCGGCATCACGTTGGCGTCGCCAATGAAGGTCGACACGAAGCGCGTACTGGGCCGGGCATAGATCTCCTCGGGCCCGCCCTCCTGCACACAGGCGCCGGCCTCCATCACCGCGATGCGGTTGGCCAAGCCCATCGCCTCGCCCTGGTCGTGGGTCACGAACACGAACGTGCCGCCGATCGACTTGTGGATGCGGCGCAGCTCCTCCTGCATCTGCTTGCGCAGCTTCAGGTCCAGCGCCGCAAGCGGCTCGTCCAGCAACAGAACGCGCGGGCGCATCACCAGGGCGCGGGCCAGCGCCACCCGCTGCTGCTGCCCGCCCGACAGGGCATCGGGCCGGCGCTCGGCCAGCTCGTCGATGCGCACCAGAGCCATGATGGCCTTCACGCGCTCTTCGCGCTCGTTCTCCGCCGTGCCGGCGATCTTCAATCCGTAGCCCACGTTCTGCCGCACCGACATGTGTGGGAACAGGCCATAGCCCTGGAAGACCATGTTGGTCGGCCGCTTCTCGGGCCCGGCCCGCGTCACGTCGGCACCCGCGATGCTGATCGTCCCGGTGGTCGGCGCGATGAAGCCGCCGATCATGCGCAGAAGCGTCGTCTTGCCGCAGCCCGAAGGCCCCAGCAGGGCGTAGAAGTCCCCGGGATAGATGTCGAGGTCCAGCGGGCGGACGGCCTCGACCTGGCCGAACCGCTTGGAAACCCCCCGCAGCCGGACGAGCGGCTCCTGCCCGTCCGGCCGCGGCGTTGCGCCAGATGTCATGCCTTCAGCAGGCGATCGTATTCCTCGAGGATCTCGTCATAGGTTGCGATCGTGCCGTCGGACTCGGTCGGCGGCATCGGGTACAGGCGGGCCACCTTCACGAACTCCGAGATGTTCTCGTAGGCGTACATCGCCTTGTTGGCGTCCGACAGCTTGGGCAGGGTGTCCAGGTTGGTGATGCCCTGCGTCAGGATCTCGGCCGCCCTGGCCTGGCCTTCCACCGACAGGCACTCGTTGGCCAGCCCGTAGGATTCCTCGGGGTGCGGCGCGTCCTTGGCAATGCACAGGCAGTCCATGTACATCGCCGTGCCTTCCTGCGGAATCGTGAAAGCGATCTCCTTCCCGGCCGCGGCGGCGAAGCCGACCATCGCCTCCCAGCCCAGGGCCGAGACCACCACCTCGCCGCGGGCGAACATGTCCGAGGCCTCGCCGTAGCTCGAGGCGAAGGCGCGCGCGTGGTTCTTCTTCACGTTGATGAGGAAGTCCACGGTCTCCTTGAGCTGGGCGTGGGTCAGGATGGTCGAGTTCTCGGCGCCCGTGACCGTGCGGCCCCACACCATGATGTTGCCCAGGGGGTCGTGAATCATCACGACCTTGCCCTTGTACTCGTCCTTCAGGATGTCCATCCACGACGCCGGCGCCGCGGTCGCCGCCGGGTCGTACATCAGGGGCAGCGAGCCCCAGGTCCACGGCACGCCGTACAGCTGGCCCTCGTAGCGGATGGCCTCGTGGTTCAGGAACTCGGGGATCACGTTCGCGCCGTTGGGCACCTTCGACAGGTCGAAGGGCTCCAGCACGCCCATAGCCGCCATGATCGGCAGGTAGCCGAAGTACATGGTGATGAGGTCGACCTGCCCCACGCCGCCCGCCTGCAGCTTGGTGATGATCTCCTCGTTGGCGTTGATGTAGGTCTTCTCCATCGTGATGCCGTGGTCCTGCAGGTAGGTCCCGGCGGCATAGCACTCGTCGTAGCCCTGCCAGCCCATCCAGCTCACCTTGGTGTCGGCGCGGGCCGGGCGGGCGGACAGCGCGCCGGCGGCCCCGGCCGCCAGCAGGCCCGCCGCCGCCTGGCGGCGGGTCAGCGCAAACGGCCCATCCACGGGCATCGTCCCGCGGCTCTTGAAGTCGTGCATGGTCTCCTCCCTGCGGTATGGCCGGCGGGCGTCCCGAGCGCCAGTTCCTTGACCGGATTGCGGCGCCCCGCCGCGGCTGTGGCCGGGGAGCATACCCAGGCCTTGCTGGCGTCACAAGGCAAGGCGTCCGGCGGTGGCCGCGGGCACGCTTCATGCCCGCACCCTGCGCATGCTAAGTCATCGCCCCGGACCGGCAGGGGTGCATCCATGAGCGAACGCTATCTCGCGGGCCGCGCGGCGATGGTCACCGGCGGCGGCTCCGGCATGGGTCGCGCGATGGCGCTGGCCTTCGCACGCGCTGGCGCCGATGTGGCCATCGGTTCGCTGGTGGCCGAATCGGCCAAGCCGAAGCAGGGCGAGGACACTTACTTCCCCGCCCGCGCCGAGCTCGAGATGGTGCGGCGCGAGATCGAGGGCCTGGGCGTGAAGGCCATCGCTTGCGACCTGGACGTGCGCTCCAACGACAGCGTCCAGGCGTTCTTCGACGCCACGGTCGCGGCCTTCGGAAAGGTCGACATCCTGGGCAACGCGGCCGGCCTGTCGCTGGAGCAGCCGATGGCCAGCCACGACGATGCCATGTGGCACCATCTGCTCGACGTCAACCTCAACGGCTACTACCGCACCATCAAGCGCGCGTTGCCCGGCATGATCGAGCGCAAGTGGGGCCGCATCCTCAACATCGCCTCCACCGCCGCCACCGTGGGCGCCAAGGACAACGCCGCCTACTGCGCCTCCAAGGCCGCCATCCTGGGCCTTACCCGCTGTGTCGCGCTGGAGGGCGCGCCCCACGGCGTCTCGTGCAATGCCATCAGCCCCACCTATGTCGACACCGCCATGATGCGCAAGGCGCTGGTCTCGATGGTGGCGCTCGAGGGCAAGGGCCGCACGCCCGACCAGTTCCTGGCCGAATCGGTGGTGAAGACCAATCCGCAGGGCCGAATCCTGCAGCCCGAGGAGGTCGGCAGCCTCGCCGCCTTCCTGTGCCGCGAGGAGTCGTTCGGCATCACCGCCGAGAACATCCAGGTCACCGCCGGCGCCTTGTGGTAGGTCCTGGCACGGCCATCGCGCTCTACGGCACGGAAGAACCTCCGCCGCCCGCCCGCCGGCTGTCTGCCGGCCCGCTCGAGGCCACCCTGCGCGCGGGCGGTCTGCACCACGTCCGGGCCGCCGGCTGCCTTGTCCTGCGCTCCGTCGAGGTTCTGGTGCGCGATCCCGACTGGGGCACGCCCGCGCCCACTTGGTCCGCGACCGACGTACAGGAGCGGCCCGACGGCTTCACCGTCGTCCACCGTACCCGCCACGTCGTGGGCGGCGCAGCGCTTCTCGGCGCCCTCACGATTCGCGCCGATGCCGCTCCCTCCCTGCACCTCGCCTGGGAGGCAACGGCCGAGGGCGACGTGAGGGTGGCCAAGGCGGGTTTCGTCGTGCTTCACCCGGCGTCGCAGGCGGGCCGTCGGCTGGCGGTGCGCCACGCCGCAGGCGAGGTGGAGCACGCCTGCCTGCCCGAGCGCATCAGCGCCAGGCAACCCTTCGGCGATATCGCCGGTCTCGCCTGCGAGGTCGCCCCTGGCCTGTGGGCCGACCTCGCCTTCGCGGGCGACGTCTTCGAGATGGAGGACCAGCGCAACTACACCGACGCCTCCTTCAAGACCTACAGCCGGCCGCTGGATCTGCCCTGGCCCTATGTCATCCTGTCGGGCACGACCGTACGGCAGGAGGTGCGCCTCGCCCTGCGCGGGCCGCTCCCCGCTGCCGCCGCCGCGTTCGCGCCCGCGGCGCTCCGCGTGGGCCCGCTCGCGGC
>Ga0073934_10007303_pt1 | contig 15482 bp, 8 predicted proteins | sample LarsenN4metaG_FD_76834 | JGI IMG/M metagenome (GOLD analysis project Ga0073934, IMG submission 76834) | Hot spring sediment bacterial and archeal communities from British Columbia, Canada, to study Microbial Dark Matter (Phase II) - Larsen... ...
CGTTAGTCCCAACCATAACTTTGTGGAGGGAGGCAGCTTCACCATCGAGTTCGACCTCGATGCCGGAGTCAACGATCCTGCCGGGACCTCTGGTGACTGGGCTTGCGTGGTCTTTGGTGCCTCCACCCAACTGGCGTTCGTAAATGCCTCGGATGGCATGGGCATCCTCTTCCGCAACAACGGTGGGATACAAGTCTTCGATGGCAATACGGACACCGGAGGCGGAGCGAGCCTGCCGCTCGGTCCGATTCATGTGAGCATTCAAGTGACTACGGCGGGATTTCAAGGCTCACCCGCGGTGGTGAGGATGCTGGTGAATGGTGTTCCTGTGCAATTGGGCCCCGCGGGGACGGACTATCTCAAGCCCGGCGGATTCCGGGGCAACTACATTACTTTGGGATGCTATGCATCCGTCGGCAACACCTGGGTGAACACCTTCGACAACCTGATAGTCTCAGCCACGCCCTGTATTGCGGCTTCGACCAGCACAATAGGCTGCTACGTAGGGCAAACGAACCGGCAAGTCACCCTCAGTATTCCCAGATCGGCCAACGCCACCGGCGCTGTCTCAGTCGCCGTCACCAGCAGTCGTCCTGATGTAGCCGTGCCCGATGGCGCCGTCGGCGGTGTTTTAAACCTCGTCTTCCCGCCGGGAACCAACACCCAGACTTTTGGTGTCATTGCCCTCAGCCGAGGCATAGCCACCTTCTCCTGGAGCACCGAGGCCGGGGTCTGTGTCCAGGGCGATCTGACCGTCACAGTCGGCTCCAGCCTCATCAGCAACCCCAGCTTCGAATCCAACTACAACCCCACGTGGCCTCACTACTCTCCCATTGACCGATGGTCCGCAATTCCCGGAGGCAATACGGGGGTGAACGAGGCGGATGGACCCTTCCACGACAATGGAGTCATTCCCGACCGCTCGAGGGTGGCACTGGTCCAGGGCGCAGGGGGTATCTCCCAGGTTGTCAGCGGCTTGATCCCGGGACAACAATATTGGCTGCAATTCCGTTACAATCGCCGCAACACCGGCGCCATGGGACTGTCCACCTGGTTTGCCGGTGAGCAGATTGACGCGATCAGCTCGATCCCTCTGGCGGGCGAGGGCAACCCGTATCATTTCCGCCACATCGCTTTCACCCCACAAGTGGACTCTGGCCTTCTCGAATTCCGAACTGCCCCCTCCGGTGATGCCACGGTATTGCTGGACGCGGTCACCATTGTTCCGCGCAGCTCAGACCAGGTGCCGGTGCGCAATCCCAGCTTCGAAGCCAGTGGTATTCCACCGGCTCCCGGACAAATCAGTACCGCCATCTCCGGCTGGAACTTCACCGGCGAAGTTGGCATTAACCACTACGCGCAGGGACCTTATGCCAACAATGGAACCAACCCCGACCAGGATGCCGTAGCCTATTTGCGTGGGCTGTCTTCCGTCAGCCAGGTGCTTTCCAATCTGGTCGTGGGCCAGGAATACCAGATTCAGTTCGCCTACAACGCCGCTTCCGGCACCGCACCATACCTGCGGCTTTACATGAATAACCAGCCGGTGGCCGAATTCAGTGTCACCGAGGTCGGTGCGGTCGCACCCTACAACATCGCCACCGCAAGCTGGCTGGCCGACGCGACGAGCGCTGAGCTGCGCATTGAACAGGTCGAAGACGTCGGAGACCCAATTCTCCTCCTCGACGACGTTCGTGTGACCGGCCTGGCAATGCCACCCTGCGAAACCACCGTCTCGGTTTCCCAGTTCGAACTCTTTGCCAACCAACCCCTGGGGCCCTCCATGGTCACCGTCACCATCCCACGCTATCTCGTGCTGACTCAGAGCGTGCAGGTCGTGGTCATCAGCCTGAACACCAACGTCGCGGTGCCGGCCGGAGCTGCCGACGGCCAACTGACCCTCAACTTTGCTCAGGGTGGGACCAATGCCCTGAGTTTCGCCATTCTCGGCGTGGGATCCGGCACCACAACGTTTGTCGTGACCAACCTCGCTGATTGTCCCGGCGCGTCCTTTGTGGTGCGCAACCGAACCAGCCTCGTAGTGAACCCCAGCTTCGAAGCCAACTCGCAGGGCGGTGTCGGTTACGGCGAGATTTACGGTTGGTCCGGAGGCTCCGGCGTAAACAATGCCAGCCAGCCCTTTGCCGATAACGGGCTAATCCCCGATCGAGGCCAGGTTGCTTTTCTCCAGGGCCAAAACTCAATGTCTCAGGTACTCCATGGCCTTGATACCAACCGGCAATACTGGTTGCAGTTCTATGCCAACGCACGCAATTGCTGTGGCGACGTGCCGATCGGCGCGGTCACATTCAATGGTGTGGAATTGGTTCCTCCCACACCGGTGCCCCCCGTGGGCCCTGGCGTCGCGTATCACCTCGTGAACGTGGTCTTCACTCCCAACGCACCCACAGGCGCGCTGAGTTTCATCAGTGGTCCCACACAGGTCGGAGGAGACCGTACGCTCTTGATTGACGCTGTCAGCCTCGTGGCGCGCGGCCCGGATCAGGTGGTGCTTCAGAATCCAAGCTTCGAGGCCAGTGGAGAGGCTGCGTGGCCGGGCACCCTGCAACCCGCTCCCATGGCCGGCTGGATCGGTGCGGGTAGTTATGGCGTCAACGTATCCGGTATGGGTCCATTCGCCGATAACGGCCAGGCCCGCGATCAGGATAATGTGGCGTTCCTCCAGGGCGCCAATTCATCTCTAACCCAAACCATTGCAGGTCTGACTCCCGGCGCCACTTATTGGCTCGATTACGCCTACAACGCCCGTGCCGGCAACGCACCGCGCCTGGTGGTAACCGTGGACGGCGCGCTGGTTCACGATGAAGTCGTCACACCCGTGGGTGACCGCAATCCGTACTACTCAAGGGCCGTCAGCTTTGTGGCCCTGTCGGAGACGGCGGTCATCAACTTTACCCAGGCCGCCGATGGTGATCACACCGTGTTGCTTGACGATGTCAAAGTGAGCGTCAGTTCGCCCGCCCCGCCACCCACCCTGCGTATCGCCTGGCTTCCGGCACAAAACGCCGTGCGCATCTCCTGGCCTGTGGCCGCCGGCTTGAGTTGGGTCTTGCTATCCAGCCCATCACTGGATGTTCCCTTCCAGGAATCCACTCTACCGGTCACTGTGGAAGGCGATGAATACGTTTGTTACGACAATGCCGCAACCGGCACTCTCTTTTACCGCTTGCAGCGGTAGCGCAACCGCGTCGTACCCCACAAGAAAATGGGTGCGGGTGGGTCCACTCCGCCCGCCCCTTTCAAGTATCGAGTTTCCAACGAGCTTGGCGTAATACCGCAAAAGGACGGCCCGGCAAAGCCTCATACCAGACCGTGACAAGCGTGCCGTCCCTCAACTCGACTGTGCTGGGATAACCCAGGTCTCCCGATCCTCCATCGGCGGAGATCGTTATCGCCCCGGACCATGTCCGGCCCTCGTCAGTGCTGACCCTTGCCTGGTTGCCAAACGGAACCCGCCGATAGCCGTAGGTCATCAAGAGCCGCCCATCCGCCAGGCGTAGCAAGTGCGATGGCAGACCCCAGACTCCGATCTCGTGGGGCGTGGACCATGTGCGGCCGCCGTCGGCGGACTCGCTCTGCAAAGTCTCATTGGCGTTGGCGGGGTTGTGGTTGCGAATCTGAACCACCAGACGCCCGCTCAAACACTCCACCGCGTGCAACTCGTGGTAATTCGCTGGCTGATCTCCCGCCCGGGCAGGAAGTTCCGCCAGCCACCGCCATGACTGCCCGTCATCCAGCGACTCGCAAACGCCAACCCGCTGCCGCTCGCTCCAGAGTTCTTTCCCCGCGTAAAGCAAACGCCCATTGGCCAATTGAATTGGCCCATGCGGGCTGTTTACCAGACTCGCTTGGCGGGGACTCCACGTGCGTCCGCCGTCCGTCGAGCGAATGATCCAAACGCCGAGTTCCCATTTGCGCTGCTCGGCCGAGAGCCTTTGATGCGCCGCTTGCCAGCGACGCAAGCGTTCCGGCGGCCAATTGCCCCGGTGCTGGGCCGCCGCCAGCCCCGCCTCGTAGGCAAGCGAAGTAAAGGTGCTGACCAACATGGTGCCTTGCGCCGTTTCCACGACCCCCGCATCACGGTCATCCAGATCCGTATCCAGCAGAGTCCGCGGCCACCCCCAGGTCTGACCCTCATCGTGCGACACCATCAAGTCCACGCGCCCAAAGGGACACACGTGTTGTTCACGCCCCCCGGAATAAACCACCCATAAATCTCCGTTCTTGCGCCGGGTCAGCGTGGGCCAGCCATGATACACCCGGTCATCTAGGCTGATCGTCCGGGTCTCCAGAACACGCGAGCCAGGTGCCGCCTCCGATCGTGCCGCGCGCAGCCAGGCCGCTCCGGCCGTAAGCGCCACCGCCTGGCGCAAAAACTGGCGTCGGCGAACCAAGACTCCGGGGAACATGGTGGTTTGTTTCATACGCCACCATGGAACCGCGCGCAGAGCCCATGCTCAAGCCAATCCTGCCGCCCTTGGCCTTGCACGCAGCCGGCGGCCAGCAAGGCACACATTCCTCCACGATCGGAGTTTCAAGGGGCTGGCCTGCCTTTTCGGCAGGGGCACTCGGCAAAATGAGATGGCGAGCGTTTTTCGCTGATCAGGAGCTTGGCTCTCACGTTTGGCTCGCCTCAAGCAAAGCCAATTGCACCGCCGAAAGAATATCCCCCACGGCACAACCTTTTCTCAGAACAGCAAACACACCTAAAGATCTGGCGTGCGCCGCGGTCTGCGAACTGTCGTCGCCCGAGTGAATCAGCACGGGCGCCTTCAGGTCCGGATAAGTGCGCCGGATCATGTTCAGGAACGCGAAGCCATCTGTCACCCCGGCAAACGGATCCGCGTCCAGCAGCGTGAGGTCCAACAGCAATAGGTCGGGACGCGCCTCGCGCGTGGCCTGGAGGGCTTGAGGCACATTGCTCGCGCAAGCCACGTGGTATCCTTCGCCCTCCAAAGCCGTTTGCAACAGCCTTAACAGGTCCACATCATCCTCCACGATCAGGATACGCGCGCGGCTCATAGCTGAACGGTCCTCATGACAAACTAACGGCATTTACTTCGCAGTGCTTAAGCCCCCCATGGGAATGTCCCTTGGATAGTTGAAAAAGCGGTTGGTGGTTTGGCTGCCAAGCCGACAAGCTTGGCGGTCAACAAGATAAGACCAAAACCACCAACAGCATGAAGTGACAAAACAACAGTCTGCTGGCCGAAGCCAGCACCCAATTGAACCTCAACCCGGTGAGCCTGCAGTTGGACCTGCCGGTGCTGGAGCTGATCGTCCAGACCAAGGCCGAGATCGAAGCCTTGAGCGCCCAGGCGGGCTTGAAGATCATCCACCATTTCCTGGAGGAGGAAATCCGGCAGCGTTGCGGTCCCCACGGTCAGCAGAGCGCCTACCGGCATGGCAGCCAGCCGGGTTACATCGTCTACGCCGGGCGCAAGGTCTCGATTCTCAAGCCACGAGTGCGGGCCAAGGGTGGCGGCGAAGTGGTCCTGAAAAGCTATGAGGCCTTCCAACAGGACGGCCGCATGCAGCGGGCGGTGGCGCGCAAACTGACGCATCAGGTTTCCACCCGCAACTACGCGAGAGCCATGGACGCTTGCCTGGAGGGCTACGGCATCGACAAATCCAGTGTGAGCCGCCAATGGAAAGCGGCCACGGCCGCCGAGCTGCAGAAGCTCATCCAGCGGCCGGTGCCGGCGGATCTGGTGGCGCTGTGGATCGATGGCCGATACTTCCGCAAGGAATGCCGGGTGGTGGCGCTGGGGGTGGATCGCGAGGGCCGCAAGCACGTGTTGGGCTTGTGGCATGGCGCGACGGAGAACAGCACGCTGGTGCGGGAACTGCTGGCCGATTTGCGCGAGCGGGGCCTGGACACCGAGGCGGCCATCCTGGTCGTGCTGGATGGAGCCAAGGCGCTTGCCAATGGGGTTCGAGAGGTCTTTGGCCAGCGGGCGCTGATCCAGCGCTGCCGGGTGCACAAGCTGCGCAATGTCCTGGAACCTTTGCCGCAGGAGAAACGGCAGCAGGCCCCTTGGCGCTTGCGCGGGGCCTGGGCCAAAGCCACGCCGCAAGAGGCCCTCCAAGAACTGCGCGCCTGTGTGAAGTGGCTCGACACGATCAGTCCCCATGCCGCGCGGAGCCTGGAGGAAGGTCTGGAAGAAACGCTGACCATCACCCGCCTGGGGTTGCACGAGTCCCTGGTCAACACGTTCAGCTCGACCAATCTCATCGAGAGCTGCTTTGCCCGCACCCACTCCTGGACCCATCGGGTCAAACGTTGGCAGGGAGCCAAAGATGGTGCTGCGCTGGGCAGCCGCCGCGCTGCTCTTTGCCGAGACGGGCTTTCGTCGCGTCCGCGGCTGCGATCACATGAACCAACTCCTCGAAGCGCTTCGTTCTAACCAATCCGAACTTGATTCCATAAAGAAAGCTGCGTAATGAATCTCTCTACCAACCGCTTTTCAACTAAACGCGGGACAATCCCTGAGCAAGCTGCTGAGTTCCAACCACACATTTTTCGAAAGGAATCGTTTTTCAACAACCTGCTAACACCGGAGCTTGTGAGTCATGCCGTTTTAAGCTGTAATGCTTCCACCGCGGCTCGGAACGTATTTTTCTCAGAATGGCCCCGGATGAATGAAATGCCGCCAACGGACAACGAAATCGGTCAACTAAGAACAGGACAGAGGCTTACCCTCACTATCCAGGATATTGCCTTTGGAGGCGAAGGGGTAGGCCGTGTTGGAGAGTTCGTGGTTTTTACACCATTCACCGCACCGCAAGAAACGGTGGAGGTCGAAATCACTGAGGTCAAAAAACGTTTTGCCCGTGCGCGTCTCTTGGAGGTCTTGAGCCCATCAACGGACCGTGCTCAACCCCAATGCCAGTACTACGGAGTATGCGGCGGCTGCCAGTACCAGCATCTCGCCTACCCAACGCAACTGGTGATCAAACGCAAACAGATTCAGGATCTGTTCCAACGGATCGGTGGCTTCGCTCAAGCAGTAATCTCCCCAGTGATTCCATGCCCACGGCCTTACGGATACCGCAATCGCATCATGGTTCGCAGTCAATGGAACAAGCCCCGCCAAGCTCTGGACATCGGTTTTGTCCGCCATGACTGCGGCCTTGTTGTAGATGTCGCATCTTGCGCTATTGCCGAACCCATTCTAAACGAGAAACTTAAGGAAATTCGCTCTCAGCCCCCTCCCAAAGGAGGCATCAAGGTGGTTCTCCGCGCACTGCCAAAGGAATGGGAAGTCCCACAAGACTCCTTTTTCCAGAATAATTCCCATTTACTCCCGGAGCTGGTTGATACCATACGCAAGTGTTTGGTGTCCAGTGGGGTAAGTTATTTGCTCGACGTGTATTGTGGCGTGGGGTTCTTCGGCATTTCATTGGCGAATCTGGTAGATCGGTTCGCGGGAGTCGAAGTGGACCAAATGGCAGTGCGGGCAGCCCGCAACAACGCTCGCAAGTGGAACTGTCACAATGGAGAGTTCATTGTGGGCCCCGCAGAGGTGCTGCTGCCTCGGTTGATGAAATGCTATCCCGCCGATCAAACCGCATTAATCCTGGATCCGCCTCGCACGGGCTGCCCTCGGGAGTCGTTGGAAATGATCCGAAAAGTCAGACCAGCCCAGGTGGTTTATGTCTCGTGCCACCCGGCAACCCTGGCGCGGGACTTGAACATTTTGTGTGGTGGGGGTGTCTTTGAACTAAAGCAAGTGACACCGCTTGACATGTTTCCTCAGACCCAACACGTAGAATGTGTCGCCGATGTGCGGCTGGTGGGGCCCGCCGCTAAAGTCTCCTTGCCAACCTCCTAGCCTTCGTTTCAACTGTGCCGAGTCGCTGAACATGGAAACCAAACAACCGCGCGATTCCATCCGGTCCATTCTGCCGTGGGCAGTCGCCGCTGGAGTATTGCTGTTTTACCTGCTGACCCTGAACCGGGTGCTTTCTCTCAGCAACGTTCAGGGATTGGCTCGGGCCGCAGGCTGGGATTGGCGCCCCAATTACACCGGACCATTATACTTCCTGTTGGCTCAGTTGGTGCGGCTGGCCCCCGCCGGACTCCAACTATTGACCGCCAACCTGATCTCCGCGGTTTGTGCGGCCGCGACGCTGGCGATGCTCGCTCGATCGGTGCTGCTCCTGCCGCACGATCGAACCCGCGAGCAGCGTCTGCGTGTCACCGGCGAGCATGGGCTTCTGGTCCAGCGATGGCGATGGCTTCCCCCCCTGGCTGCTGTGTTGGCCTGCGGGCTTCAGCTCGGATTCTGGGAACATGCCACCACCGTCAGCGGCGAAATGGTGGATCTCCTGCTCCTTGCCTATGTGATCCGATGCCTCCTGGAATACCGGCTGGACAACCAGATCGGATGGCTGGGGCGGATGGCGCTGGTTTATGGCCTGGGCATAGCCAACAACTGGGCGATGATCGGTTATGCTCCCGCTTTGCTGGTGGCGCTCGTCTGGATTTGTGGTCTTGATCTCCTTCAGTATCGGGTGGTTGTGCGCATCGCGGTTTTCGGGCTGGCCGGACTGCTTTTCTACCTGCTCCTCCCAACGGTTCTCGTGATTACAGATCCCGGGCAGGGAGACTTCTGGACGCATCTCAAACAGAATCTGGCCTACCAAAAGATGATGCTGACGGCCTTTCGGCCTTACCAGGTCCTGCTCTTCAGCCTCGCTTCGCTGCTGCCACTCCTGCTGATCGGGATACGCTGGCCCAACTCCATGGGCGACATTAGCGCGGCTGGCTTTGCTGCCACTGCCTTGATGACCTACGTGATCCATGGCGCATTCCTTGCCCTCTGCGTTTACACCCTTTTCGACCCACCCATGAGCGCGCGCCGGCTGGCCGCGGCCACCGGCGTCCCGATGCTGAGTTTTATCTACATTGGAGCGATTTGTATCGGCTACTTCGTGGGTTATTTCCTGCTCGTTTTCGGTGAGCCTCCGGAACGGTCCTGGGACAGGCCGTCGGTGGGGCGCAAGATGCTGGACAGTCTGATTCAAGGGGCGGTCTGGGTGGTCGCACTTGGCACACCCGTCGCCCTGGCTTATTGGAACCTTCCCCGGATCACCTCGCGTAACAGTGGCGAATTGGAACGTTATGCCAAACGTTTGGCGGCTTCCTTGCCTGACGGCGAGGCGGTGGTTTTGAGCGATGACCCCACCCGTCTCCATGCCGTGCGAGCGGTTCTAGGGAGTGGTGCCGGCCGATGCATCTTCCTCGACACCGGAGCGATGCCACACCGTCTCTACCCCGGTTACCTGAAACGGCATTACGCATCGAGGCTTCCTGAACTGGTCGGCGCAGGTCCCGACCAGGGAGCCAGCCCGGCCCAGTTGACGGCCTACCTCCTGCAGGCAGCCTCGCGTTATCCTCTCTACTACCTGCATCCCAGTTTCGGCTACTATTTCGAGCGGTTCTTTCTGGAACCAAGGGCTTTGGCCTATGAGCTCAAGCCGCTGCCTGCCAATCAAGTCGAAATCCCTCCACTCAGCGAAGCCCTGCTCCAGCGACAGGAGGAAATGTGGCGGAAACTCGACCAGGAGGAATTGAGCCAACTCAAGGCCAAGGTCGCGAAATGGACACCTATGGCGCGCTCCGATCCGACGCCATTCTGGGTGGCGAGTTATTACTCGCGGGCCTGCAATCATTGGGGTGTTCAACTGATGGCAAACAACAAGGTGGCTATGGCCCTTCCGGCGTTTCAGCGGGCTCTAGCCTTGAACCCGGAGAACCCTTGCGCGAAGGTCAACCTCGAGTGGGCCACGTGCTATCGCAACACAGGTGGGCTGTTGGAGAAGTTCAGCGATGAGGCCATGGCCAAACTCCAGCCATACGCCGGTAACTGGGACCTGCTAATGTCCTTGAACGGCCCCCTCGATGAGCCCACCTTCCGCGGCGAATTAAGCCAGCGCCTCCTTAGTGGTGGCCTGAGCCGGCAAGCAGCTCAGGAGGCCCAGCGTGTTCTGGCTATTATGCCTACCAACGTTGTCGCTTCGATGACTCTGGCCAACGCATATCTCCAGGCGGAAATGCCTGACAAAGCGCTGGAGGTCGTTGAGAAGATGCGCAAGACCCCCGGGTTGATGCCTCGCAATGCCGTTGGCGAAGTTGGTCTGACCGCCATTGAAGCCTGGGCAGCCTACCTCAAGCAGGATCTGTCCAAAGCCGAAAACATCTTGCGCGAAGCGCAAAAGCAACACCCAACCCTGGATGGGCCTTTCTTTGCCCTTGCCGAAATCTACCTGGACAAGGCAGCGCGGCTGAAGTCGGCGGGCAATTTGGCTGAGTCACGGAGTTTGATGACCAACGCACTCGCGGTGCTCGATTCTCAGGCGCGAGTTCAACCTACCAACGCAGCCGTTCTGGCGAACAGTGGCGGAATCTGCCTTCAGATGGAGGATCTGCCCAGGGCGCTGGGTTACCTCGATCGCGCTCTCAAACTGAATGACAAGAATCACGCGGCCTTGCTCAATCGCGCTATTGTCCATTTGAGGGCCGGGCGTGACGAGGAAGCCAGGCGGGATTACGAGGCCCTGATCAAGCTGGATTCAACCGCCTACAAAGCCTACTACGGCCTCGCCGAAATTGCTCTGCGGAACAAGGACTACCTGTCGGCGTCAGACAACTTCGAACTCTACTTGCGGCATGCCCCCGTGAACACGCCGGAGTATCTCTCCGTCAAAAAACGGTTGGAAGACCTCCCAGGCAGGTCCTCAAGGTGAGGTGCGCGTAATACACGTCATCACGCGCTTAATCGTAGGAGGCGCCCAAGAGAATACCATTGCCACAGTTCTGGGCCTTCGTCGAAGGCCGGGAATGGAGGTGTCTTTGATCTCCGGACCCACGCGAGGAGCCGAAGGAAGCCTCGAGTCCCGCTTTAATGATGTTCCGGAATGCCTGACCCTCCTCCCCACTCTGGTTCGCCCCGTCCGGCCATGGTTGGATGTCATGGCCTTGCTCAGGCTCCGGCGGCTGTTCCGCGACACTCAGCCGCACCTCGTCCACACCCACAGCGGCAAAGCCGGATTCGTTGGGCGATTGGCCGCCCGCTGGGCAAGGGTTCCGTTAGTGGTCCACACCATTCACGGGCCGTCGTTCGGCCCTTTTCAGGGCCCCCTTGCCAATGCCGCCTTCCAGCGAGCCGAACGCCTCGCAGGGCGATACACGGACCACTTTGTCACGGTATCCCATGCCATGACCCGCCGGTACCTGAACGCGGGCATTGGCAGCCCCCGCCAGTACACGCGGATTCTCAGCGGTTTCGATCTGCATCCATTTCTCAAGGCGCAGAACGACCCCGCGCTGCGAGCCGCGTTTGGCCTTCAACCCGATGACCTCGTTGTCGGGACCGTTGCTCGCCTCTTTGAGTTAAAAGGCCACGACAGGCTCTTGGATGTCGCTCCAGAAATTCTCCATCAGTGTCCTCGGCTCAAGTTCCTGTGGGTTGGAGATGGTCCCTGGCGGGAACGACTGAAGAAACGGGTTGAGCACATGGGCCTTGGAGGGCGGGTGGTTTTCGCGGGCCTGGTCGGGCCAGAACGCGTGCCCGCGCTGGTCGGGATCATGGATTTTCTTGTTCACCTTTCCGAACGGGAGGGACTGCCGCGGGCTCTGCCCCAGGCCCTGGCGGCCGGTAAACCCGTGGTGGCCTTCGACAGTGACGGAGCAGGAGAGGTTTGCGTGGATGGCCAGACCGGGTTCCTTGTTCCGTTGCACGACTTGGGCCAGTTAAGGGATCGGCTCTTGACCCTGGCGAGGGACCCTGCTCTGCGTGCGCGCATGGGTCATGCGGGGCGCGAACTGGTTGCGCCATTGTTTGGCGAAGACGAGATGGTGGATCAACTGCATGCCCTCTATCTCCGTCTGGCTCGCGAGACGGGGCTCAGAATTTGAACCTCCGAGGCCGGCTCTCGTTCAAGCGACGATTTCGGGGCCCAGAGTCCATGCGCGTGGCTGCGCTGTGAAACCAAGATGCCTGTAGTAGTCGTTGGCCTTGGGCGCCGCCAGCAGGGTGATAAAGCAGGTCGGGGCTAGAGCAGCCCGTGTGCGTCGAACCAGTTCACGTCCGATCCCCTGGCGCTGCCATGCCGCGTCCACCGCAAGGTCGGCCAGATAAGCCACGTATTGAAAATCAGTCAGAGTGCGAGCCAGACCGATCAACTGCGCGCCGTGCCATGCCGTGATCAGCACGTCGGCATGTTCCAGCATTGCCGCCATCACAGCACGGTTGTGCACCGGACGTCTTTCCCCAAGAGTGGAGCGCCGGTACAAGTCAATGAACTCGTCGAGTGGAACTTCCTTGTGCGTCTGGTAGGCGACCATAAAACGAGATCGGAAAATCGCGCACATCAGCCGGACGGCGGCTATTTCCCAGCGCTCCAGCCCCCGTCAATAATCAACGGCACCCCGGTGACAAACGCGGCCTCGTCGCTGGCCAGATAAAGGGCCGCGGCCGCAATTTCCCGCGGTGTTCCCATGCGGCCCATCGCCTGAGTGGCGCACATGGCACGGTAGGCCGCCTCGGGATCCGGATACTCCGCCAGCCGCGCCTGGATCCAGGGAGTCTCCACGCGGGCCGGGCAAATGCAACAGACCCGCAGGCCATCCGCGGCATGGTCCAGTGCCATCGCCTTTGTAAACCCCACCAGCGCGGACTTGGTCGTGGTGTAGGCCAAACGGTCACGCACTCCGAGAATCCCGGCGATCGAGGCCATGTTGATAATCACACCCGTGCGGCGCTCAATCATCGGACCAATGAAAGCTTTGGTAACGTTAAACGTTCCGCGCACGTTGACACCATAAAGCCGGTCCAGGTCGGCGCCGGAGGTCTGAACAATGGTCCCCACACAACCGATGCCCGCATTGTTGACCAGCACGTCGAGTCGGCCGTGGTCCGCAAGGACGCGCGCGCTGGCCTCCCGGCATGCCGTCTCGTCGGTAACATCCAGGGCGAGTGGGATGGCTCGTAACCCGGCGGCGGCCAACCTGGCCGCGTGGACTCGCGCACCTTGCTCGTTGCAGTCCGTCACGTACGTCACGGCCCCGGCCTGGCAAAACAGTTCGGCAATGGCCGCCCCAATGCCCGAGGCCGCCCCGGTAACCAGGGTGATTTTGTCGTGCAACTTAAACATACGGTACGCGGTCCAGAGTGGAAGCCTTGCCAGGGAGTGGTAAAGGAACTCGCGCTCTCCGAATCTTCCCCGTGGAGGTTATCCTGGCAGTGCCGCAAAAGCATGCGCTAAGGCGCCGGTGTGCGCACGCGATAATAGCGTTCGTTGTGCGGCGCCGGATCGTCCGTTATCTGCACGGTTCTATTGGTGAGAGACGATGGAATCAACATAAGGTTACTCCACTGGTTCAACCACAAATTCTGAAGATACTCTATAACATAGGTCCGGTTGGAAGCCGCGGCGAACTCGAGCAGCACACCCTGGTCGGGGTGCGCCTCGAGGACGCGCAGGCGGAGACTGCTGCCGGGATCGCGCGGGCTGGTGCCCGCAAGGTATTCCTGAAGATTGTCCAGGCCGTCCAGATCGGAGTCCAGACTGCCATCGATGGGATCGTACGGGTCCAACCCAAACAGTATCTCCCATTGGTCGGGCAACTGGTCGCCGTCACTATCCGCGCCCCCGATGCGGATTTCGGCGTTGAACGCCGCCACGGGCATGAGGAGGTTGGTTGTGACCAGATAGTTGGTTACGACGGGATTCGGGGGATCAGCAATGATGACTGTGTTGGTAATAACAAGCGCGTTGGAGTATAAGAATGTGTAAGTGCCCGCCTCCGCCGCCGAGAAGTTGGTCAGGACCAGTTCGTTGGTAAAAACGGTGAAGGCGGCCGGCGCCACGTTGGTTCCCGTCTGAAGGAGATTAGTGCCGTTGTAAACCCAGGCATAGCGGTTGGTAAAAGAGTTGGGGCCGGCCAACAACGCGCGCAGGATTAGATTTGTCCCTTCGGCGACAGTCTGACTGACCGGTGGAGCCACAACAACCAGCGGGGTCCGTGTGGAAAGGCTTTGTCCTCCCAGAAGCAGGCTGGAAAGGTTGGTAATGACCACATCGTAAGCTCCAGCGTTGGTCAACGCCACGTTGCTGAGCGTAAGCGCGGCCGTTCCTGGCCAGAGAAGCGTGGTGTTGTTGCGCCGCCAGCGATACCAGAGGGGCATTTGCCCGGAGGCCTCAACCATAAACGTCGCCGTAGCGCCTGTGGCCACCACGAGCGGCGCAGGCTGCGACAAAATCGTGGGCCGCACCAGGACATTCACGAGCGCGCTCTGGCTTGTTCTCGTGCCCACCATATCAGTGATGAGAACCCGGTAAACACCGGAATGGTTGAGAGACGCATTTGTTACCGAGTGAATGTCATTGGTAGCTCCAGCAATCGAGACCTCATCCAGTTGCCATTGATACCGCAGGGGCCCGGCGCCGGTGGCGCTCACGCGAAGTTCAAAAGAGCCCCCGGCCGCCACATTGGTCCCCACCGGTTGCCGCGTAATGACCGGCACTGGCAGCACCGTCAGCGTTGCTTCGGGGGAGATGGCGGCTCCGCTCGGACCCAGGATGTAGACGACGTAAGAACCGGCGTCGGCCAGCTCCACCATCGGGATCAGGAGAGTCGGACCGTAGGCCCCATCAAGCGGTTGCCCATTCCAGTACCATTGGTAGGTAAACGGACCGGTTCCAGTGACCTCTACAGTGAAGGCGGCGCTGGTCTCTTCCACGGCCGTAACCGACTGGGGCGGACGAACGATGGCCGGCGGGTCACCGGGAAGACGCTCCTTTCCCGGCGTTGGGCCGGCAGCCGTCCAATTCGCCGGATCGTTGCCATAAGAGTCGGTGTTGAGCCTTTGCATGCTGGCGCCGGTGCCCGCCGCAGCTTCCCAGGGCGGGGTCGGCTCATAATCCACTCGATCCGTCAGGATCATGGGGGCGGAGCCAGTGTAGGGATTCGGCAAGCCTGGCCGACGCAATTCGATTCGCTCGCCTGAATTGCCAAGTCGTCCCTCGAAAGGGCCGACGATCGTGACATCGTTCGAAAGACTGTAGCGCGCCCGAAAGGCGGTCAACGCCGCCGCATCGCTTACCGGATCAAATCCCACCACCACCAGCGCGCCCCTGCCATGAAGAATCGCGTTGGTTGGAAAGCGGTAGTTGACCGCGCCGGCAAGGCTCCATGTGTTCACCGGTCGCGAAGGATCAAAAAGAGGCACATCCTCGTCCGTGATGTTCCGAATCTCGATGAACTCGTCCCGCACATTGTCCGTGCGGTGGCCGTTCACATACAGGTCGGGTGGCTGATACATGAATTCACTGATCACCAAAGGCCCAACGAGTGGCCCTGAATTGAGTCCGCCGGGCGTGACGACCTGCTGCGCCACGAAGTGTTCTCGTCCCGTGCTGATCACATGGCGTCCGAACGGCACGCCGGCGGC
>Ga0073934_10007304_pt1 | contig 15480 bp, 14 predicted proteins | sample LarsenN4metaG_FD_76834 | JGI IMG/M metagenome (GOLD analysis project Ga0073934, IMG submission 76834) | Hot spring sediment bacterial and archeal communities from British Columbia, Canada, to study Microbial Dark Matter (Phase II) - Larsen... ...
CGGCGCACCGTAAGGTCGCCGGTGCACACCGGCGGGCTAACGCCGCGCCGCTCTCCTCACTCAACACCGCGCCCAGGAGCGGCGCACCGTAAGGTCGCCGGTGTACACCGGCGGGCTAACGCCGCGCCGCTCTCGTCTCTCAACACCGCGCCCAGGAGCGGCGCACCGTAAGGTCGCCGGTGCACACCGGCGGGCTAACGCCGCGCCGCTCTCGTCTCTCAACACCGCGCCCAGGAGCGGCGCACCGTGCCCGGGAGCGGCGCACCGTAAGGTCGCCGGTGCACACCGGCGGGCTAACGCCGCGCCGCTCTCGTCTCTCAACACCGCGCTCAAGAGCGGCGCACCGTAAGGTCGCCGGTGTACACCGGGGGCTAACGCCGCGCCGCTCTCGTCTCTCAACACCTCGCCCAGGAGCGGCGCACCGTAAGGTCGCCGGTGCACACCGGCGGGCTAACGCCGCGCCGCTCTCCTCACTCAACACCGCGCCGCTCTCGTCTCTCAACACCGCGCCGCCGAAGGCAGTATCCCCCTCGTCCAGGGCCGCCTGCGCAGCTGCAAGCTCCTACTGACCTTGGCAAATCGATAAGAACTTGTGTACAGTACAAGGTGGAGTTCTTCCGTACACGCCCAGGGTGCGCGCAGAGCGAGGGGTAGCTGATGAAAGGCGGCAAGTCATGGCTCGAAGAAACCACCCCGATTGGCTGCTTGTCCGAGCAAGACGCCTGGTCTTCGGGGCGCTGCCCTGGGATGTTGCGCACCCTCACCAAGCGGACCGCGCTTCGAGCTGCCAATCGTGGGACGCACCAGAGGGGACGAGGCTTTTCACATGTTGCGCGGTCAAGCCAGGGCCCTTCGCTTCGCCCCTGGGTTCCTCGGCTATGCGAAGGGATTCGCCCACTTTCAGATGTTGCGCAGCCGAGCCAGGGTCGTCCGTTTCGCGTCCGGCCTTCCTCGAATGCTCCCTGGAACGGAGGGAACTTGCGATGTTGCGCGGTTGGAAGGGCCCTGCTTCACGCTGGGCCTGGTTCCTCGGAGAAAGCAGGCAAAGGCAGGCATTTGAGATGTTGCGCACTGCATTTGGCAGCCGGTCGGCTTGCGCCGTCAGCGGAATTCCCGTGCAACCTAAAACCGGAAGGGAGTACGAACGAAGTCGAGACTGTCCTAGGAAAAGCAGCCAACCTCGGCTGGGCGGCGGCCGAGGTTGGTTCGCAAGTCGTTTGCAAGATTGGATTAATGTCGCCCAGCGCTCAATTCGTCGCCGCAGTCGGCTGGCTGCGCCACTCTTCCACCCGTTGCAACAGCGTGGCCATGGCTTCCCGATCGCTGGCGGCGCGGACCTCGAACTGATGTTGCGCGTTCGGCTTCTCGGGGTGCGGCAGAGCACAGACGAAGCGCCAGCCGTCCTCAACCCGCTCCAGGCGGTAGTGCACGGCCCCGTACTTTTCGAGCCGGTCGCGGGCCACGTTCCAGTCCACCTCCGGCGAGCTGGCCGGGGCGGGCGGCGGCGGAGTCTGAAGCAAGCCCAGTTCCTCGGGCGTAGGGATCGTGAGCTTCGCCGGTTGTGTCGGCTCCTTACCTTCCTGACCTCGGATCACGACCCTGGGCTGATCGTTGGCGGCCAGCTGGGGCTGGGCGGGCTTGGGATTGTTGCGCGGATTCAGCATCTCCGGCATGGCCGGCAGATAACGCTGGTTCCCGGTGGCCCGAGCCTGCTGCGGCAGTTGTTGCCGGGCAGGCTGAGCCGGCTGGACGTACCGCGGCTGCGGCTGGCGTTGCGGCTGCGGAGCCACGAACATCTGCTCGGGTTGCATGAACTGGAACTGACCGAACGGCGCACGGCCGGAGGGGGCGGGCCCTCAGGCGCCGCCGGCGCACGGCTGAGCCTGGGTCGCTTGCGCGAAGGTCAAGATGACGAAGCCGACCAGCGCGTAGATGTTGCGCGGGGAGAATGGACGCATCGCGAGCCTCCTCCTGCTCTGGAGCCAGCCCAAGGTGTTCCGGGTCGTGGCTGGCGCCGGAGTGTTCCGAAGTTCCGAATGGGGACGGCGGAAACGAGGCCTGTGCCGCCAGCAGCACGAAGGAGCGTGCTTGCGTCAGAGAGTCTAGCACAGGACCTGGAGAAAACACCGAGCTCGGCTTGCGGTTGCGGGCGCCAAGCTTCAGTGCTGCGTGGTAGAACCGCCAAAGCACGCGCGGTAGCGTTCAACCTTGGCGGTCAGGACGAAAGGCCTGGTCCGAGGCTGCCGTCCCTGGCGCCTCGGGCCAGCAATCGCCGGCCAGCGGGCGTAGGTAATAGCAAAAGGCCTCTTCAGAAAAAAGCCCAGTCTGCGGCTTGAATGGGCGGACAGGGCCGGCTAGCTTCTGTCCATCTTCCACTTTTCCCAAACTTCAGGAGTTGCCGAACATGCCGCTACGCTTCGTCACCGAAAAGGAAATGATCGTCGATCAACTTCCCTGGGGTCCGCACGACTGGCTGTGCCGGCCGGATATCGTCGAGGCCGAGAAGCTCCTGCTCGTCCGCGTCCATTTCCCGCCGGGGAAGGCTCACGAATTCCACAAGCACCCCGAGATGGAGGAAATCATCTACGTGCTGGAAGGCACGGCCGAGCAGTGGGTGGACAAGGAGAGGAAGATCCTGACCGCCGGGCAGATGGCCCACATCCCGATGGACATGGTGCACGGCACTTACAACGTCGGCAGCGGGACCCTACGTATCCTGGCGATCCTCTCGCCGGCCAAGATCAAGGGGCCGCCGCTCGTTGACGTAAGCCAGGAGGAACCGTGGAAATCGCTGCGGAAGGCTTGAGCTTACTTGATCGCGAGCCGATAGCCAAAGGCCGGCCCGCCCTGGTCGTGCGCATCCTGCACGACGACGAAGTACGTGCCGGCGCTGGGAAGCTTGAAGGCGATGCGCGAGTCGGGGCCCTGGGCGTCGTCGTTGCTGGCGAGAATTCGGCCGCCCGCGTCGTGGAGGGTAAGGACCGAGTCGAGCGCGGAGCCGTGCCGCGCCGCCAGCACCTCGATGGCAACCGTCTGGCCGGCTTGTCCCTCGAAGCGGTACACGTCGACTTCCTGGGGCTGCTGGATCACCCCCTCGACGACCTCGCCCAGGGCGACCGGTTGCGCCTGGCGGAAGCCGTTATTCGGCTCCTTCTTGGCGATGATGCGGGCGTCCAGGTCCACGAGCAGGTGGTGCAGCGGGCTCTGGCCGTCCGGCGAACCCACGAAGAAGACCAGCGGGGCGGGCGTCAGTTCCGTCGGCAGGGCCACCTCGCAAACCAGCTCGGTGTCGCCGACGCGGGCGGCGTCCTGCTGGCCAGGGACGTTGACCTTGCCCTTCTTCTGAATCGGGGCGGCGAGACGCAGTTCAGGAAAGTAAACGTCGGTCGCAGTGTCGAGCTTCAAGCCGCGGATGGTCAGCTTTGTGACGGCGCCGGGAACCGCTCCAAGCGGCGAGACGACCACGACCCGCGGCGGCTCCTTGGGCGCGGGCTTGGACTCTTGCCCGAGAGCTGGCTGAGCCAGCAGGCACAATGGGAACAACCAGAGGAGGCGCCTCATGCGAACAACTCGTGGATCAGCTCGCCGCAATCGAGGATCTCGATGGGTCGGCCGTCGGGAGCACGAAGCATCTTGCGCGGATCGATGCCGAGCCGCTCGTAGATCGTGCAGGCGACGTCCGCCGGAGCAACGGGACGGCGCGTGGGGTAGGCGCCCTGCTTGTCCGTCGCCCCGAGGACCAGCCCAGGCTTTACGCCCGCGCCGGCAAAAAGCAGCGAGGCGGCGCCGGCCCAGTGGTCTCGGCCCACGTCCTTGTTCAGCTTGGGCGTGCGGCCGAACTCGCCGAACACGGCCAGCAAGGTGTCCTGAAACAGGCCGCGCGTGTGGAGGTCTTCGATCAGTGCGGACAGGCCCTTGTCGAACTCGGGGAGCTTCTTGTCGAGATTGTCCCAGATCTTGGCGTGATGATCCCACCCCCCGTAGTTCACCGTCACGAAGCGGACGCCGCGTTCGATCAGGCGGCGAGCGAGCAGGCAGCTCTGGCCAAAGGTGTTTCGGCCGTAACGATCGCGGAGCCGATCGCTCTCCTGCTGCACGGCGAAGGCGGCTCGGGCTTCGCTGGAAAGGATCAGGTTGGCGGCACGCTGATGGAACTCGTCGTAGGTCTGCAACTGGTCGTTGCTCTGGGTGCGGCGGGCCAGGCTGTCCACGGCGTCGAGCAGCGATTGCCGGCGAGCAGCCCGAGCTTCCACGATCGGCTCAGCCGGCGCCACGTCCTGGACCTGGAAGTTCGGATCGTTCGGATCGCCGGTCTTGAACGATTCGTACCGACCGCCAAGGTACGCGCTCTTGCCCAGCTCCCAGGTAAAGGAGGGATTGCGTGGAATGGCGACGTACGGCGGAAGCTGGGTCTTGAAGCCCAGCTCGTGAGCGGCCACGGCGCCAATGGCGGGGTAGTCGCCGAACGCCGAGCCGAAACGACCGGAGAGGGCCCAGTTGGTCGCGGTTTCGTGATGATCGTTGTTGTGCGAGCCAGAACGAATGAGGGCGACCTTGTCCATCACCTTCGACATCAGGGGGAGGAGCTCGCCGATGCGCAGCCCAGGCACGACCGTATCGATCGGCTTGTACTTGCCGCGGATCTCCTCTGGCGCTTCTGGCTTGAGGTCGAAACTATCGTGGTGCGACAACCCGCCGCCGAGGAACACGAGAATGACCGAACGCCGATTGCCGATGGGAGAACGCTGGCTTTCGGCCTTGAGGATCTGCGGCAAGGACAGGCCCAGGGCCGCCAGACCGCCCACGCGGAGGAAGTCGCGCCGCGAACCGCCGTCGCATCGACCGTGGGATCGTCTGCCCAGAAAGAGATCGAACATGGTCGTCAACTCCTCCACATCCTTCACCGTTTCAATGGGCGAAGGCAAACTCCTTGGCGTTCAGGAGGGCCCAGAACAAATCACGATAGAACTCCTCGCGCTGGCCGCACTGCTTCAGGCTTGCTTCAATCCTGGCATACTCCTCGGCAGTTGGCCGGCGAGTCAGCGTGGCGAGGAACAGTTCCTCAACGAGTTCGGCATCGGGCCGATGGCTCTTGAGCAGTTCCGCCAGCCGCCCCTCCGGAGCGCGGATGCGGCGGACAATGCTCTCGCCGTTCTGCAGGTGCAACAACTGGGGCATGGTCACCTCGCCGTTCCGCTCACAGGCACAGGCGGTGACGCGCTCGGACCTGCCAAAGAGCGAAAGGAAGTAGGACTTCAGGCCAGGATCGGGAAGCTGAGCCGCCCGCAAGCCGACCGGATAGCCCGGGAACGTCTCCGGAACGCCGGTCGCCTGGGCGATGGCGTCGAGCAGCACCTCGGCCGGCAGGCGGCGGACCTGGTAGTGCGAATAGTATCGCACGTCGGTCTCGTTCCCAGCACGCGGTTCCGAGCTGAGCTGGTAAGTCCTGGAGTTCAGGATCAGCCGCATAACGTGCTTGAGATCGAAGCCATGGCTGACGAATTCGCCGTTCAAGCAGCGCCACAAGTCCGGATTCGACGGAGGGTTGCTGGCCCGCAGATCATCCACCGGTTCGACCAGCCCGACGCCGAGGAAGTGTTTCCACAAGCGGTTCACCATCGCCCCGCTGAAGTACTCGTTCTTCGGATCGGTCATCCAGTCCGCCAGCCTGGTACGCGGATCGACGCCCACGGGCACGTCGAGTTCCGTGCGATCGAGCGGGCGGGGCTTGAGGAACTTCCCCGTGCGCGGCTGATGCACGCCGGCAGGGTTCTTGTTCTGGTTGGGATCGGGAGCAGAAACGACCAGCTGCGTCGCTCCCTTGGCCGGCTCCTTGCGTTCCAGCTTCAACCGCGAGAAGAAGCCGGCAAAGTGGTAGTAGTCATCCTGGGTGTATCTTTCGAGCGGGTGATTGTGGCACTGGGCGCAGCCGATGCGGGTGCCGAGCAGGGCCTGGGCGACCGAGGCGACGACTTCCGAATTCTCCGCGTGCCGATGTTCGCCCACCGTGACGATGAAATACCCCACGGCGGGGTTCTCGATGCAGTTGCCCCGAGCCGTCAGCACGTCGCGGGCCAGCTGGTCCCACGGCCGGTTCTGGGCCACTTGCTCGCGCAGCCAGGCGTGAAAGGATCGCACGCCCTTGGAACCGCGGACGTCGTGATCGCGCTCTCTGCGATTCTGAAAGAGGTCGGCCAGTTGCAACGTCCAGTAATCGACGAACTCCGGTCTTTGCAGCAAGTGCTCAACGAGCTGGGCACGCTTGTTGGGACTGGCATCCGCAAGAAAGGCCCTGGCCTCGGCCGGCGTAGGCAGGACGCCAATGGCGTCGAGGTAGGCTCGGCGAAGGAAGGTTGCATCGTCAGTCAGCGGGGAAGGCGGGATCCGCAGAGCGGCCAGCTTGCGGAACACCGCCCTGTCGACAGGATTGGCTTGTTCCTGCAAAAGCTCTGGATCGACCTGGTTCTCGAAGGGCACACTCACCAGCACGACGGCGACCAGCCCCTGGAAGCTGGCGCGGATGGCGGTTTCCCCATGCCGACGCACGTGGACCAGGCCGAAGGGATCGACTTCGGCCAGGGCGGGATCGTTCGAGTCGAAGCGGGTCAACCAGGTCACGTCCCGCACTCGGCCATCGCTGTACCGCGCCCTGACGACAAGCTGCTGCGTCTGGCCGACCTTGCAGACTCTGTGACCGGGAAGAACTTCCAGCTCCTTGACTTCCGCCTCGTCCCTGGCGGGACCAGGCATGCCCGAGCGAATCCAGTCGAGGAGCAACAGATGCTCGCGGCTGCCTTCGCTGAACAGTCTGCCCCCTTCATGAGGGGCGACCCCCAACGGCTTCTGCAAAAGCAGACTCGCCTCGGGGACCGCTGGATTGACCCTCCTGCCCTGGAACTCCCGCGTCAGCCCAGCCCAGTCCTGTTCCGGTGCGTAACCACGGAGCGAGAGCCGGAAGCCGTTCTGCCCAGCGCCCTTGCCGTGGCATGCTCCCTGGTTGCAGCCGAGGCGGGTGAACAACGGCGTGACGTCCTGGACAAAGCTCGGGGCCCTGGGAGGAGAAGCCGACGATACGACGACCGGCAACGCAGCCGAAAACTCGCCGCGTGTCAGCTGAATCTGCGTGCTCCCAGCGGCTTTGGCCGTGCATTCACCTTCGGCAGAAACCGTCGCAATCGCCGCATCGGCGGACGACTTGCGTACTTCATGGGTAACGTCGAGCAGCGTGCCGTCTGCTTGCACCAGCGTGACCAGGAAGCGCTGCCGATCGCCTGGGCCGGCCAGTTCCAGCCGAGCCGGCGCGACACGCAACTCAGCCTTGCCTGGTTCCGCGCACACCCCGATCAGCGGCGTAACCAGAAGGCACAGGCTCAGCGGCAGGGACCACTTGTTCATGCGAACCTCGGGGCGGGCGGCAGAACTTCCAGGGCAGGGGGCGAGGGGGCAGCAATCCTCTTTCTATCACCTCATGGTACCCGGGCTGCGCTGCTCTGTCGAGCGATTAGCCCGGGTGCAAAAGCCCCCAGCGGAGTCCGCTATCTTGCCGCACATGGCCGCCTGTTGGTTGGACGGCGAACATCCCTGGGAAGTTCAGCGAAAACTAGCTCTGGCTTTCTCGAAGGAACCGCCAACGCAGAGCATTGCGTTCCAGGGGTACAACTGTTATAGGTCGATGGGAGTGGCCCCGATGAAGGAACATGGGAAAACCAGCAAAGGATTGAGGCTTACAAGAGCAGGACGAAGCACGCCGTCGCGTGCAGTCCCTGGCTCGACAATGAGGAAAGGAGGTTCGTCGTGTTATACGACGAGCCTGAGTGTTCGAAGTTTCTGGCGGCAGTTCAACGAATCAAGCGGCGCAGGCAGCGCACTCATCGGCTGACCCGTCTTGCCAGGATGCGGGCCAAGGCGGCCCTTCGCAAGCTTCGCGGGTAGGCCGGTTTGCCAGGGTTATCATGGTCTATCTGTCGCGCATCTACACCCGTACTGGCGATCAGGGAGGCACGGCCCTTGGCGACGGCTCCCGCGTCGCCAAAGACGATCCCCGCGTGGCAGCCTATGGCGCCGTCGATGAACTCAATGCGGTCCTGGGGCTTTTGTTGACGACGCAGCCGCCTGAAACCGAGTTGCTCTGGCGGATCCAGAACGATCTGTTCGACGTTGGGGCTGATCTATGTTGCCCCCAGCCGGAGAACGAGCAGGAAGGAGAACGATTGCGCGTGCAAGCCAGCCAGGTGATCCGCCTGGAGGAAGCCATCGACCGGCTCAACGAGCCGCTGACGCCGCTGAACAGCTTTGTGCTTCCCGGAGGCTCGATCCAGGCAGCCTGGTGCCACCTCGCCCGGACAGTTTGCCGCAGGGCCGAGCGTGAAGTGGTCAGCCTCATGCGGGATGAGCGAATCAACCAGCAGGTCTTGATCTATCTCAATCGGTTGTCCGACCTGCTCTTCGTCCTGGCGCGGGTTTGCAACGCCGGAGGAAAAAACGATGTCACCTGGGTCCCGGGAAAGCACCGCTGAACGACCCTAACGTGATGCGGTGGTGAAGGTCCAGGATTGCTTCCACTCGTTTCCGTCAACCTGGGCCGATGCATTGACGGTGTAGGTTCTTCCAGGAAGCAGAGGCTCCTTGGCGATCAGTCCAAGGGTATTCCTCTGGAAGCGGGCATCGACGGGTTGCTCGGGGGTGGAAAGCCAGGCGTCCACTTCCTGGTTGTCAAGAACGAGGGTTGCAGCCGCGGCGGAAACCTTGGCGCCTAGCGGGAAGGTGATGGTGATGGGATATCCCGCTCGCTTGTCAGGGTCCTTGGGAATCGGATCTGGAGTCTCGCCAGGTTGCAGGGCGAGGGGCACGTTCGTCATGCCCTCGGCGGGAAAGCAAACGATCTTGTCCGTCTTGCTCCGGTCCCTTCCGCGTTCGACGTCGAGGACCGTGATGTACCGCCAGCGTCCTCCCTGGGAGTGGCCGAAGCCGACGCTCTTGAGGGTCGGGTCGAGGATGGGGATGCGGTGGAACAGCGAGTTGACCCAGCAATCGATGGCAGCCAGCGGAGGATGGCCGAAGCTGATGTTGGCGGCACGCGCAGCCTTTCTGCCCTCCTCACTGAAGCCTGGCAGTTGGGGATTCTCGTCGTGGGCCCCCAGGCCCTCGGTGGATGGATGCCGAGAGTTCTTGACAAGGTACTCCGCGTGCGCCAGGCAGCCGCGGGACAGGACAGGATCGAGCTTGACGCTTTCCAACCCCGCAGCTCTGCGGTAGGCGTTGAGCTGAATCAAGGCTCGCTCGGAGAGCGTAGGCTCCTGGGCCTGGCTCGTGGAGAGATTAAACAGGCTCAACGCCAGGAACAGCAACGCTGGAAGAGTTTTCGTTCGAGCAGGTCGCGAAATGCAGAGCATCGGCTTGATCCACTAGATGCTGGTAATTTCCACCCTCAAGTGAGGATAACGCATAAGTGGGCTGGATCGCCGCGATCGGACGAAAGAATCTGCCCAGCTCCACTCGCGCTGGGGAGGAATGATCCGTGTCTGTGATGCCAGCCAGTTCCTGGAATGGCCAGGGCGCCGGCTCATCCTCCCTCCGCGACCTGACGTTAGCCTTGCGACCAGCGGTTTTCGCGTGGTTCGCCTGCGCGTCCGTGATCACTTCGGCTCTGCAGCCTTTTCGGGAAGCAAACGCGACATGTCCGGATGCTTCAGATGATGGCCGGTCGCCAGTTGATAGGCATGACCGACGGCCAGCAGTTCGGTTTCGCCATAAAGCCGACCGGTGAAGGTCAAGGTCGTGGGCGTTTCAAGGTCGCCGTTCTTGCGGAAACCGCTCGGCAGGACGATGGAGGGATGGCCCGTAAGGTTCGTGATCAGCAGGTCGTCCCCGCCAACATAGAGATCGACCTGCTCCATTAAGGTTCGCATCTCCTCCATGAGGAGGGTGCGAATGCGGTTGGCCCTCAAGTACTCGACGGCAGGTACGAACTCGCCTTCCTGGAATGTGCGCGGCCAGGAGTTGAGGCCTTCCTTGACGCCCTTGCGAGTCAGGTCGTCGAACGATGCCGCCGCTTCCGTCGTGAGGATGGTAAGGAGTGCCCTCACGGGCAGCTTGTCGGGCAGCTTTATGGGGACCAGCTTCAGGCCGAGGTCGTTGAGAACCTCCAGCTCAGGGCGGGCGCGCTGAGGATCTCGTGGCTCGAAGTAGCCGACGCGAAGGGAGCGCAGATCACGCCGCATCGGCCAGTGGAAAGGTCGATCGACTGCTGCGTTGTCCAGGCCATCAGCGCCGTGAATGGCTCCGAAAACCAGGGCGCAGTCTTCGATGCTTCGGCACAGCGGGCCGATCTTGTCCATGCTGAAACACAGGCTCATGCAGCCATGACGACTGACTCGGCCGAACGTCGGCCTCAGCCCGCTGGTGCCACATACTCGCGAGGGCGAGACGATGCTGCCGAGCGTCTCGCTTCCCAGGGAGAAACCGACCAGCCCCGCAGCCGTTGCCGCGGCCGAGCCTGCCGAGGATCCGCTGGAACCTTGTTGGGGGTTCCACGGGCTGCGCGTCATCCCGCCAAACCAGCGGTCGCCCATGGCCAGGGCCCCTAGCGTCAGTTTCGCTACCAGTACCGCTCCGGCGTCGTCGAGTCGCTGGGCCACGGTGGCTTTGACATCAAGTGCCTGTTCCTTGAAAGGCAAAGCGCCCCAGGTGGTCTTGTAGCCCGGATAGGCGATGAGGTCCTTCGCGCCCCAAGGGATGCCGTGCAATGGGCCTCGATAGCGCCCCGCAGCGATCTCGCGGTCCGCGCGCTCCGCTTGCTTCAGGGCAAGCTCCTCGGTGAGACTCACTACACAAAGCAGCTTCGGATCGTACTGCTTCAGGCGTCGGATATACAGCCTGGTCAACTCCACGGAAGATACCTGGCGGGTGCGCAGGAGCGGAGCCAGCTCGCTGACTGGCAGGAATGCGAGTTCGTCTTCGGACTCAGGCTTCTTGGCCGGCGTACCCTCGGTAAGCTCAACCAAGCCGCGTGAAGACGGGACCGTACTTGTCTGCCAGGGGGCGGGATTGAAGACCAGCGCCGGCGCCACGCTATTGTCCAACGGCACGGTCCGCATGGCCTGGAAGTCCCGTTGCAAACGCGTCAGGCTGTTGCCGAGGGCCTTGCGCTCTTCCTCATTCAGCTCGATGCCTGCTACCCATTCCGCTTGCCTGACCATTTCCGCAGTGACGGCGGGAGCTCCCTCCGCCTGGGCAGCCAAAGCCCGTTGAAACACGGCCGACCCAATGCCTGTGCCGGCAAGGACGGTGAGGACCTGCCGGCGGGAGAGCAAGTTAGGAGTCATGTACTGGGTCCTTTTCGGAAGCTGAAGCAAGTCGCTCCAAGATACGGGTTGGCAGCCCGCTACGCAATGAACCACCCAACGGCCCGTTCGTGGAGGGACCGGATCAGAAAGCAGAAACCCGTTCCCCCTGGGAGGAGAACGGGCTTCTAGCCGACCTCGATTGCTGACACTAACCCGTCGGCGACGGTTTACAGATGATGGAAATGAGTCAGATTCAGGTTGGATTCGCTTTCGATAATCCCACTGACCCCCAGGTAAACGAGCCCAGACTTGGCGGGACGGCCAATCCGTCCCGCACGCTGGCCACGATGAGCATAATCAAGGCTTGGCCGGTCTCCTTGACCGCAAGCCCTCGCTCATCTTCTTCAGTTCCTCCGCCGAGAGCAAGCCATCGCCGTCGGCGTCCAGACGTTGGAAGAGGCGATTCAGCAGCTCGGGCCGATCCTGCCCTCGCCCCCTGCCAAGCTCACCCAGCTTCTTGAACTCCTCAAGAGAGAGCTTGCCATCCTTGCTGGCATCAAGCCGCTTGAGCATCAGGCTGCCATCCGACAGCCCTCTTCGACCTTTGCCCTTCTCCGTGTCATCTGCCAGGGCCAGGCCGGCGATAAGACACGTTGTTACAATCGCAAGTGCAGCCTTCTGCAGATTCTGCATAGGTGGGTCTCCGAATTTGCCTGGTATCTGCCCACCTCATGGAACCCCATGTCCATTAGCGAGTTCCGCCTGCCGTGCGCTCACTTTCCCTCGGATTTCATGGCCGCTAGGGCCGCCTCCAGGGTCGGTTGCGACTCAAACGGGGCGGAGCTTGGGTTCCCTGTGCTGATCAATCGCGTGACGCGGAACACATCCGCCACCATGGGCGACATTCCACAAAGAATCAGTCTACCGTCAGCGTCGTGGAGTTTCCGGCGAAGACTGAGCAGCGGACGGAACGCCACGGTCGTGAACAACTCCACGTTGCCCAGGTCCACAATGACCTTGCGACTGCCCGTGTCATCGACGGCCTTGAAGAACTCCGTTCGCAGCGACTCGGCGAGAGGATCGCCGCGCAACTGGGGTTCCTTGATAGTGAGCACCAGGCAGCCATCCTTGACCGCAGAATCAACAGGAGAACCAGCCATGCTGCGACTTTGCCTTTGCTGAATGTAAGGTTGTCCTAACGGACGATCATCATCTTAGCTATTCGTCCCGGTTTACGCAATCCAAGTTATGCAATACGCAGTCGCCAGTGCTAGAAACAAAGACTCCCTGCAACGGCTCGCGCAGTGCAGGGAGAGAGTTCCACTGGGTTGATTGCAGCGAGTTAGGCAGACCTTCGGCCGCACTTTCGTAGAGAATAGGCGGCGACGCCCACGGCTCCCAGGCCGAACAGCAGTACCGTGGCGGACTCGGGAACCTGCTGACCCGTGATGTCAAGAGTCGTGCTGGACTGCTTGGGCACGCCGAGGATGTTGTCCCCAGGACTGGCGTCGAGGATTGTGCCGATCAGCTGACCATCAGCTTGGAGAGCAGCCAGCAGGGCCGCCGCATTGTTCGGCGTGCCGCTGAAAGACAGGGTAACGGGTTGATTAGGGTCGTAAGCGTCGTCAGTGAAGCCGTCGAGTTTCAAGCCCGTGTCAATGCCGTCGAGGGCCAATGTCAAGTTGCCGAAATCGAAGTCGCCTGGGGCAGTGTCCCCATCGTTAAGGGTCAGCGTCACGCTGATGTTATCGATAGAGGCCAGGGAAGAGTAGCCCTGGCTGCTGAAGTCGTAGGGATTGCCCGTTAGTGGTGTCGAGGCACCCGTGAAGCTCAGATGGCCACTTTGATTGGTGGTCGAACTGATGGTCATCGGCCCAGCTACTGCCGCCGTGGGAAAGACAACCGCCAGAACGCCAAAAGCAATGAGAGTCCTTGCAACCGTCATGGGCTTCACCTCCAGAACCGAGGGGTGGCATCCAGGTGGAGACCAATCAACCTAAACTAATCGGCATATTTCACGCCAAACTATGCGAAATCTGGCGCAGACGTTCCGAATGACTTCATGTCTATTCTAACAGCTACTGTGCAAGTGGAAAGCAGCGAAGTAGAGGATCGCCCGTTCGTAGACCCTCAAACAGCTGCCATTCCAAATGTTAACCAAGATTAACGCCTGTCGTAAACACTGTAAACTCCACTCCGACCGATCTCGGTTTCCCATCCTGCTTCGGTTCCTTTACCCATCTTGTTTCACCGCTAGAATACGCCCTCAGTCATCGAGAAGACAAGACAGCCGTAAAACGTCAGCATGCTATACAGTTAAGCACTTGAGCTATAGCTAGACCGCACCCACAGGTTTCGTCACCCCAGGGTTCCACCAGGAGGAAGGCGACCAGGAATGGCCACGATTACCAAACGCACGGAGGACTACTCCCAGTGGTATCTCGACATCATCCAGGGCGCTGGGCTTGCTGAGAACGCCGACGTGCGGGGCTGCATGGTCATCAAGCCGCACGGCTACGCCATCTGGGAAAAGATGCAACGAGCGCTCGACCGGATGTTCAAGGACACCGGCCACGTCAACGCTTACTTTCCCCTGTTCATTCCGAAGTCGTTCTTGGCCCGCGAGGAGGAGATGGCGGCCGGTTTCGCCAAGGAATGCGCCGTCGTCACTCACTATCGACTGAAAGCCTCGCCGGGCCATGGCATCGAGGTCGATCCCGAGGCGAAGCTCACCGAGGAGCTCGTCGTTCGGCCGACGTCCGAGACCATCATCTGGAACACCTACAAGAACTGGATTCAGAGCTACCGCGACCTGCCCCTGCTCATCAACCAGTGGTGCAACGTCGTCCGCTGGGAGATGCGGACGCGCCTGTTCCTGCGGACGGCAGAGTTTCTCTGGCAGGAAGGCCACACCGCCCACGCCAGTCAGAAAGAAGCCGAGGAGGAGGCGCACAAGATACTGGAAGTCTACCGCAGCTTTGCCGAGGACTGGATGGCCATGCCGGTATTGACCGGCCCCAAGAGCGAGGGGCAAAAGTTCCCTGGCGCGGTATACACGCTGTGCATCGAAGCCCTCATGCAAGATGGCAAGGCGCTCCAGGCCGGCACCAGCCATTTCCTCGGCCAGAACTTTGCCAAGGCCTTCGACGTCAAGTTCCAGAATCAGGCTGGGCAGCTCGAGTATGCCTGGGCGACAAGCTGGGGAGTCTCGACGCGTCTGATCGGCGGGCTAATCATGACGCACAGCGACGATAGCGGCCTGGTTCTGCCGCCGCGGCTGGCGCCCATCCATGTCGTCATCGTGCCGATCTACCGCAAGGCCGAGGAGAAGCAGTCTGTACTCGCCGCCGCTAGCAGGCTGGCGGATGCCCTCCGCTCCCAGCCGCTGGGCCCCTGGTTGAACTACGAGCCGATCGTCGTCAAGGTGGACGATCGCGAGCAATACCAGCCCGGTTTCAAGTTCAATGAGTGGGAGCTGAAGGGCGTTCCTGTCCGCGTCGAGCTTGGGCCGAAAGACCTGGCGAACAACGCCTGCGTCCTGGCGCGGCGGGACCTGCCAGGCAAGGAAGCCAAGGAGATGGGCGTGCCGCTGGCAGGAGCTCCGGAACGGATCGTGGCCCTGCTCCAGGCGATGCAGAAGGACCTCTTTGAACGGGCCCGCAAGTTCCGCGACGCCAGGACCAGCGAAGCCGGCTCTTACGAAGAGTTCAAGCAGAGGATCGAAGAACAAGGCGGCTTCGTCTGGGCGCACTGGGACGGTACTCGCGAAACCGAGGAACTCATCGCCAGGGAAACCGCCGCCACGATCCGCTGCATTCCCTTCCATCGCAAGAAATCGCCCGGCAAATGCATGGTCACCGGCAAACCTTCGGAAGGAATGGTTGTCTTCGCCAAGGCCTACTAGCCCTTGAGCTTGTCGCGGAGGAAAGCCAGCTCTGCCTTGGCAAGGCGAGTTCGCTCGGCCAGGTCTGCGGCGTGGTACTCGCCATGGAGGCTGATGGTGCCGCGGAAGCCGGTGGCCTTCAGGCCACGTGCCACGTCGTCCCAGCGAACGATGCCCCCGCCGGCCGGCACAACCCGATGGCTCCAGCCCTCGTCGCGCTTCTCCCACAGCATGTCCTTGATGGCCACCAGCGACAGCCAGGGCTTGATCATCTCTAGCTCCATTTGCACCGGCCCGCCGTTGACGGCAACA
>Ga0073934_10007305_pt1 | contig 15479 bp, 14 predicted proteins | sample LarsenN4metaG_FD_76834 | JGI IMG/M metagenome (GOLD analysis project Ga0073934, IMG submission 76834) | Hot spring sediment bacterial and archeal communities from British Columbia, Canada, to study Microbial Dark Matter (Phase II) - Larsen... ...
AGCCTTCCAGCCGCCGCTTTTCCATCTTTTCCTGACGCTTGGTCTGTTGTATCTTCATGCCCTGCTCTTGCAGCAGGGTTTGTACCAACATTAACTTCCTGTACGAAGCTCAGTAAGGCCCTCGAATTCGAGGGAATTAAAACGCGGATTGTTGATGCGTTCCCAGACGCCGAGAAACAGCACGGTGTCCTTGTTCTTGAGCCATTGCTCGATCAAGGCACCTGCCCCGTCGAAGTTCCGCACCATGTCGGTCAGGGAAATGTAGTCACCACCGGCCTGGGTGAGAATGCCTATGGAGGTTCCCTGGACTTCGATCTTGGTTCGTTTGGCCCTACTCATGGCTTTGGTCGGATGGATGCGGTTGTTTTAATTCCATCGAATTCGATGGGTTTAGACTCAGGTAAGCGCCCAAACCTCTCGAATCCGAGAGGTTTAACCCCGTCGAATTCGACGGGGTTAATTGTGGCGAATCCGCCATAATTGAAACTGGTGTTTTACTGCTCATACGCGCTGAGTCCTAAGATGTCGCGGCCCCCGGCGCGTTTGGTGAGGAGGGGAACCAGGTCGGCCATGAGGGCGAGTTCGGCCTGGGTGCGGGCTTTCCAACCCAGAGCGAGCGGGGCCAGGAGGTCGCCGAGCTGCCCGCCATCGAAGATCATGCGGTCGAGGATGCCGTCCACGAAGGCTTCTAAAGCGGCGGGGGTGAGGCCGTGCTTGCCGGCGATGGCGGCGAGTTCCTGGGCGTTCTTCTCGGCCTTGAAGCGGGTGTAGCCCTCACGGATGGTGCTTTCGGGGAGGCCCTCGCCGGCCTGGAGCGTGCCGATGTATTCGGCGATGTCGTCCCGCTGGTTCAGGAACTTGGCATCGCCGCTGATCAGGCCGATGAGTTCCTCGCGGGTCATCTTCGACTTGCCGATAAAGCCGTATTCGATCTCGTCTTCGCGGAGGACGGAAGCAGGTGGATCGTCGTGGGTGAACCGGGAGGGGGGCATGGGAATCCAATTTAGGCGGATCGCAGAGACATCGGCAGGGACTGCCTGCCCACTCTTTTGCCCAACGGCGGAGGACGGGTCAAGGGGAAGGGGCAGGTGTGAGGGGCCGTGCCGGGGCGGGGCGGGCATCGAATGCGGCGGCGGCGCGGCGTCCGCTCCAGGCGGCGCCTTCCAGGGTGCCGGGCAGGCCGGTGTCCGTCCAGTCGCCGGCCAGGACGAGGTTCGGCCAGGTGGTGCGCGGGCCAGGCCGGTGGGCGGCGGTCTCCGGACGGGCGGCAAAGGTGGCGTCTTTGGATTTGTAGAGGACGTGGTGGGTCATGGCGGCCTCCCGGGCTTCGGGCAGGAGGCGGCGCAGTTCACTCCAGACTTTTTCCAGGAATTCCGGGGTGGGCAGGCGGGCCAGATCGTAGGCGGCGCTGATGACGATGGAGTAGAGGTATTGGCCGGGCTGGGTGCATTGGTGGGAGCGGTCAAAGATCCAATGCAGCGGGGAATCCAGGAAGCCGGCAAAGGGGACATCGATCAGTTTGCGGTCGGTGAACAGGTGGAGGGCGATAATGGGTGCGGAGGCAATGGCGGCGGCCCCGGATGCGGGTGCGGCGTCGGCTGGGAGGAGGGTGCGGACCGCACTCCAGGGGAGCGCGCAGATGTGGAGTGGGTGGCCCAGGGTGCGGCCCTTACTGGTGGTGGCGGAGGCGATACGCCCGTCTTTGAGTTCAACGGACTGGAGGGCTTCACCCAGGTGGAGGCCGCCGCCGATGGATTCGAGGAAGAGGCGCAGCTCGGGGAGGAGGAGGTCGCTCAAGCCGGTGCGGCAGACGTAGATGGCGGAGGCGCTGCGTGGACCGAAGAGGGAGCGGCGGAGGACGGTTTCAAAGAGCGAGGCATCGGCGGAGGCGATGGGCTCGTTGAGGGCGGCGATGCAGAGGGGCTCCCAGAGGGCGCGGGTGGCGCCGGGGGTCTGGCCGAGGCGGGCCAGCCAGCCGGCTGCGGATTCGCCCGGGCGGGCGGCTTCGCCCAGGCGGAGGCGGAGGCCGAAGCCGAGGATGGCCAGGCGGTCGGCCACGGAAAGCTCCTCGTAGCTCCAGAGTGCAGTGAGAAGATGGAAGGGAGCGGGGAGGCGGGAGGCCCGGAGGGCGGTGCGCCCGCGGGCGGGGGAGATGAAGGGGACATCGATGGCCTGCTGGATATCGAGCCGGTCCTCCACGCCGAGGAGGCTGAAGAGTTCGAGGCAGGCGGGGTAGCAGCCCATGAAGATGTGCTGGCCGTTGTCGAGCACGGTGCCGGATTTGGCATCGGTGAAGCTGTGGGCGCGCCCGCCGGCGTAGCTTTTGGCCTCGAAGAGTTCGGGCACGTGGCCCTGGAGGCCGGCGTGGAGGGCGGCGGCCATGCCGGCAAAGCCGGCGCCCCAGACGGCGGTGCGGGCTGGGGGGATGAGGCCGGGGCGGTTGACGGTGGCGCCGCGGGCACGGGCGTGGCGCACGGCCTGGAGTTTTTCCCAATGGCCGAGGCGGATGGGGCGCGGGCTGCTGGGGAATCCGGCGGCGCGGATTTTTTGAAGCAGGCGGTAATAGACCTCGGTCATCAGCTCGGCGGCGATGAAGTGGGGCCGGTCCTCCGCAGGCAGGAGGCGGGCGGCTTTCTGGAAATAGTGCATGGCCCGGAAATACTGCATGCGGAAGAGGCGCCCTTTGCCCGCATGGGGGGCTCCGCTGCGGAGGGCGTCTTCGGTTACGCCGAAGGCTTTCATTTCATCCTGGGGCAGGTAGATGCGGCCGTAGGTTTCGAGGTCGTAGCGGACATCACGCAGGATGTTGGTGAGCTGGAAGGCCATGCCGAGGGCCACGGCGTAGTCTTTGGATTCGGGGCGGGAGTAGCCGAAGATTTCGATGGAGACGAGGCCGACGGCGGAAGCGACGCGGTAGCAGTAGCGTTCGAGTTCGGCAAAGGTGGCGTAGCGGCTGCGGGTGAGGTCCATTTCCACGCCCTCGATGATGTCGAAGAAGGGCTGGGGGGGGATGAGGTGGGCGCGGATAATGGCCTGGAGGGCCTGGCCGTGGACGGTGGCGGGGGTGCCTTGGTAGCAGGCGCGGATTTCCCCGCGCCAATGGTCGAGCCGGGCCTTTTTGGCGTCGGCGGGGCTGGATTGGTCATCGGAGATGTCATCCACGACGCGGCAGAAGGCGTAGAACAGGGACATGGCGTCCTTTTTCTCCTTGGGGAGGGAGATGAAGGAGAGGGCGAGATTGGAGCCGCTTTGCTTCGTGATCTGGTGGATGGCCTGCTGCATGGGAAACCACTAATGGACACTAATGAAGGCGAAATGGGAAGGCCGTTCCGGCCAGGCCAGGGGGACGCGTGGGGAAACGGCCTTCAAGGCTGCTGCAGAAAGGCAGGGCAAACGCACTGCAGCCCGGGTGGCATTCCATGAATTGAATGTGGCGCGGGCATCTTGCCCGCTGGAGCCGGCGTCTTGCCGGGTCCCGCCTTTCTCCATCGCCGGGCGGGACGCCCGCCGGTGCGGGCAAGATGCCCGCGCTACTTAAAGTCCAGACGTTGCTTCGCAACAACTGAATATGCGTTTGGCTTGCCCACGCAGGCCCGGGGTTGCGGGAAGGGAGGGTGGGTGGCATAGTCCAGGAAATGACCTAAGAGGCATTGATAGACCGATACCGCGGGCTGGCCTGGTCCAACCCGCAGGCCAGCGTGGACCAGCTGCTGTGTGCCGCTCTGCTGGAGGCCAAGTTCGAGCCGCTGCTGGATTTTGCCGTGGTCCTGGGCTTGCCGTCCGTGGAGGCGGCTTGGATGATGCTCAAAAACCAGGACGATCCGCGGGTCCGGCGGGTGGCGCCCCTGGTCCGGCGCTGCCTGGAGCATCTTTATGAAGGACACCGGCGCGCTGCCGCCTGCGACCGCGGCACTTTGGCAGGAACCTGAACAGCAGCCGCTGCTTGCCGGGGCCTACGTCAGGCAGTCATCGTCCAGGATTTCGACGGGGCAGGGGGGGAGTTTGGCGAGGAAGGCTTTGCCGTAGGGTTTGGAGAGGATGCGCCCGTCGAGGATGGCGACGATGCCGCGGTCGGCCGCGGTGCGGATGAGGCGCCCGACGCCCTGGCGGAATTTGAGCACGGCTTCGGGCAGGGAGTATTCCTGGAAGGGATCGCCGCCGCGGGCTTCGATGAGTTCGAGGCGCGCTTCAATGAGCGGATGGTCAGGGACGGCAAAGGGGAGGCGGGTGAGGATGACGTTGACCAGGGTCTCGCCGGGGACATCGACGCCCTGCCAGAAGCTGTCGGTGCCGAAGAGGACGGAGTGGGGCCGGGATTTGAAGTCATCGAGCATTTTGCGGCGGGACATGCCGCCGCCTTGGAGGAGAAGGGGGAAGCCCTGTTCTTGGAACCAGGAGGCCAGGCCCTGGGCGACGCGCTGGAGGGTGCCGTAGCTGGTGAAGAGGACGAAGGCATGGCCGCGGGTGCGGGAGGTGAAGTGGCGGATCCAGACGCGGAGGGCTTCTTCGTATTCCGCGCCGCGGCTGGGCTCGGGCATGCGGCGGGGGATGAAAACCTGCATTTGGCGGGCGTAATCAAAGGGGGAATCAAGCTGGAGGGTATCGGCCTCATAGGCGCCGACGCGGCGGATGAAGTAGTCCAGGTTGCTGCCGGTGGAGAGGGTGGCACTGGTGAGGATGGCGGAGTTTTCCGGCTTGAAGAGCAGCGGCTCCAGGACGGTGGCGAGGTTCACGGGGGCGCCGTGGAGTTCGATGGCCGCGCTGCGGGTGCGGGAGGCGCGCTCGATCCAATAGACGTAGTCCTCGTGTTCCTGGGTGAGGAAGGTTTTGAGGCTGTCTTTGAATTCGGCCAGGCGTCGGGCCATGTCCCGCAGCTCGGCCTGGCGGGTTTCTTCCTCGCAGTCCTGGGCGGCTTCCAGGAGGACCTGGCGGAGCTGCATGGCGGGGAGGCTGAGGGTGTCGGGAACCAGGTCGGGGCGGCGGGTGCGCCAGACGTTGCCCTGATCGAAGTGGGCGGCATTCTCCACTTGGGCGAAAAATTGGTCGCCCAGGTCCAGGAGACCGGTGACGAGTTTCTGGCCTTCCAGGCAGCGGGCGGCGACGAGGAGGCCTTTGCGGGTGGTGGGATGGTAGAGGCGCTGGAGCTGGTAGCGGAAGGAGGAGGAGCCGACGGAAAGGCCGATGTGGCGCGCGGCGGCGGCTTCCAGGTTGTGGGCTTCGTCGAAGATGGCGAAGTCGTTGGGGAAGAGGTAGCCGCCGCCGGCGAGCAGGTCTTCATCGATGCCGCCGAGGCAGGTGAAGAAAAGGGTGTGGTTGAGGACGACCAGGTCGGCGTCCAGGAGGCGCTTGCGGGCCTGCTGGTAGAAGCATTTGGGGTTGCCACCGCAGGTGCGGGGGGTGCAGACGTGGGCCTCGCTGCAGACCTGGGCCCAGACCTTGGGATCGGGGGCCTCGTTGAAGTCGCTCAGGGTGCCATCGGTGGTGGTTTGGAGCCATTGCCAGAGGCGCTCGAGTTCGGCCTGCTCGCTGCTGACGAAGAGGTCGGCGGCGTGGGTGCGGGCGCGCTGGAGGCGGTGGGGGCAGATGTAATTGGCGCGGCCTTTGAGGAGGGCGGCGTTGAAATCGAAATCGACGAGTTTGTGGACCAGGGGGATGTCCTTGTGGAAGAGCTGTTCCTGGAGGTTGATGGTGTGGGTGGAGACGAGGGCCTTGCGCTTGTGCTCGACGGCGAAATGGATGGCCGGGAGGAGGTAGGCGAGGCTTTTTCCGATGCCGGTGCCGGCCTCAACGATGAGGTGGCGGGTGTGTTCCAGGGAGCGGGCGACGGCGCAGGCCATGTCCTGCTGGGCGGAACGGTGCTCGAAGTTTTTGGCTTTGGAGAGGAGGCCGCCGGGGCCGAACATTCCGCGGACGCGGCTTTCGAGGCCGGTATTCCAAGGATGGGCGGGGGCGATCATGGGGAGTGCCATGGTATCCCGGGACGGCAGGAGGGGAAGGCGGGTTTTAACGGGTGGGCGATCCGGGGCTTGAGTGGGAGGGTCTGGGGAGTTGTCCTATCCCGCCCCCAAAAACAAGGGGCAGCTCCGGCGGTGCCGGGGCTGCCCCTGGAAGGTTGCGGAGCGCGCGGATTATTTCAGCACGCCGCCGTAAATGGCGCTGCGGCCCAGCTCGGCTTCGATCTGGAGCAGGCGGTTGTATTTGGCCAGGCGGTCGGAGCGGGAGAAGGAGCCGGTTTTGATCTGCCCGGAGTTGGTGGCCACGGCGATGTCCGCGATGGTGGCGTCTTCGGTCTCGCCGGAGCGGTGGCTGATGACGGTGGTGTATTTGTTCATCTGGGCCAGCTCGATGGCATCAAGGGTCTCGGTGAGGGAGCCGATCTGGTTGACTTTGACGAGGATGGAGTTGGCGGTGCCGGTCTCGATGCCTTTGCGGAGGAACTCTACGTTGGTGACGAAGAGGTCATCGCCGACGAGCTGGGTGGTGGCACCGAGGGTGTCGGTGAGTTTTTTCCAGGTGGTCCAGTCTTCTTCGGCGCAGCCGTCTTCGATGGAAATGATGGGGTATTTCTTTTGCAGGTCTTTGTAGAACTGGACGAGCTGCTCGCCGGAGAGTTTGCGGCCATCGGACTTCTTGAAGACGTATTTTTTGGCCTTGGCGTCGTAGAACTCGGAGGAGGCGACGTCGAGGGCGATGAAGATTTCCTTGCCGAATTTGTAGCCGGCTTTTTTGACGGCGGCGGCGATGACTTCGAGGGCGTCCTCAGTGGAAGAGAGTTTGGGGGCGAAGCCGCCTTCATCACCGACGGCGGTGCCGAGGTGGCGGTCATGGAGGATGCCTTTGAGGGCGTGGAAGACTTCACAGCCCTGGCGGATGGCTTCTTTGAAGGAGGAGGCGCCTTTGGGCACGATCATGAATTCCTGGAAGTCGATCGGGGCATCGGAGTGGGCGCCGCCGTTCATGATGTTGGCCATGGGGACGGGAAGGACTTTGGCGTTGGGGCCGCCGAGGTATTTGTAGAGGGGCTGGCGGAGGGCGGCGGCGGCGGCGTGGGCGTTGGCCAGGGAGACGGCGAGGATGGCGTTGGCGCCGAGGGCGCTTTTGGTCTTGGTGCCGTCGAGCTTGAGCATGGCCTGGTCGATCCCGACTTGGTCACAGGCGTCCATGCCTTTGAGGGTGGGGGCGATTTTTTTGTGGACGTTGTCCACGGCTTTGAGAACGCCTTTGCCGAGGAAGCGGGTTTTGTCTCCGTCCCGGAGTTCGACGGCTTCATGGACCCCGGTGCTGGCGCCGGAGGGGACCATGGCGGTGCCGGTGGCGCCGCAGGAAAGCTCAACGGTGGCGGCGACGGTGGGGTTGCCGCGGGAGTCGATGACTTCAAGGGCGCGGATGGAGGTGATGGTGGTGAGGCTCATGGGGACGGATGATGTTAGAAGTTTCGGGTTTCTGGTTTCAGGTTGGGGAAGCCGGTGGTCAGGAGGCGTAGGGGCGGATGGAATCGATGCGGACGCGGCGGGGGGCGCTGCCTTCCTGGGGCAGGTCCACTTCCGTGCCGGTGGTTTTTTTCATCAGGGCGGAGGCGACGGCAGTCATGTAGGAGATGATGCCGCGTTCCGGGGCGCTGTCCCAGGCTCCGAGGATGGTGTAGCTGAGTTTTTCTCCGCTGGCGGTGTCGGTGAGGTCCACGATGGTGCCGATGTTGACTTCCGTGGCGGAAGCGTTTTTGAAATCGGTGCCCTGGGCGGCGACGAGCATGGCCTCCAGCTCGGCCTTGCGGCGCATGAGGACGGTCTGCATTTCCTTGGCGGCTTTGAATTCGTGGTTTTCCCGGAGGTCGCCGTAGGAGCGGGCGACGCCGATCTCGCGGCTGTTCTCGGGGATTTTTTTCTGCACCAGTTCTTCGAGTTCGGCCTGGCGGCGGCGGAGGGATTCCCAGGAGACGATGATGGGCTGCTGGGTTTCGGCGGCGCCGGGGGAGGCAGAGGGGGCGGAGCGCCCGGCCTCGGCCTTGGTGATCATGGACTGGACGTAGGGGTAGAGTTTGACCAGGGCGGCGAGGAGGGAGCGCTTGTCGAGTTCTTCAAAGGCGGGGCTTTGGAGGACGGCGCGGGCGACATCGCGGATTTGGTCTTCAGAGGCGGCGGCAAGCAGGCCTTTGAGGAGGTCTTTGTCGGTGAGGAGGAGGTCTTCGAGGCGGGAGGCTTTGCGGGTGCCGCCGAGCTGCTCGAACTCCAGGACGGAGAGGATGGCGGCGAAGAGTTCGACGTTGATCAGGGAGGCGAACTCGCCGGAGCGGTTCCGTCCGAGCCAGTGGAGGAAGTCGTAGTGGAGGTTGCGCTCGCGGATGAGGCGGGCCAGGAGGCTCAAGACCTGGTCGAAGCGACCGTCGGCTTTGTAAGAGTTGATAATGACCTCGGCGAGGCGGGAATTGGCCATGGGCATGAGGGCGGCGGCCATGGTGCTCCATTTGTCCGCGGAGAGGAGTTTGACGCGCTCCAGGCAGCGGCCCTGTTTGGCGGCGGGGAGGACCTCGATGAGGTTGACGAGGTGCTTGAGCTCGCGGGGGAGGAAGCGCTGGAAAGCGGAAGGGTTGGGGGCCTGGCCGGCGGCGGCGGCGAAGTCATCGCGGGCCATGCAGAGTTCGACGGCGAGGGCGGACTGGGAGGCGGGCATTTTCGCCAGGATGGCGTCCACATCGGCACTGACTTCCTGGAAGACGGCGGGGTCGTTGATTTCCTTCCAGTGGCGGGCGAGTTCGTCGAGGGCGGGGATTTTGGCCTTGGCGCCGACGGCGGCGCGGTAGGCTTCGAGGGCGTTTTGTTTGCGGTCGGGCGGGGCGTCGTGGAGGGTGATGGCTTCGGTGCGGCGGGAGGGGACGGTGAAGTGGGCGTCTTTTTTCATCTCGCGCTTGGCGGCATCCCACCATTTTTTCCAGTCCGTTGCGGGAAAGAGGGCGGGAACGAGGGCGGCCTCAATGCGTTCGGCGGAGGCCTCTTTGCCGAGGCTTTGGATGACATTGCGCATGAAGGCGGCGGGGGAGGCCTTGGCTTCGGCGCGGACGGCGGCGGGATCGTTGAGCAGGCGGGAGATGACGTGGTCGTGGGCGAGGGGCTTGAGGGAGGCGGCGGCGAACTCAAAGGCCATGGGATGGCCGGCCTTGCCGGTGAAGTCGATGATGATTTGGCGGGAGGCGGTGTCCCAGGCTTTCACCTTGCCGTTGCCCCAGCTGCGGTGCTGGCAGCAGCTTCCGGGTTTGAGGGCTTCGAGTTTGGCCGCGAGCGCGGCATCCAATTGTTCTGTGTCCACAAGCTGTTGCAATTCGGCATCCATTGCGCCTGAGACTGGGGAAAGGGGCAAGGAATTGCAACGGGAAAGAAAATGGGTTTGGCGGAAGGGCTGATTTGTTTTGACGGGAAACGCGCGGTGCTACGATGGCGCCATGTCCCAGATTGCCGAATTTGTGCGCCACCAGGCGGAGAAAATAACGCCCAAGCATGTGGAGGGCCTGCTGCACCAGCTGCCGATGCTGAAGGCGGAATTCGCCCAGATTCACGAGCCGAAGTTTCCGCATTTGGTGAACCAGCTGAGTTTTTTGGCGGATGTGGTGGAGGATTTTGCCGAGGGGGCGGACAAATCCGTGCCGTATATCACGGCGGCGGAGGCGGCCTTTGCGCTGTTGTATGCGCACCGGCATGACGATTTGATTCCGGATGCGATTCCGGGGCTGGGGCGGGCGGATGATTCCAGCGTGGTGCGGGCGGTGTTGATCCGGCACGAGGGCCCGTTGAGCCGGTATGCGGTGGCGCACGGCATCGAATGGAATGCCATCACCAGCCAGCCCTGAGCTTATGCAGCCCCCGGCTTGGATCGATGCATTGGAGCGGCAGATGGGCGGCTGGTCGGTCCCCCACATGCTGCGAGGTCTGGTGATTCTGAATGCCTTGACCTTCTTGTTGGACTTGAGTTCAAGGGGCTTTGCGGAGCAGTTGCTGCTGACGCAGGAGGGGCTGGAAAAAGGGCAGGTGTGGCGGCTGGTGACCTTCCTGTTCGCGCGAGAAGCCAGTGCCGGGATCGGGATGCTGTTTTTTTTCTTCTGGATGTGTTTCACCTGGATGATTGGCGATGTCTTGGAACGGGAGTGGGGTTCGTTCAAGGTGACGCTTTACATCATGCTGCCGGTGGCACTGCTGGGGGCGGTGGTGCTGGCGGGCCTGGCGCCGGGAGTGTCGAGCGGCTATATCTATTACAGCCTGTTCTTCGCGTTCGCCACCCTCTATCCGGACTATGAATTGCATCTTTTTCCGCTGCCGATCCCGCTCAAGGCGAAGTGGATTGCCTGGGTGGGGCTGGGATTTATCCTGCTGGGGCTGGCGATCGACCGGCAGGGGGCGGGCGTGCTGGTGGCGAGTTTTTCCAGCTACCTGGTGTTTTTCACCGTGGCGTGGCTGGAGTGGTTTCGGATGCGGCGGCAGGTGCGGGCGAACCGGGCCCGGTTCCGCGGGGATGATGAATAAATTCAGCAGGTTTTTGGTGCTGGGATCACTCCTGCTGCTGGCGGCGGCGCCGGCAGGCGCTTTCACCCTGCCGGAGGGGACGCGGCAGTTGATCGTGGGGCGGGCGGAATCCTGGGAGGCTACGGAGGCGCGGCTGCAGCGCTGGGAGCGGGACCCGGCGGGGGGGGCATGGCGCGCGGTGGGCGTCGCGGTGCCGGCCCGGCTGGGCCGCAATGGACTGGCCTGGGGCCGCGGGCTTCATCCGGCCATGCCCGGCCTGCAAAAAAAAGAAAGCGACGGCCGTGCACCGGCCGGGGTGTTTGCAGTGGGCGGGGCATTTGGAGATGAGGCGGACGTGCCGCGGCATCCGGCGCTGCCCTACCGGCGGGTGACTCCTGCGGATTTGTGGGTGGAAGATGCGGAGTCACCGCATTACAACCGCCACCTGGTGCTCCCGGATGGGCGGGCGCCGGCCACGGACTGGGAAAGAAAGCAGCAAATGAAGCAGGGGGACCCGGCTCACAAGTTGAAGCTTTTCATCGCCCACAATGCCGGCGCGGATGTGCAGCCGGGCGCGGGCAGCGCGATTTTTTTCCATATCTGGCGGGAGGGCGGAGGCAAGCCGAGCACGGGCTGCACGGTGATGGATGAAGCCGTGCTGCGGGAGTGGATAGGCTGGATCGATCCCTCGCGGCAGCCGCTTTATGTCCTGCTGCCGGAGGAGGAATACGCGGCCCGCCGTGCCGGCTGGAAGCTGCCCTGATCAGCCCCGGCGCCATTTCCGGAGGGCATTGGGAGCGGCGACTTGGAAGGCAAAGCGGAGGGCATCGGCCACGGTGTAGGGCCTGGCCTGTCTGCGCAGGCGTCCGGCGCGGATGGCGGCGAAAAGGGAGGGGATGTCCAATGCGGAAGCTTCAACTTCCTGGATGTTGCGTCCGGCCTGGAGCAAGTGGTGGGCATCGGAGGTGGCGAGGACGGGTTTTTGATGGGCCGCGGCCCAGGCGGCGGCACGGTGGTTGGGGTTGAAGCCGAAGCCATAGAAATGGCACCACTCCACGGCATCGATGCAGGTGGCGTGGGCATCCAGGTCTGGTCCGGCGCAGTTGGCGCGGGGGTAAAACGGGTGGGGGGCGAGGACGAGCAGGGACGGGCCCAGTTCGCGCCGGAGGGCAAGGAGGTCCTCCCAGGCCATGCGGGCCGGAACATCCCTGGGGCGGACGTTGAGGAGGACGATCTCGCGTCCGGAGATGAGCTTCTCCACGCCGGGAATCAGGAGCATTCCAAGCCGGGCGGCGGTTTCTTGCGCGCGGGCATCCTGGAAGACGTCCCGGTGCGGGGTGATGGCCACGGCATGGACACCGGCGCGGTGATAGGCTTCCAGGAGATCGCAAGCGCTGTAACCCAGGGCGTCATGCCGGTCGCAGGCGCAGTGGTTGTGGAGGTCGGTGCGGAACCAGGGCATGAAAAGGGATCAGGCGGAGACAGCGGTTTGGCGCAGCGTGCAGGCTTCCGGAAGCCAGGCAATGAGATGGCGGATGAGTGCTTCCTCGCCTTCCAGGTGCAGATGAGCGGAGGGGCTGGTGCAAAAACCGAAGCCATCGCCGTAAGCGGTGCCGTTGGCGATGCTGGCATCGCTTTCACAATCGACGATCTGGCGCCAGGCTTTTTGCAGGGCCTGGGGGCGCTTGCCTTCGAGTTCGTATTTCCAGCCAACGAGGACGGCGCGCGGAAACCAGCCGCGGAGGTTGCGGATGAGCTTGGGGGCGGGTTTGAGGATGATTTTGAGTTCCTGGGTGGAGCCGCTGATTTTCTTGGCGGAGACGGGCTGGTTGTCGATGTCCAGGATGCCGTTGATTTCGAAGTCGCCCACGGCGGCAGCGTGGAGGACGGCGAGGTGGTCCTGGGCTTTGGACTGGGCGATGAGGGCCTCTTTGAGGGAGTCGCGGGTGGTGAAAGGGATGATGTGGGCGCGGGCGGGCGGGGGGTAGGAGGTTTGGGTGCCGCGCAGCAGGGTGACTTGCCATCCGGCCGCGGCAAGGCCGTCGGCCAGGAGGGTGGCGTGGCGCCCGGTGGAAAAATTGGTCAGGCGGCGGACCTCGTCGATGGGCTCATAGGTCGGGCCGCAGGTGATAAGGATGGGGCCGGGTTCGATCATTTCATGTAACTTAGGGAAGGAGAGGGCGCGGGCAATGATCAAAGTCTGGAGCAATTTGCTGGAGCCTGCTTGGCGCCGATTTATTCTGCCGCATGCACCCGGCCCAGCGATGGAACAGAGCGGATGTGGCTGGGCTGGCCTTTGTGCTGGCCAACCTGGCTGTGGCAGCGGCAGTGGCTTGGATGAAGTGCTATGATCCTGGCATCGATTATGGCCGGGAACTCTACGTGCCCTGGCGCCTGGCGGAGGGGGAGGTGCTTTACCGGGACATTGCCAGCCTCTATGGACCCTGGCCGGTGGTGCTGCACGCGCTGCTCTTCCGCTGGACCGGACCCTCGGCTGGAGCATTGACGGCGCTGAATTTGGCGCTGCTGGCGGGATTCTGCGTTCTGCTCTACGGGTGGGTGCGTGCCTGGTGTGGGCGGGGGGCGGCGGTGGCGTTGAGCGTGGCCTTTGTGCATTTGTTTGGCTGCGCGAATTTCGGAACGACCGGCAACTACAATTTTTTGATGCCCTACTCTCATGAAGCAGTGCATGGATTCTACCTGCTGGCGCTGGTGGTGGCATGCCTGGCGCCGCGGGATGGACGCATCACCTGGCTGCGGGCGGCAGGTGCGGGCTGGTTTGCGGGCATGGCGCTCTTCACCAAAGTGGATGTTTTGCTGGGCGTGGCCGGTGCGCTAGGAGCGGCGCTGGTGGTCAGGATACTGGGCCGCTCGTGGAAGGAGGCGGGCTGTCTGGCGGCAGCGGTCCCGGGCTTTGTCATCGCGGCGGTGCTGCTGCCGTCCGCGGCATTGGCGATGAGCCTTGGCCTAGAGGGATTCATGCCGGCCTGGTCGGGTTCATGGCGGCTGGCCTTGGGGCCGGAAGCCGGCCAGATAGGCTGGTATAGGGCGCTGGCAGGCCTGGACCGTCCAGGCCTTTACATCCTGGAAATGTTCAAACACGCCGGGGCCACAGGGCTGCTGGCATGCCTGCTGGTTCCGGCCTGCCTGCGCGGTGGGAGCGGGTGGAGCCGTGCAGGGGCTTGGGTGCTGGCTGCCGCAGCGGTGGTGGGCTATTTTGCCTGGCGCGCTCCGATGCATTTGGGGGCGCGCGTCCTGCCTTTGCTGCTGGCCATGGCTGGGGGTGCGGTGCTGCTGCGTTGCCCGGCGCGCGGCGGCTGGACTGAGCCCGGAGTGGCGGCTTTCTTGACCGCGGGTGCAGGCGCAGCAGGGTTGCTGGCCAAGATGGGATTGAATCCTTCCATCTATCATTATGGGTTTTACTTGATGGCTCCGGCATTTCTCCTGGCCGCGGTGGCTTTTCTTCACGGCCTGGACTGGTGCAGGCGGCAATTTCCCGCAGCCATGTGGGTGCAGCGGGCTGATGAGCAGAGGCTGCGTTGTGCGGGCAGCCTGGTGCTGGGAGTGTATGTGGGCCTGCACGCTGTGGCTTCCGCAACCTCCAGCCTCGACCGGACGGGATGGATTGAAGGCGGCCCTGGCCTGCGTCTTGCCTGGACACCGGGGAAAGACACCGGCCCCTGGGTGGAACAGGCTGCGGCCTGGGCTTCCCAACAAGTGGCCCCCACCGAATCCCTGGCAGTGCTGCCCCAGGGACTGCTGACCAATGTGCTCGCACGGCGCGCCAGTTCCGTATCCTATCTGCACATTCTCGGTCCGGAAGTGGCGCTCTTCGGCAAAACCCGCATGCTGGAAGAATTCCAAAAGCGGCCCCCGGATTGGATTGTGCTTCTGGCCGATGACCGGTCTTTCCTGGGCGATCCCGGCGGAAGAATCCATGACGTCATCCCGGAACTTATGGAATGGATTCGCCAGGAATATGAACTGGTTAAAGAACTGAAAGAAAACCCGCAGGGTTCCAGCTTTGCCGCTTGCTGGCAGAAGCGGAAGGAAGCCAAACTGGCGGACTCTGTTCCATGAACACCGACGACTCCCCGCAGACAGTCGAGACGGCCCATCCCGAATCCTCACCCTGGCTGGTGCTGATCTGCGCCTTCAATGAAGGGGGGCGTCTGGCCGCGCAGCTGGCGAAGTTTCCCCCGCCCGCGCAAAGGAACTATGACGTGGGCGTGGTCGATGATGGTTCCACGGATGGGTGTGCCGATTGGAAGCTGCTGCAGGCCCACGGAGTGCGTTTTTTGATCCGGAGAAAGCACAACGAGGGACTGAGCCCCGCGATCCGGGCCGGGCTGCGCTGGGTGCTGGATACCAGCAAATACCAGGGAGTCGTCCTGATGAATGGCAACAACAAAGATGATCCCTCGGCGATTCCGCTGTTCATCCAGGCGCTGGAAGCGGGGCAGGCTTATGTGCAAGGGTCCCGGTTTGCCAGGGGTGGGCAAGCGATCCGCACTCCCTGGATGCGGTTCTGGGCCATCCGGCTGGTGCATGCCCCTCTCTTTTCATTGGCGGCTGGCGCCTGGATGACCGACACCACCAATGGCTTCCGGGCTTTCCGCCGTGATTTTCTGGAGGACCCGCGTGTGCATTTCGACCAGGAACGTTTCCGCAGCTATGAGGTGGAGCAATACCTGGCCTGGAAGGCGATCCGGCTGGGACGGCGGCATTGTGAAATCCCCGTGGTGCGGGAGTATCCCGCTCCGCAGGCGCGCCGCCCGGGCGGGGTCACCAAAATCCGCCCCGGCATCGGCCATTGGCAGATGATCAAGCCGCTGCTGGCTTTGCTCTTCCGAAGATATTGAGAAACCCAGGATTGTCCGGTTGATTCATCTGTCTTGATTGGCAACACCAATAAAATGAGTGGGTTGCAAATGAAAAGGGATGTGACGCATTTGAAACCGGTTCACGTTTGCGGCCATGAATTGCGGC
>Ga0073934_10007306_pt1 | contig 15479 bp, 20 predicted proteins | sample LarsenN4metaG_FD_76834 | JGI IMG/M metagenome (GOLD analysis project Ga0073934, IMG submission 76834) | Hot spring sediment bacterial and archeal communities from British Columbia, Canada, to study Microbial Dark Matter (Phase II) - Larsen... ...
CCGAGGGTCCGGGACCTTGGCAGGCCCGCACGCCGTCGGGGACTTGGGGTATGACCTGCGCAAAGAACGCAGACCCAAGCCTGACGAGCACAGATCGCAACGGGGCGCGCGAAGCGCGCGGCGTTGATCGGAGACGATCGGCGCAACCCAAACCAAATCAGAGCGCGGATCGCGCGCCCCGTCCTCCCACAGGAGGGCAGTAAGGCAATAGGGCAATAGGGCAGTAAGTGGCTGCCCTACGCAAACGCGCGCGCCTTCTTCCCTTATTGCCGTATTGCCTTATTGCCCTATTGCCTTCTTTCGGAGCGCGCCCATGACCGAATCCTGCTTCGCCGTCAGCATCGAGAACAACGTCGCCCACATCGTCCTGAACCGCCCCAAGGCGTTCAACGCTATGCCGCGCGCGTTCTGGAATGAACTGCCGGGGATCGTGAACGACATCAACGACAACGCCAAAGCGCGCGTCATCGTCATCTCCTCCACAGGCAAGCATTTCACGGCCGGCATGGACATCTCGGTCTTCACCGACGGCGAAGGGGTCAGCGCAGGCGGCGGCGATCCATACGCGCGCGCCGAGGCGTTCCGCCAATTCGTGCTGACACTGCAGGGGAGTTTCAACTGTCTGGACGAAGCGCGCATCCCCGTGATCGCTGCGATCCAAGGCGGCTGCATCGGCGCCGGCGTCGACATGACCAGCGCCTGTGACATCCGCTATTGCACGGCAGACGCCTTCTTCCAGATCGCCGAAATCAATATCGGCATGACCGCCGACGTCGGCACCTTCCCGCGCGTCTGCAAACTCATCCCCGAAGGCTGGGTGCGCGAACTCGCCTACTCGGGCCGGCGCCTGCCTGCACAACGCGCCAAGGAGATCGGCCTCGTCAACGACGTCTTCCCCACGCAAGACTCGATGCTCGCGCACGTCATGGAGCTGGCCGGCGAAATCGCCGGCAAAGCGCCCGTCGCCGTCGCCGGCTCCAAGCGCATGATCAATTATGCGCGCGACCATTCCATCGCCGACGGCCTCGATTACATCGCCACCTGGCAAGCCGGCATGTTCGCGCCCCCGCACATGATGGAAGCGTTTGCAGCGAAGGCGCAGAAACGCGATCCGGTGTTTCCGGACTTGGCGCCGCTACGCAAGGAAATGTAATGGACGGCGCACAATTCTTTCGTCATTCCGGGGCGCCGCGCAGCGGCGAACCCGGAATCCACGGCAACCTCGCCGCGTTGAATTTCTCCGCCTGGATTCCGGATCGCGCTTCGCACGTCCGGAATGACGAGGGAGTTAGCCGATGACCGTGCGCGACATCCCGCCTGGCCGCAATCCGCCGTACGAAGTGAACGCCTTCGTCGAGATTCCGCAAGGCGGGCTGCCCGTGAAGTACGAGTTGGATCAGAAATCTTCGACGCTCTTCGTCGACCGCTTTCTGCACACCTCGATGATTTATCCGTTCAACTACGGCTTCATCCCGAACACGCTGGCGGAAGACGGCGATCCGCTCGACATCCTCGTCGTAACGCCCATGCCCGTCGTCCCGGGCTGCGTGATCCGCGCGCGCCCCGTGGGCGTGATGCTGATGAGCGATGAAAAAGGCGTCGACGAGAAAATCATGGCCGTGCCTGTCGATGCGCTCAACCCGTTCTACGCCGACGTGAAGACCTATCTCGATCTGCCAGATCTAATGTTGAAGCAGATCGCCCACTTCTTCACCCACTACAAAGATCTCGAGCCCGGCAAGGGCGCGAGCGTCGGCGAATGGGCCACACTCGAGGTCGCGCATGAGCGCATCAACCTGGCGATCAAGCGCAAGAAATGACCGACTCCGCCATCGCCGCACGCCTGATCAACGCCCTTGAAGCCGCCGCCGACCGCGAGGCCGGCCAGAAAACCGCGCTCGTCTCCGTCACTATCGACATGCTGAAACGCGCTGACGCCGGGAGCGTCACGGTCAGCGTCACACGCAAAACCAAGTCTCTCGTTTTCATGAGCGCCGAATTCGTGAGCGACGCAGGCGCGCGCATCGCCACGGCGAACTCAGTGCATAAGATGGCGACGTAACACCAGTGTTCGGTGATCGGGCCACGGGCCTCGGTTATCGGGAGGGTCACCCATGAGTCCCACGAGTCATCGAGAGCTTGACGTGTGGAAAGTCTCAATGGAGTTGGCGCGCGATATCTACGGCGTCGCGCGAGGTATGCCCAAGCAGGAAGAGTACCGACTGACGGGGCAGATGCTTCGAGCAGCCGTTTCTATCGCCGCGAACATCGCAGAAGGCCACGCGCGTGCGACCCGCAAAGAATACGCCCACTTCGTGAGCATTGCCAAGGGCTCGGCCTCCGGATTGGAGACGCTAGTCTTGCTCGCCCGTGACACAGAACTGCTAGAAACTGATCAAGCAGCTCCCGTACTCGATAAGATCGATCGTGTGGCCCGCATGCTCACTCGTCTGTACCTACGACTGAGAGAGCCATCGGTTGGTGATTGATGCCGTGGCCCGTGGCCCGCGGCCCGCCTCTAGTGAAACACCTCAAACAACCCCGCCGCGCCCATGCCGCCGCCCACGCACATGGTGACGACCGCCGTCTTCGCCTTGCGCCGCCGCCCTTCCATCAACACGTGGCCCACCAGCCGCGCGCCGGTCATGCCGAACGGGTGGCCAATGGCGATCGAGCCGCCGTTCACATTGTACTTCTCCGGATCGATCTCGAGCTTGTCGCGACAATAGAGGCATTGCGACGCGAACGCTTCGTTCAGCTCCCACAGATCGATGTCGCTGACTTTCAACCCATGCCGCTTCAGCAAACGCGGGACGGCGAAAACCGGGCCGATGCCCATTTCATCGGGATTGCAGCCTGCAACCGCAAAGCCTTTGAACAGCCCCAGCGGCTCAAGCCCGCGCCGCTCCGCTTCCTTCTCTTCCATCAGCACGAGCGCGGCGGCGCCGTCGGAAAGCTGGCTCGCGTTGCCCGCGGTAACGAAATTGCCCGGGCCGCGCACCGGCTCAAGCTTCGCCAGGCCTTCCAGCGTCGTGTCAGGCCGATTGCAGTCATCGCGATCCACAACCACATCGACGATGCTCTCGGCCTTGGTCTCCTTGTCGACCTTCTTCATCTTGGTCTTCATGGGCACGATCTCGTCCTTGAAAAGACCGGCCGCTTGCGCAGCCGCGATGCGCTGCTGGCTGCGCAGCGCGTACTCATCCTGATATTCGCGGCTGATGCCGTAGCGTTTGGAGACGATGTCGGCGGTTTCGATCATCGGCATCCACATTTCCGGATGCTCGCGCTGCAGCTTCTCCTCGAACATGTGGTCCTTGTTCATCGAGGGCGAGAGGCGCGTCAGAGAAATCGATTCGACGCCGCCGGAGACGCCAACCTGAGCGCCTTCCTGCATGATGTAGTGAGCTGCCTGCGCCGTCGATTGCAGTCCCGACGAGCAAAAGCGGTTGATCGTCGCCGCAGCCACCTTGAAATCGAGTCCCGCCCAGACGCTCGCAAGGCGCGCTACGTTGTGCCCCGTCGCGCCCTCTGGCGAACCGCAGCCGAGGATTACGTCCTCGACCGCGTCGGGCTCCAGCTTGGCGCGCTTGACCGCGTGCTGAATGCAGTGGCCGGCCATCGCCGCGCCGTGCGTGTCGTTGAAGCCCCCGCGCCCCGATTTTGCGAGACCGGTGCGGGCATAGGAAACGATAACGGCGCGGCGCGACATGGGCGGACTCCTCTTGGTTGCCGACACCCTAGTCGTACCGGGTCTGGCGCGAAAGCGTCAGCCCGAGCCGATCGCGGTGTTGTTGACGAGGCCGCCGGTGGGCGAATTCTCAGGCGCCGCGGGGGCCTGCTGCCCGCCGCCGCCGGGGGTGAACACGCCCCGCCCGCGCGCCTGTATCCACCGCGCGATCTCTTCCGACATCACGCCGGCCATGATCCCAACCAGCGAAACCATGAACGGATTGATGGTGGCCGACGTCGTCGTCAGTTGTTGGGGCGACGCGCTGACCGAGAAGGCCGAAAGCGCGTTGGCGAGCACGTAGACAGCCAGCGCCGCGCACATGCCGAAAATCAGCCGCGCGAAGACTTCACCCATGGTCACTGGCGTCGCCCGATTGAGATAGGCTGGAAAGAGATAGAGCAGCGATCCGAGCGCGCCCATCAGCAGGACGAGCACCGTCGACAGCAGCGCGGGATGGCCCTGCGCCAGATAGGTGGTCGCTCCAAACACGCTCAGCGACTGCAACGAGCGCGCTTCGTTGCGAATGCGCTCATAATGCTGTCGCTCAGGCACGATCTGCGCCTGCAGGGCATGGATTTGTTCTGTCGCCTGCGCGGGATTCTGGATGGCGGAAATCTCCCTGTCGACGGCCTCCAGTCTGGCGAAGTCCACATGGCCGTTAGTCGACGGCGAAACTTGCGCGACGCCGAATTGGAAATCGCGCGCCGCAAAAACGATCGCGCTGGCGCCCACCACCCCCACCATGGCGACGGTCAGAACCGCGCCCACTGCGAACTTATAAAGCGTCATGACTCATCCCCCCGCGTCTCGACCCGGCCTTGCCCTTCCACCGTAGCACTAAACTTTTCCGCCGATTAACCATTCTCCGCGCCGGCACGGCGGACAGCCCTCCCTGTGGCCTCCTGGGCTCAACGCTGAATATTTTGTTGTTCGTTCATTTTTCTCTTGTCAGCTATCAGCGCACGCGCCATGCTGGCGACGCGCTCCTCCCCAAGCAGCGCGACCGAACACAGGAGTCACCTCATGTCCGTCCTTCGCTCTTTCGTTCTTGCCGGGGTCCTCTCCGCGGCTTTCGTCGCGCCCGCCCTGGCGCGCGACCCCGTGGTCACCATCCGACTGTCAGCGCCGGTCGCCGAAGGCACCCGCGTCATCGCGCAGAACACGCTCTGGAATTGCAATGGCGACACCTGCGCCGCCCGCCCGAACCACGCGGTCAGCGTGCGCGCATGCCGCCAGTTTTTGCGTGAAGCCGGCACCGTGCGCATCGTCGCCTATGGCTCGGAAGGCCGCGAGCTGACCGCCGAGGAACTGGCGCGCTGCAACGGTGAAAACACCACGCAGCAAGCACAAAACTGAGGTTTTCGATTATGCGGGCGCAGTTAGACCTGACTGCGCCCGCGCAGCGGCTCTCGCCACGGATGCGGCCCGCATGGCGTCAGAGTCAGCGCCGTCACTGCAGGATCGCCGGAGATCCGGATGCGCGCAGCGCCGGTGCGAGGATCGACTAGCGTATGTGACACTGGCCCGATCATGGCGCCGTCACGCTCCAGAACGACAACGCCGTGCGCGCCCGCGCTGCGCGCCCCTCCAGCGAGGCGGGGCAGCTCGTAGCGGATGCGGACGCGGAAGGCGTCCCCATGCGCCTCAACCTCGTAACGCGGATGCTGGAACAGAACCTGTCGCTCGTCCTCGTAGACGGCGGCGATCGCTTCGGCGCCGAATTCAACGCCAACGCCGCCCCGGCAGGCGGCCTCGCCGGCGCTCCACAGCCCGGCAAGCTCCGCCGGCGGCGGCTGCGCGGCCCCGCAGCCGGCCGCGACGGAAAGCCCGAACGCAGCGATGAGCTGACGCACACGCGCCATACTGACCCGGCTACGCTGCTCTGGTTGACGACATCTGAACGTGCTTCGGGCTAGCCAAAATCCTGCCGCGGCCCCATGTGAACCCGGCTCGCCTTCATGCTCACTCCCGCCCCTCACCCACCCGTCGAAGGCCGCTCCGCCTCCGCGCTGCTCGACGATCTGGTCGAGGCGTTCCCGCAGGAAAAAACCAGCGTCGGCGCTCTCCTCGACCAGCTGGATTCGCGGGCCTATGGCGTACTGTTGCTCGTGCTTGCGCTGCCGATGTGCATTCCGAACGTGCCCGGCATTTCCACCGTGTTCGGCGTGCTGATGATGCTGCCCGCGGTTCAGATGGTGATGGGGTCGCGCCGCCTCTGGGTGCCGCAGCGCGTGCGCCGCTGGGAAATCGAAAGCGCGCAATTGCGCCGCACCTTGCGCGCGGCCATCCCCACGCTGCGTCGCGTTGAGTACCTGATCAAGCCGCGCTGGTCGCGCCTGACGCGCTTTCCGCTGACCATTCTGGTGGGGCTGCAGACGCTACTGATGGCCTTCATCCTGATTCTGCCAATTCCGTTCGCGAATTGGCCGCCGGGTATGACAGTGGCCATGACGGCGCTGGCGCTGCTGCAGCGCGACGGCGTGCTCATGCTGCTGACCATTCCCGCGGCAATCGCATCAATCGCCTCGGTTTACCTCGGCGCGCGCGTGGGTCTGGCCGTGATCAATCAGACGATTGAATGGGCGCAGAGGCTGTTCGGCGGCTAGCACGAGCGGCGAATAAGCCAGCCTAATTGTTGTCCGCCAGGGCCTATCGCCGGCTCGACCGTCCGGCAACTCCCAGCGCGCGGCTCGGCCCCCCCGCGCTGAAATTCGGGATCGCCTTCGCCGGCGCGCCCATCGACATCTGAGATGGGCTCGAACACGGCGATTTCACTACCTTGGGCGTCGACGATGCACTCTCGCCGCGCGCCGTCGGCATCCCGCAGCCGCACGCTGACCTGCCCCGCTTCGAGAGCTGTTGCAAACGTCACGCGCGCCGGCCTCGCCGAGACTCGCGTAAGGCACGCGTCGATAGCCGGCAGCAATTCGGGAAGCACCGAAGCCCATGTCGCGCGCGCACCCTCCTCGACGCCGCGCCGGGCGCAGCCTTGATACGCGACGCCCTCGAACAGCACGTGCGCCACATACGGGAGCTGCACGCCGCTGGCCCTGCACGCTTGAGCCATGATGGTGATTGTCAATGGGCCCGCGACCACGCGCATGCCTCGCTCGCGATACTCGCGTTCGCCAGGGATGGCGCCGTCTTCGCCGAGCCCAGGCCGGGAGAACTGCGCGTAATCGGAAAGCAAGCGCAGCTCCCAGGCCCCTTCCGCGGCTTCGCCTTCGGAGCTCAGCGCATCTATGCCGCCGGAGGCTTGGAAGTCGCCCTCGTAAAGGGCGCGCTGTTGCGCGCTCGCCGGACCGCCGAGCGCGGCCAATTGTTCGGCCGCGATCGCGGCTTCGCGTTCGGCGTCGCTCGGCGCGGAAGCGGTTTCGGACGGCGCTTCGGATGTCGGTTGGCATGCCGACAGCCCGATGGCCGATAGCGCCAGCGCGCAGATCCGCCCGCGCATCAGGGTCCGCATCGGACTTCCCCCTCTGGCTGACATCTCTGGGACGTCAGCGCCCTCGCGAAGAGGTAGTATAGACCCATGCAGCGTGATTCCGGCGCCCCATTTCTGGAGTTTTTTGCGGGGGGCGGGCTGGCGCGCCTTGGTCTTGAGCCCGAGTTTCGCTGCGTCTTCGCCAATGACATCGATCCGGGAAAGGTCGCGTCGTACCGGCGCGCGTTCGGAGACCGCGAGATGCGCGCAGGCGACATATGGGCGCTCTCGCCCATCGAATTGCCGGGCGCGGCTGCCTTGGCATGGGCGTCTTTTCCCTGTCAGGACCTTTCGTTGGCTGGCGAGCGGCGCGGCCTTGACGCGCCTCGGTCAGGCGCCTTCTGGGGGTTTTATCAGCTGGTTGAACAATTGGTGGACGCCGGTCGCGCGCCCGATGTCCTCGCGCTTGAGAACGTGTCCGGCCTGCTCAGTTCGCACGGTGGAGCAGACTTCGCGGCGCTGGTGCATGCCCTGGATGATCTCGGCTATCGCGTAGGCGCGCTTGAGCTGGATGCGGCGCTGTTCATGCCGCAATCGCGGCCTCGCCTTTTCGTCATAGCGGCTCGCCGCGCTGCGCCTGCGCTCATGGCGGCGGGGCCGGCAGAGCCGTTTCACACCCAAGCGCTGCGTAATGCCGTAGCGCGGATGCCCGACGGCGTGCGCCGACGCTTTGTCTGGTGGCGACTGGACACGCCCGCCAAGCGCAATGCGCGACTGGCCGATCTATTGGACGACGGCCCGGGCGTCGTCTGGAATAGCGCCGAGCAAACAGAACGCCTCGTCTCGCAAATGAGCGCGCTGCAACGGGCGCGCGTCGAAGCCCTGCGCGAAACCGGCCGCCGCGAAGTGGGCGCCGTGTTCCGCCGTATCCGTGTCGAGCACGGCAAGCGGGTGCAGCGGGCCGAAGCGCGGTTCGACGGTCTTGCGGGATGCCTGCGCACGCCCGCGGGAGGATCGAGCCGTCAAATGCTGCTCTTCGTTGAGGGCGACATTCTGCGTTCGCGTCTGCTGAGGCCACGCGAAGCGGCACGGCTCATGGGCGTGCCGGAAGAGTATCCGCTGCCGAAGAGCCAGACAGCGGCGCTACACCTGCTGGGCGACGGCGTCTGCGTGCCTGTTGTGCGTTGGCTGTCGCAAAATCTGCTCGCACCCCTCGCGGGCGTAGCGCAGCGGCTGAGCGCGTAGTGCGATCCGACGTCTTCGACGCGGAAAAGCGCTCGGCCGTGATGCGCGCCGTAAAGTCTTCGGACACGGGTCCGGAGCGCGCGGTGCGCGAGGCCGTTCGGGCGCTGGGTTACGGCCGGCGCTATCGGCTTAATGGCGCGCAGCTTTCGGGCAAACCGGATCTCGTGTTTACGTCCCTGCGTAAAGTGGTGTTCGTGCATGGCTGCTTCTGGCACGGCCATGATTGCCGCCGTGGGGCGCGCCAACCGAAGAGCAACGCCGCCTATTGGACGCAAAAGATCACCCGCAACCGCGCACGCGACGTTGCAACGCTGCGTACATTGCGTAAGGACGGCTGGTCGCCCCTCGTCCTCTGGGAATGCGAAACCCGCGATGAAGCCGCACTTGCGCGCAAGCTCGCCAAGTTTTTGCGCGCTTAAGCGGCTGTGCGCCCCCGCGCCGCGGCGAGCGGCGCTTCAAATGCGAACGCAAACACTGAGCCTTGCCCGAGTTCGCTTCTGGCCGTCAGCTGACCGCCCATCAGGCGCGCAAGTTTTAGCGAGATCGCGAGGCCCAAACCTGGCCCGTCGCCGTCGGTGCGGACCCGTTCGCGGCCGAGGATGAGCGCCAGCTGGGAGCGGGACATGCCGGCGCCGGTATCGGCGACCTGAAAACACAGCTGCACGCGATCCGCGCCCGTCGGCTTTGCCGAAACGCGCACGCGCACGCCTCCGTGCGCTGTGTAACGCACGGCGTTGGCCAAAAGATTGAACAGCACTTGGCGGACGCGCAGCGGGTCGAGCATCACCAGTGGAGGCGTCTCCGCCGCAACGTCGAGGAAGAGTTCGAGCTGTTTGTCATGCGCGGCCGCACGAAACGCGCCGACGACGCCGCGCGCGAGGTCGCGCGGGTCGACCGCCCTCGGCTCAATCGGCAACTGACCGTTTTCGAGCCGATCGAGATCGGACAGGTCGTCAAGCACAAGGCGCAGCACCTCGCCAGCCTGCACCAGCGCCGCGATGTGAGCGCGCGCCTGCGGCGAAGAAGCTGCGCGCTTCAGGTGCTCCGCCGCGCCAATTAGCGCGGCCATCGGCGTGCGCAATTCGCTGTTCATGCGGCGGATCATGTCAGTCTTCGCCGCCGCCGCTGCGGCGGCGGCCTGCCTTTCGCGCAGGACGGCGGCTTCCGCTTCTGCTTGCGCACGGTCGGACGCCAACAAATCCCGCCAGAGATTGACGCCAAAACCGAACAGCAACAGGGCGCCTACCAGAGGCGCCAGTTCCAGCGTGTTGACGCCGCCGTGAATCAGAAAGTCAGCCACCGGCAAGGCGAGCATAGTTGCAATACCCGGCCCCATGCCGCACAACGCCACCGTCGGTAGAGGCCGCAGCGACGCCGCCCCGTTAGCGAGTCCGCCGCAAATGTACATCACGGCGAGCGTCTCACCCGGCACGTACGGTGCGAACCAGAGCATCGCGGCGAGGATGTTTCCGTACGTGCTTTGCAGGAACGTCCATGCGCAGAGCCAATGCAATCCGGGCCGCGGCTGCTGCGTCTCACATAGCCGCAACAATCGCACGTAAATTGCGCGATCGGTGAGAATGAGCGGCACAAGTCCGGCGAACCAGAGCAGCGGCCATCCTGTGCCCGTCAGCGAACCTGCAACGACCGCTGCGACCCCGCTGGCGGCCAGGCGCAACCAGCAATTCGAAATGCGCAGCCGCGCGACTGTCATAAGTGCGCGCGGCCCATGGGAGGCCTGCGCGTCGGGGACGGCGGGGGCGGACACCACTTGGGAGTGTGGCTTGTCGGCGCTGAAACTGGGTTAATGGCGGCATTTGAATGATCGTTCAAAATTGTCTTGACTGATCGTTCAAGAGGCGTTTCCCTGCCCATCGGTTTCGGAGGGGAAATTCAATGCGTTTTCCAGTCATCGTGGCCGCGTTTGCGGCCATCTTTTAGGCTGCGCCTGTTCGCGCTGAGGTGGCCCAGTCTTCGCCGAGCGGCTTCTTGATTCAGGCCGAAGCTGACGTCGCGACCACCCCTGATCGCGCTTGGCGCGCCCTCACCCAGGTCGGTCGCTGGTGGAACGGCGAACACACATACTCAGGCGACAGTTCGCGCCTCCGGGTCGATCTTCGCGCCGGCGGCTGCTGGTGCGAACGGTTGGGCCGCGGCCAGTCCGTCGAGCACGGCCGCGTTATTCTGGTCATGGAGCACGAAGGAGTGCGCACCCTTCGCCTCGACGCCCCCCTCGGGCCGCTCCAGGAGCTCGCCGTAAACGGCGTATTGACCTTCACGGTCGCGCCCCACGCCAATGGCGCGAAAATCACGATGACTTATCGTGTTTTCGGCGACGCCGGGATCGACCTTGCGCAAATAGCCCCGTTGGTGGACATGGTTCTTACGGAACAATTCGGGCGCCTCAGCCGATACAGTGCGACGGGATCTCCCGGATAGCGCGCGCCGTTCATTGCCCGCTCAGGCCAACGGCATCACGTTCCGTTTTGGACGGGCGCGTCGCGCGCTCGGATATGGAGGGTTTGTACATGATCCGCAAAATCGTGACCGCGCTGGCGGCCGCAATCTTCATGGTCGGCTGTACCACCGTCGATCCGGTGACGGGCGAGCGCGAGCCGAACCGCACCGGGACAGGCGCCATCATCGGCGCGATCGCGGGCGCGGCTGCGGGCACGCTTGCCGGCGGCGACGACCGCCGCAACGCGCTGATCGGCGCCGGCATCGGCGCGCTCGCGGGCGCGGCCATCGGCAATTATATGGACCGCACGTATCAGAATCTGCGCGAACGTCTCGCCGGGACCGGCGTCGGCGTCACGCGCGTTAATGAGCAACAGATCCTGCTCAACTTCCCGGCCGATCTGACGTTCGACTTCGACCGCGACGCCGTGAAGAGCCAGTTCGTGCCCACGCTCCGCGATGTCGGCAACGTCCTGCGCGAATACGAGCAAACCACGGTCGACGTCTATGGCCACGCCGACTCTGTTGGATCGGACTCCTACAATCAGGATCTGTCCGAGCGCCGCGCCATGAACGTGGCCTCTGTGCTGATCAGCGGCGGCGTCATCCGCGAACGGCTCGCCGTCCGCGGTTTCGGCGAGAGCCGTCCGATCGCCTCCAACGCGACCGACGACGGCCGCGCGCGCAACCGCCGCGTCGAAGTCTATATCAGCGCGTTCACGGGCTGATGCGCCGAGCATGAGAAAACGCGCCGTCGCACTCACCAAGTGCGGCGGCGTCTTTTTTCGGAGGTTTCCCATGCGCGCTTTCCTCTTCGCCGCTTTGCTTGGCGCGTGCGCGCAGCCCGAGCAGCGCGCAGAGACCGCGCCGCCACCGCCAGAGCCACAAACCGAAGCGCCGCGAAGCGAGGCGCCCGTCTCGACGGCCACGCAATCGGTCGAGCAGGCCCTCGCCTCGATGCCGAGCTGGGAGAATGCGCGGGCGCAGGGCGTGGACTTCCGAGGCGTCGGCCAAGAGCCGGGCTGGCTGCTCGACATCTACACCGCCGACCGCATGGTGCTGCTCTGGGACTATGGCGAGAACCGCATCGAGACCCCGCGTGGAGAGCCCGACACGAGGCAAGAGGGCGTCACGCGCTACGAAGGGCGAAGCGGCGGCCATACGCTGGTTGTCACCATCCGCCGCGCGCCATGCGAGGACGCGATGAGCGGTCAGCCCTATCCCGCCCGCGTTGAAGTCGCGATCGACGGGCGTACGCTGACGGGCTGCGGACGGAGCGTGTGATGCGCGCCATTCTGCTGGCGACCATGCTCGCCGCCTGTGGCGCCAACGGCGCGCGCGAAGAATTGCCCCCTCCCCAGCTGCCGCAGCGCGCAGGCGTCGATCCGCTCGTCGCCGCGCGCGCCGAGGGCGTCGAATTCCGCGCCGTCGGCGATGGTTTTGTGCTCGACATCTTCCGCCAGGATCGGGTCCGCCTCACGCGCACGGCGCCAATTCAAGAACTGAATTTCCCGAAGCCCGAACCCCGCTATCCACGCTGGAATGGCGTCATTTACGAAACCGCGAGCGAGGGCCATAGCCTCACCATCAGAATTCGCGATGACCGCCCGTGCCGAACCGCCGACCGTGCGGTTTATCCGACCACAGTCGAGATTGTCCTGGACGGCGTCGAACTGACCGGATGCGGCCGGCGGTTCTAACCCGCACCTAAACGCGCGCTGGCTTGCGTTGCTTGCGATACTTCGGCGGCGCGCCGCTATTGGACCACACGGCGTGGCCCTTGCGGTCGCGGCGGTCGCCCGTGTCGCGATGTTTGGGCGCATGGCCCTGCTTGGCGTGCGCATTGCCGTGCGCGTTCGAAGCGTGATGCTTCTTCGGCGCATGCTTGCGCGCGGGACGGGGGGGGTGCGACGGACCTCTGGGGCGAGGCGCCCGTTCGTCGGTTTTGGGAGCGCGGAGCGAGAGATCTGTCTCCATCACCGGCACGGCCTGTTTGGTCAGGCGTTCGATGTCGCGGAGATAGGCTCGTTCGTCGGGTGCGCAGAATGAGATAGCGATCCCGCGCGCGCCAGCGCGCGCCGTGCGGCCGATGCGGTGCACGTACTGCTCAGGCACGTTCGGCAGGTCGAAATTGATCACGTGCGTGATGTCGTCAACGTCGATGCCGCGCGCGGCGACTTCGGTGGCGACCAGCAGGCGAGCATTGCCCTTCTTGAAGGCTTCGAGCGCGCGGATGCGCTGACCCTGGCTTTTGTTGCCGTGGATGGCTTCCGCCTCGAAGCCCGCGCTTTCCAGCTTTTTCACGACGCGATCCGCGCCGTGCTTGGTGCGTGTGAACACAAGCGCGCGCTTGATTGACTTGTCGGCGAGCAGTGTGTGCAGGAGATCCTGCTTCTTCTGCTGGTCGACGTGGATTACGGCCTGCTCGACGCGCTCGGCGGTCGTGCTGGGCGGCGTGACCGCTATTTTGTCCGGATTATCGAGAAACTGCGCCGCAAGCTCCTCGATCGCCGGCGGCATTGTCGCGGAGAAGAATAGCGACTGACGTTGGCGCGGCAGGATGGTCGCGATGCGGCGAAGGTCGTGGATGAAGCCCATGTCCATCATGTGGTCGGCTTCGTCGAGCACGAGAATCTCGACCTTATCGAGCCGCACCGAACGCTGGCTCACATGGTCGAGCAAACGGCCGGGCGTGGCGACGAGAATGTCGACGCCGCGATAAAGCGCCTGCTTCTGCTTGAACATCGAGGCGCCGCCGAACACGACGGCGGTCGAGAGCCCAATGAAGCGGCCATAAGCGCGGAAGCTGTCGCCGATTTGCGCCGCGAGTTCGCGCGTCGGCGCCAGCACAAGCACACGACAGGATTTCTCGCCGGCGTGCTTACGGTCGGCGGCGAGCCGGTCGAGGATCGGCAGCGCGAACGCGGCAGTTTTTCCGGTGCCAGTTTGGGCAAGACCAATGAGGTCGCGCCCTTTGTGGACGATGGGCAGCGCCTGCACTTGGATCGGCGTGGGTTGAGTGTATCCCTCGGCGTCTAGCGCCTTGAGGATCGGCGCAGATACGCAGAGGTCTTTGAAAGTGGTCACAAGTTTTCTTTCAGCCGCTCGCGTTCCGCGAGGCGGCGCATGATTCAGGAACGATGCGACGGCGAAGAAAGGCGGCGAGCCGATGCCTTGGAGGGGGCTCAAAGCCGAACGTCGATGGTGGCGTTCCGTGGGACCGCGTTCGGCGCAGCAGAAAAGATATCTTTGGCGCGAACGGTCGCTGGCCACGGATATCGGGGTTAAAAGTTAGGAAGTCAATAACGTGCTGGCGGCATCCGTGAGCGCCGCGTCCGGCGCCGCCGGTAAAATCGGCCGCGGTCCGTGGCCGTCGCCAGCACCAAGCGAAGATCAGGCTGATGGCGCGTCGGATGCCCGAACCTCCTGCGCGACAATGCCGGCGGGGCGATCGCCTGCGCAAACTCGCCAGCGGCTTCCCCCGCATGATCCACGACGAGCATGGCCTCGCTTGCGGCGCCTTCCGCCAGCAGGAGATCGCCTGCGTTGATCTTGACCTGACTGGGCACAGCAGCTCGCAATGGGTCCACGGGCGCCGCCGTCACGCACGCACTGAGCAAAAGCGCCGCAAGCCCAAGCAAGGCTGTCTTGTACATGACGAGGCCCCCTCGGCAACGATCCTAGGTCATTGCCGACGCCGCGGTTAGCGGAATTTGATGACGCTGGCCGAGATAGCTGGCCTAGTAACACGTGCGGCGGCGCCGCTCATGCGTAAGCCCGCACGATCCAGCACGCGGCAGGCCGCGTCACGCCGTTCGGGCGTTCATGCGGCCTGAGAAAATCGACGAGCAGCTGTTTCGCTCGATCGGCGTCGAGATTCTGCTCGTTGATAGCGCGCGCGCACGGCCCGATCTTGATAAGGAAAGCGGCGGCCTCGTGCGCGTCCCTGCCCACGGCGACCTTGCCATCCCACGGCATGATGGACAAATCATGCCACCCAGCCTGATCGAGAATGCGATTGATCTTGCCGGCGTCAGCGAGCGCGAACGGGCCCGGCGCATCAGGATCGGGCGGAGCCAGCGGCGCCGTGAGCAATGGGCTCAAAGCAGCCAGCGGCTCCGCGGACCAAAGATTCTCCGCGAACGGACGCCAGCACGCGAAGACGAGACGGCCTCCTGGCGCAAGAGCGCGGCGAATGTTGGCGAACGCCGCGGCCGGATCGTCGAAAAACATGACGCCGAAGCGCGAAAGCGCAGCATCGAACGGCGCGCCGGGAATGGATGCAGCGCCCGCGTCTGCGTCGTGAAACGCAACGTTGCCGCGGCCCGCCGCGCGCGCGCGGGCCAAATCCAGCAAAGACCGCGAAATGTCCACGCCGACTGCACGGCCGGTCTCACCCACGAGCGTCGCCGCCCGCAGCGTTGTCGCCCCGCCGCCGCAGCCGATATCGAGCACGCTCTCGCCTGGTTTCAAATCGGCCACCGCGAAGGCGGCGTCAGTTAGGGACACTCTGAACAAGTCCGAGGATTCCCGAAGCGGGCGAAGCAGTCCACCCTGATTGGGACATTCATGGTCGACGGGGTTTTCGATGCGGCAGATGACGTTTGCGGCGCTTGGCGG
>Ga0073934_10007307_pt1 | contig 15479 bp, 10 predicted proteins | sample LarsenN4metaG_FD_76834 | JGI IMG/M metagenome (GOLD analysis project Ga0073934, IMG submission 76834) | Hot spring sediment bacterial and archeal communities from British Columbia, Canada, to study Microbial Dark Matter (Phase II) - Larsen... ...
GAGCGCTTGACCTCGACGACTGCTTCCGGACCGACCAGCCACTGCAGCGTCGCCTTGAACACGGCGGTATCGAGGATGCCGCCGACCTCGCGACGCATGATCATCCGCACGCGCTCGGCCTGCCCGCCACGCAGGAACTCGCTGGAAACGGTTCGCCATGCGAGCGCCTCGCCGGCCACCGATGACGCCAGCAGGCGGAGGTAGCGCGCCTTGCGCCGGTACACGATGCCCTGCAGCGCGAATGGCCAGATGTTGATGCGTTGCCGCGGCGCCAGCAGGCGGAGGGGCATCCAGAGGGCGCCGGCCAGCGCGGCGCTGGCGGTGATCCAGGCCAGGGCACCGTCGCCGAGAACGAGACTGGCCGCCCAGCCAGCCAGCGCTCCGAACGCGGCCGCCCAGGGAAGGCTGGCACGCAGGTCAGAGGCGAAGGCCGCCATGAACAGGCGCGCGGGCTCATCCGGCTCGGCGGCAAAGAACGCCTGGACCAGGTGGGGGGGACGGATGATCACGTCGAGATCGCGGTGGACATTCTCGATGAAGTTGTCCACCGCGAATGGCAGGCGACGCTGGACGTGCGCATAGACGCGTTGACGGGCATAGGAAGACAGACCACCCCAGGCCCGCGCGTTGCGGCGGGCCATGACGTCATCGACATGGCCGTCGGTTTGTAAGCGCAAACTCCGGAATATCTCCCGGCGATACCTGTCCGGGCCGAGGTTTTCGAACAGCCGCGAGGGTTCGGGCAAACCGGCGAGCAATCGGGATTCGGCGTAGGCGGCCAGCGCTGCGGACGAGGCCGCCACGGGCCCCTTCAACCAGGGAAGCTGACGGCCGCCGGGCAGGCGCGCGGGAAAGACCATCAGGTAGGCGGCCAGCCAGGCGGCCAGGAGCCCGACCAACCCTGCAAGGCCCAGCAGGGGCAACAGCGACACGACTCACCCCTCCCGCACATGCCCCGCCCCGACACGGCGGAGGGGCGAAAACCGCGGCGAGTCTAGCACGCGCCACTCGCGCGTCCCGGCAATGGCCATACCCCCCAAAACAGTGCTCCCGGCGCCTTGCTAGTGGTACCGATCGCGGTTTTCCACAACATGTAGTGACTAACACCTACATATAAATCAATGAGTTAGAACGCAATCCACCGGTCGGTTCTAGGCCGCCACTCGTCCCGCCCGTCCTACGAAGTCTGTCGTAGGGCACATAGACTCCGAGAACCGGGTCACACGGAGAACGTGGCCGTACGCGAAGGACGCGTACCCCGCGCGCGAACCAAACGCCCGCCGCGACATCCAAACCCTGTGGGTAATTCCACCCATGCATCCGGTCCACGGAGGACTTTTCACCCATGCAACGCCCATTCAGCACCACCCTCGCACTGGTCTTCGCCCTCGCCGCGGCCCCGGTGTTCGCCGCCCCGAAGATGACGATGGAAATGAAAGCCGAAAAGGAAGTCGTCGTCGTCGAGAAAGGCAAGCAGGTCAAGAAACGCGTCGAAGCCAAGAGCCAGGCTTCCGGCGAGGTCGTGATCTACACGATCAGCTACCGCAACGAAGGCGATGAAGCCGCCACCAACGTCCGCTTCGACAACAAGGTGCCGGAAGGCACCGCCTACGTTGCCGACAGCGCCACCGGCAAGGCCGACATCACCTTCTCCATCGACAACGGCAAGAGCTACGACAAGCCGGCGAACCTGAAGTACGAAATCGTCAACGCCAAGGGCGAGAAGGAAATGGTGGTCGCACCGCCGGAGAAATACACGGATATCCGCTGGATCCTGCCGCAGGTTGCTGCGGGCGGATCAGGCCAGATCGTTTACGAAGTGCGGATCAAGTAAACGGCAATGCCGACTGGCCGGCAGCGATATCGCGGAGAGCGGGAGACCGCCCTCCGCGTTTGCGCGCGTGGAACTTTCACGTGCGCGCCTTCCTCCGCGGGAAGGGTCGGAAGCGCGTCGTCATCGCCGTGACGCCGTGCATCACCGATGCAAGTGCAAGTGCAAGTGCAAGTGCAAAAACAAAAACCAGGTAACTGAAACGCCCAAATGAGGTTACAACCATGAAAACGCTCGAGTGCAAGTTCACGCCGTCGCGCACAGCGGCTGCCGTGGCGGCGCTCCTTGCCGGGACGACGCTGCTGTCCACGACAGCATCGGCGCTCACCAGCGGGACAGCCGCGAACACCACCGTGCGCAACATCGTCACCGTCAGCTTTGCTGACTCGGCGAACGTTGCGCAGACCGATGTCCAGGCCGAGGTCGACGTCACCGTCGCGCTGGTGACGGCAACGCCGACACTGGCCCTGACCAGCCTGAACACCTACACCATCGAACCGAACCAGACCGCGACCTACACGTTCACGCTGCAGACCAACGCCAACGGCCCGGACAGCTACACGGTCAGCACGACCGAGTCCAACCCGTCGCCGCTGGGCTTCACCGCGACATCGACGAACGTGGGCCCCTACACGCTGGGCGCCACCAGCATCGTCTCGGCGGTGGACAACGGCGGCAACAACTGGACGCTGACGGTTGCGTCTGATGACACCGCCGCCAGCGGTGACGTCAACCAGCTCGCCGAAGGCGACACCGTCATGATCGACAGCGTGGCCTGTACGATCGATGCCGCGTCGATGACCGACGAAGGCACCGAACCGATCGGCACCTTCACGCAAACCACCAACTCCAGCTTCGACGTGAGTTGCGCGGCGGTCGTCACGCCGTCCGCCGGCGAACTCGTGCAGGAGCGCGTGTCGTTCAGCGTGGTGGTCGACCCGACCAACTACATCGCGCCGACCGACAACTCCATCGACACCACGGTCTCTGCCACCGACGGTGTCAACCCGGCCGACTCCGAAGTCGTCACCACTGTCGTCAGCGGCCTCGACCTCGTCGTTGCCAAGTACGTGCGTTGCGTCTCTGCCGCACCGTTGTGCGTAGAACCGACGCCGGGTGGCGGTGATCCGGTCATCGGCGGCGTCCAGTACTTCGCCGGCGGCGTGGAAGCGCAACCGACCGGAACGCTGGAGTACATCGTTTCCGTGAACAACCCGGCCGGCAACTCGACGGCGAAGGACGTGCTGGTCGAAGACCCGATCCCGCCGTTCACCTCGTTTGTCGCCAGCAGCGCCGCGATCCTTGACAGCACGGGCGCCGTGCTCGTCGACAGCGCCGGTGTTTCGCCGGACAGCTGCGACACCACCGTTGCAGGCGACGCCTGCCAGGAAGTTGCCGGCACGCTGTACTTCTACATCGGCAGCAACGTGGCCAACCTCGGTGAAGACGACGACGCCACCATCCCGGACGGCGACGGCACCCGCGGTGGCGGCATCCTGCCGGGCAACAGCACGTCCTACGCACGTTTCCGCGTAACCATTGATTGATGCAAGGAGCAGACACCATGAAAACGCAAAACATCCTCAAACGCTTTGCACTGGCCGGCATTGCCGCGGCAACCCTCAGCGGCGGCGCCTATGCCGCCACCGGTGGTGGCGCGACCATCCACAACGCCGCCACCCTGACGTACAACGCCGGCCAGCAGGTGACCGACGCCATCGACGTCAGCGTGCTGACCATCGGCACGGTGCCGACGATCACGCTGCTGACCACCGGGCCGTTCACCGTCAATGCCGGTGACACCGTCAACCTGACGTACGCCATCTCGTCGAACTCGAACGGTAACGACAGCTACTCGCTGACCGACACCACCTCGACGTCGACGGGCATGACGGCGCCGGGCGCGACCTACTCGCTGAGCACCAACGCAATGACGCTCGGCGCGTCGATCACGTCGGCAGCCTCCGTGATGGTTGATGGCGACACCGGCACCGTCTTCATCCCGGCCGGTTCGGAAACCAACCTCGTCATCGGTGACACCGTCGTGCTCGGCGGGTTCCGCTACGTCATCGAAGACGTGCGCGCGGGTACCATTGCCACCACCACCGGCAACACGACCACGCCCGAGGTGTACACCGAGATCGACCTGACCGTTCCGCTGGCCAGCGGTTCGCCGTCCATCGGCAACGCGACCGTCAGCACCGGCACGCAGTTCGGCGAGCGTGACACCTTCACCATGAGCGTCACCGTGACCTCCCCGACCACCGTCGGCACCGACGGTGAAGTCGATCCGGCGGTTTCGGGCAACACCTCGGCGCTCGACACCAACGGCGATCCGGTCGCGTTCGACACGGCAGCCGACGCCAACGCCGGCAACGACATCACCATCACGGTGCTGTCGGCGACGGTGGCCATCGTCAAGGAAGCGCGCAACGTCACCAAGGGTGAACTCACGTTCGCCAGCAGCGGCGTCAATGCGCAAACCGGCGACGTGCTCGAGTACCGCATCACGATGACGGTCAACCCGACGTCGGGCGATGCGCTCAACAGCGTCCTGCGTGACGAAATCCCGCCGTACACCGCCTATGTCACCGGCACCACGACGCTGAACGGCGCCGCAGTGACCGACGATGGCGGTGCCCAGCCGTTCCCGCTGGCAACCGTGAACAACGGTCTCGGCGTGAACAGTGCCAACGGCACGGCTGACCAGGTGAATGGCGGCACGCTGGTGGATGGCGACACCGGCGCTGACGCGGCAACTGTCATCTTCCGGGTGACCGTTCAGTAAGAAGCATCCGTTATCCGCAGGGATAACTGATGTCGGGGCGTTTCAAGGCCCGCCCGGAATTCCGGGTGGGCCTCTCCCCGTGCCGGCCTGACGGCAACCGCCCGGTTGCTGGTGAGGGCTTTCTTTTGTCGACGCTGATGCGCCGGCAACGGAAAGCCTTGCGCCTTTGTCTGGCTTTCTGGGTTGCGCTCCTTGCGTTTATCGCTCCCTCCTCGCCCTCCCATGCAGGCCCGAACATCGATTCGCCTGCGGTCCTGGTGACCAGCAACGGGTCCATCGCCTCCAACATCGACATCGTTTCGCTGCTGCTGGGAATTTCCTGGCTGCGCCACGATGCCACGCTGGGCGCCGACACCCGCGTCATGCCGGTCACGGTCAACAACGGCACGTCATTCCTGCCAGGCCCGGTGGGCCCGACAGGCGTACCGCTCATGGGATCGGTGGAAAACCCCGTCACGACGTTGCTGCCGCTGCTCGCGGCCGGCGACACACCGCTGTTCGCGAACGGGGAATCCGTGTTTTTCAGCGCGCAATACCCGTCGCTCGCCAACGACCCGCTCACGGTCGACAAGGCGAGCGTACGGGTGCGCATTTTTTCCAGCGACGGCAGCCTCATGGACGAAGAACTCCTCGAGGTCTTCGAGACTGCCATCGATTCCGGCGTGTTCACGGGCTACTTCCAGAACAGCCCGCTCGGCGCCGGCCACCGGGACGGCCACGTCAGCCTGCCGCCCGGCGCCCGCATCGAACTGGTCGACGCCGAGGACATTGCCGACGGCTCACTGGACTCGCAGATCGATGCCTCCATCGACGATGCAACGCCGGGAACCGCCAACCTCTTCATCGCCAAGCGCGCCTTGCAGGCGAACGTTTCCGTCGGTGATTTCCTGCCTTACGAGGTGACCGTGGAGAACACCACCACGGCACCGGCCGCGAACGTCATCGTCAATGACACCCTGCCGCGCGGTTTCCGCTACGTGTCCGGTTCAGCGCGCCTGGACGGCAACGGGATGGCCGAACCGCAGCGCACGCGCGATGGCAGCGCGTTGACGTTCACACTCGGCGAAGTCGCCCAGGGCCAGAGCGTGGTGCTGCGCTACGTCGTCGAAGTCACCGCCGGCGCGCGTCCCGGGCAGGCGGTGAACACCGCGCAGGCACTCGCGGATGGCGGCGTGTCCTCGAATCCGGCGCGCGCACCGGTGCTGGTGCAGGAGGAACTGTTCCGCTCGGAAGCCTTCGTGATCGGCCGCGTGCTCGTCGGCGATTGCGGCAAGGTGCAGGACAACACCACGCGCGGCCTGGCGAATGTGCGCCTGTTCATGGAAGACGGCACCACCGTCATCACCGACAAGTTCGGCCGCTATCACATCGCCGGCATCCGCACCGGCACACACGTCATCCAGGTCGACCGCGAGACCCTGCCCGCCGGCGCCACGCTGGAACCCTGCCACGACAACACGCGCTACGCGGGCAACGGCGCCTCGCAGTTCGTCGATGTCCAGGGCGGCGGCCTCTGGCGCGCCGACTTCCACGTCCGGCTTGCCGATGCGGCCGCGGCACCAGGGCCAAATGACGGCGGCCCCGTTGCCGCCGCCACGCCGTCGGCCATCAACCTGCGCCTGACCAGCAGCAGCAACGAACTCGGCTTCATCCATTACAAGGCCGTACTGACCGGCGAGAACGCCTCGTACGACGACCTCGCGCTGGTGTTCAAGCTGGATCCGCGCCTGCAGGTGGTGAAGGGAAGCACGCGCCGCGACGGCAAGCCGATTGCCTTCACGCGCGAGAACGGCGTGCGCACGCTGGTACTCGACCCGATTGCCGGAAACTGGTCCACCACTGTCGAGTTCGACGCCATGTCCGCCAGCGACGACATGGCACGCGCCAGCACCGACGACGTCGAGACCACGGCGTGGCTCACCTCGGCCGCCCTGGCCGAGGACAAGGCGCCGCGCGCCGCCAACAGTGTCCGCCTCGCCAGCGCCACCGGCGGCAACGACGTCAGCCTGACGGTGTCGACGGTGTTCGCGCCGATGAGTGCCACGCTGAATCAAACCGATCGCCGCAAGCTCGACGACGTGGTGGCGCGGCTGCGCGAACTGGAAGAGCCGGTGATCACCGTCACCGGCCACACCGACAACATCCCGGTGCGGCCGAACCCGAAGAAGCCGCCGGCTTTCCCTGACAACCATGCCCTGTCGAAGGCGCGCGCGCAGTCGGTAGCGGATTACCTGCGGCAACAGCTGCGGTTGCCGGAAGAGGCTTTCACCGTGGTCGGAGCCGGCCCCGACCAGCCGGCGGTTGCCAACGACTCGCAGGAAAACCGTGCGCGCAACCGTCGCGTCGAAGTCGCCGCCAACTCGCGCACGACGCGCGAGGCCGGCCGCATTTCCGTCATCGTCGGCGACAGCGGCGACAGGCGCCTGGACACCACGCCGGTGCTGGCGGCACCGGACGTCGTCGCCGCACCGGCGTCGATCGTCGCGGCAGGCAAGGCCGCTGACGAGCCGGACGTGCAGGAAAAGCCGCTGGTTCCCGGCCTGCAGGACTTCACCGACGGCCAGCACGTGGCGCAGCGCATCCAGCAGGTGCGCGTGGCGATGGACTCACGCCTGAAGCCGAAGCTGTTCATCGACGGCGTCGAGGTGCCCGCGGCCCGCATCGGCTACCGCGGCGTCGACCGCCGCTCGAAGATGACGCTGCTCTCCTACATCGGCGTCGACTTCGGCGACCGCGGCGAGCGCGTGCTGCGCGTCACCGGCACCGACAACTTCGGCAACGCGCGCCTCGACCAGACGGTGAAAGTCATCCGCACCGGCGACATCTAGGACGTCCGCGTCATCTCGACGGGCGAGAACGTCGCCGATGGCCGCACCCCGGTCACCATCAAGGTGGAGCTGCTCGACGAAACGCGTCGCATCATCCCCGCCGGCGCCACGCTGGTGCTGCTGGAAAGCGACCTGCAACCGGACGTGGCCAGCGATACCGGCAACGCGCTGGCGCGCAACGACCAGTCGGTGGATGTCGACCCGGACGGCACCATCCGCTTCCGCCCGGTCACGCAATCCGGCCGCTATCACGTGCGCCTGGCCTGGGCCGAGGACCGGGCCCGGGACGTCACCGTCTTCGTCAAGCCGCACTTCCGTGACTGGATACTCGTCGGCGTCGCCGAAGGGACTGCCGCGTACCGCAACCTCACCGGCAACGAGGTGCCGTTGTCGCCGGAGGAGCGTGCCAGCGGCCTGCTGACGGACGGCCGTGCCGCCTTCTTTGCGCGCGGCAAGGTGAAGGGCGAATGGCTGCTGACGATGGCCTACGACACCGACCGCGCGCGCCGCGACGAACTCACCGACCGCATCGACCCGAACGCCTGGTACACGCTGTATGGCGACGGCAGCCAGCAGGGCCAGGACGCGGCGACGCAGCGCAAGCTGTACCTGAAGATCGAGCGCGAGAATTTCTACGCCCTGTTCGGCGATTTCCAGGCCGGCATGGACACCACCGAGCTGTCGCGCTACCAGCGCCGCATCAACGGCGCGAAGACCGAGTACTGGGGCCACAGCATCGACGTGCTCGCCTTCGCCAGCGAAACGCGCCAGGCCTACGTGCGCGACCAGATCCGCGGCGACGGCACCGCCGGCCTCTACCGCCTCGGCAACAGCCGCATCGTTCCCGGCAGCGATGACCTGCGCATCGAGGTGCGCGACCGCTTCCGCCCCGACCAGGTACTGGAGATGCGTCCGCTGACGCCGTTCCTCGACTACAACCTCGACCCGGATGCCGGCACGCTCTGGTTCAAGGAGCCGGTGCGCGCGCAGGACGAGAACTTCAACCCGGTCTACATCGTCGCCGAGTACGAAGTCGACAACGGCGTCGACGACGTCACCGGCGGGTTGCGCGTGGTCAGCCGCCCGCTCGACCGCCTCGAGGTGGCAGCAACGGCGGTGCACGAGGGCCTCGGCAACGGCGAAGCGACCCTGGCCGGCGTCGACGCGCGCTACACGCTCGACGAACGCAACCTGCTGGTGGCGGAATTCGCGGCGACCGACAGCAACCTGCCGGGCGGCAGCGCCTCGCCGGCCGGCGCCGTTGCCCAGGGCGACGCCTGGCTGGTACGGCACGAGTACCGCAGCGAGAAGCTCTCGCTCGACAACAGCATCCGCATGAGCGGCGAGGGCTTCGGCCTCGGCCAGCAAAGCGCCACGGACGAAGCGCGTCGGCGCATCAGCAGCACGGCCAGCTACAACCTCAGCGAGGAGTTGCGCCTGCGCAGCGACCTCTCGCGCACCGAACTGCTGGACCTCGGCCGCACCCGCGACATCGCCGACGTCCGCCTCACGCGCTCGACGAAGACACGCGACCTGTTCGGCGGTGCGCGCGCGGTGCGTGACGTTGATGACGTCGTCATGGAAACGTCGGATTCGCAGCAACTGATCGGCGGCATTCGCCAGCGCCTGCTGCAGGACAAGCTGCAACTGCACGCGCAGGCCGAAACCAACATCGCCGACGACGACCCCGACAGCGTCGACTACCCGCACCGGATCGGCATCGGCAGCGACTACCGCGTCTCGCCGCACGCCACGCTCTATGCGGAACAGGAGTGGGGCTGGGGCGACGAGCAGGACAGCCAGCACTCCACCGCCGGCGTGCGCTACACGCCCTGGAACGGTGCCCAGGCCAACACCTCGGTCGGCCAGGAGCTCAACGAATTCGGCCTGCGCGTGTATGCCAACGCGGGCCTGGTGCAGAACTGGCAGATCGGCGGTGGCTGGACCATGGACGCCGGCCTCGATCGCGTGCAGACCCTGCGCGAGCCGGGCACGGCGCCATTCGACCCGGAGGCCGCGCCGGCCAATGGCAACTTTGCCGACGACTTCACGGCCGTCTTTGTCGGCAGCGGCTTCCAGGACGAGGAGTGGCAATGGCGCGCCCGCGCCGAGACGCGCGATGGCCAGAGCGACGACAAGCTGAACGTGTCCAGCGGGCTGTTCCGCAGCCTCGACGAGGCCACCACGCTGGGCGCCTCCTTCCGCTACCTGCGCTCCGACAACAACGACGCCGGCCTGCTGACGACAACGGCCACGGTGCAGATCGACTACGCCTGGCGGCCGATGGACGGACGCTGGGCGCTGCTGAACCAGGCGCGGCAGATCACCGACCGCCGCGTCAGCCAGCGCGAGTCGCTGGCGGGTACGCGCTGGGTGAACAACACGGTGGCGAACTGGCGCTGCGACGAACGCAACGAAACCAGCATCCAGTACGGCGCGCGCTATGTGCTCGACACCATCGACGACCGCCAGTACAGCGGCTATTCGGACCTGGTCGGCATCGAGTACCGCCACGACGTCACGCGCCAGTGGGACGTCGGCGCGCGCACCAGCGTCCTGCACTCCTGGCGTGGCGGCCAGGTCGACGAATCCTGGGGTGTCTTCGTCGGCTACAGCCCCGAGAAGAACATCTGGGTCAGTCTCGGCTACAACTTCAAGGGCTTCCGGGACGACGACTTCAGCGGCGCCAACTACCGCGACGAGGGCATCAACCTGGCGTTGCGGGTGAAGTTCGACCAGGACAGCGTCAAGGCCATGGCACCGAAACGGAACAAGTTGCGCGCACCGCGGCCGCTGGCCGACGACGCACAGCCGGTGCCGGCCGAGTGAGGGGCGTGCCGTTGCCGTTTGCCCCTTGAACGGGGCCGGCGGACGGTGACAATGATCGCCGCCCGCCTCCCCCTGCCCTGGAGCAACGCATGTCCGAGTCCCGCAGTTCCGGCGACAACCTGCCGGGGATACTGATCGTCGATCCCTCGAAAGTCGTGCTCGTCGCCGCGCGCAAACTGCTCGAACCGCATTTCTCCGTCTACCTGGCCGAGGGTGGCAACGCGGCCTGGGAACTGATCGAGTCGATCCCTGACATCACCGCGATGTTCACCGAGCAGAACCTGCCGTCGCTGAGCGGCATCGACCTGCTCAGGCGCATCCGGGATTCCGGCGACCCGCGCGTCGCCAACCTGCCCGTCGTCGTCACCACCAGCGGCGAGCGCGACGAGGCCACGCGGCGCGCCGCCCTCGATGCGGGCGCCACCGACTTCATCCTGAAGCCTTTCGATGCCGTCGACCTGCTGACGCGCGCGCGCGCCTGGAGCAGCACCTCGGTGCGGGCGCATTCGCTGCACGAGCACAACCAGGTGTTGCGCGAACTGGTGATGGTCGACACCGACACGCGCGCGGGCAACCGCGACTATTTCCTGCAGGAAAGCGTCAAGGACCGTTCATTCTGCGTGCGTCACCGCCGGGCCCAGGCCGTGCTGCATGTCGCCGTCGACCACTTCGACCGCATCCTGCGCGAGCAGGGGCGCGTGGCCGCACGCGAGGCCGTCGGCATGGTCGCCGAGGTCATCCGCAGCAAGTGCCGCCGCGAGGACACCTTCGCCCGTGTCGGTGAGTCGGCGTTCGCGCTGTCGCTGCTGCACACCGACCACATCGGCGCGCGCGTGCTCGCCGAGCGCATTCGCCAGGCCATCGCGCAGAAGGTGTTCAAGGCGCGCGGCATGGCGGTTGCCATCACCGTGTCCATCGGCATCTACGTGCCGCCCTACGAAGCCGACCTCAAGGCCGAGCAGTTGCTTGAGCAGGCGGAAAAGAGCGCGCGCATCGCCGCGCGTGCCGGCGGCAACCAGACCAACGTCGTCAACGAGGGCGCGCCGCGCCCCGCCGCGGCGGCACCGGCGGCCGCAAAGCCGGCGCCGGCGGGCACCGTCACGCTGCAGGCCGAAAGCATTGCCGAGGACCCGCAGCTGTTCATCGACAAGCTGTTCCCGCTGCTGCAACGGCTGGAGGACAGTGACCGCCTCGCGCTGATCGACCGGCTGCTGGTGATGGCGGAAACGCCGCCGGCGGACTGACCGGCTGCGCGGCGTCAGGCGTTGCCGCGGTGCCGCTGGCGGATGTGGCGCACCAGGCGCCAGCCGCCCGCGGCGAAGATGACGCCGGCCAGGTTGGCCACGGCGTCCAGCCACTCGCCGTGGCGATGGCCACCGAGCGCCTGCGCGAATTCGATGCCGATGCCGAACAGCATCACCGCAGCGCCCGCCGCCAGCGGCCGTGCGCGCGGAAAGGCCAGCAGTGCCAGGCCCGTCAGGCACGCGTAAGTCAGCGCGTGCGCGGCCTTGTCCCAGACGCTGACGGAAGGCAACTGCTGCACCGGCACCAGCGACACCCACGCCGTCCAGCACAACGCCAGCAGCAGAAGCGCGCGCCAGGCGCCTTCATGCAGTCGCGCATTGCGGTGATTCACCATCGTCACTCCCGTTGGCCTGACGCATCATGGGCGGCGGGTTTAGCCCGACTTCGAACGCGAGGATAACGGCATGGGTCAATCAGAGAACGTCGTCGTGCTGGGCGCCAGCCCGGACGCCGAGCGCTACAGCAACAAGGCGATGCACCTGCTGGCGCAGCACGGCCACCGCGTCATCCCGGTCTCCCCGGTCTACAAGGACATCGACGGCCAGCCGGTGTTGTCGTCGGTGTCCGACGTCGGCGTGCCGGTGCAGACGCTGACGCTTTACCTCTCGCCCAAGCGGCTGCTGCCCATCGCCGACGACATCGTGAAACTGCGCCCGGGCCGGGTGATCTTCAACCCGGGCACCGAGACGCCGGAACTGCAGCAACGCCTGGACGACGCCGGCATCGCCTGGCTGGAAGCCTGCACGCTGGTGATGCTGCGCACGGGACAGTACTGACTCGTTCACGGCACTTCGCGCAGAACGAAAAAGGCCGCGTCGAAACGCGGCCTTTTCTTGTCAGTCAACGAAGGTCAGTGGCCGCCGCCGGTGACCGCCTTGACCATGTCCTCGAGCACTTTCTTCGCGTCGCCGAAGACCATCATGGTCTTGTCGAGGTAGAAGAGGTCGTTGTCGAGGCCGGCGTAGCCGGTGGCCATCGAGCGCTTGATCACCATGACGGTGCGCGCGCGGTTGGCTTCGAGGATCGGCATGCCGTAGATCGGCGAACTCGGGTTGTCCTTCGCCGCCGGGTTCACGACGTCGTTGGCACCGATCACCAGCACCACGTCCGTCGACGGGAAGTCGCTGTTGATCTCGTCCATTTCCTTCACGTCCTCGTACGGGACGTCGGCCTCGGCAAGCAGCACGTTCATGTGGCCCGGCATGCGGCCGGCCACCGGGTGGATCGCGTAGCGCACCGTCACACCCTTCTCCTTGAGCGCGTTCGCGAGTTCCTTCACGGCGTTCTGCGCACGCGCCTGCGCCAGGCCGTAGCCGGGCACGATCACCACGGAGTCGGCGTTGGTCATCAGGAAGGCGGCATCGTCCGGCGAGCCGGCCTTGTAGGTCTTTTCCTTGCCGTCGCCCGCATCGGCCGCGGCGCCGGCATCGGCGCCGAAACCGCCGAACAGCACGTTCAGCAGCGAGCGGTTCATCGCCTTGCACATGATGTAGGAGAGGATGGCGCCCGACGAACCCACCAGCGAGCCGGCGATGATCAGCATCGAGTTGCCGAGGGTGAAACCGATGCCCGCCGCCGCCCAGCCGGACAGCGAGTTGAGCAGCGATACCACCACCGGCATGTCGCCGCCGCCGATCGGCGCGATCCAGAAGTAGCCGAACACCAGCGCGATGGCCGTCATCGCGAAGAAGGCGTTGAGATCGTCGTAGATGAAGTACCAGCCGCCACAGCCGAGCATGGCCAGGAACAGCGCGGCCTGCACCGGCTTCACCCAGGCGCCCTTGAGCGGCTTGGCGGCGAGTTTCGCGGAAAGCTTGCCCCAGGCGATGACCGAGGCGGTGAAGGTGATCGCACCGACGAAGCAGCCGACGAACAATTCAAAGCGCGACAGCGTGCTGCCGTGCTTGAGCTTGTACATGAACGACGAATCCGCGTGCAGCACTGCCGCGACCGCGATAAGCACCGCCGCGAGGCCCACCAGCGAGTGCATCAGCGCCACCGTTTCCGGCATCTGCGTCATCGGCACCGTCTTCGCGCGGTACAGGCCGATGCCGGCACCGACCACCATCGCGCCGACGATCAGCAGCACGTTGGGGTTTTGCGGCCAGGCGACCACGAAGGTGGCGAGGATGGCCAGCGCCATGCCGGCCATGCCGTAGCGGTTGCCCATCACGGCCGAGGTCGGCGACGACAGGCCACGCAGGGTCAGGATGAAAAGCACCGCACCGATCAGGTACGCCCAGTCGCCGTATTGCGCAAGGTTTGCCATGGTCGCTGCTCCTTACTGCTTTTTCTTCTTGCCCTTGAACATGTCCAACATCCTTTCGGTGACGGCAAAGCCACCGAAGATGTTGATGCTCGCGAGCAGGACGGCGATGGCGCCGAGGATGCTGGTCGGGGTGATCTCGTTGCCGGTGATCGGCACCACCTGCAGCATGGCGCCGACGATGATGATGCCCGACAGCGCGTTGGTCACCGCCATCAGCGGCGTGTGCAGTGCGGGCGTCACGCTCCACACCACGTAGTAGCCGACGAAGATCGCCAGCACGAACACCGTGAAGGTGCTCACGAACGGAATCGCGTGTTCCATGTCGTTTCTCCAGTTGGTCCCGGAAAAGGGAGGCGTCAGTTCGGCTTCTTGTAGATGACGGTGCCGCCGTCGACGATGACCGTCGGCTTCACCATGTCGTCATCCTTGTTCAGCTTGATCGACTTCGATTCCTTGTCGTGCTGCGGCTGCAGGAAGTTCAGCAGGTTGCGCGCGTACAGGGCCGAGGTCTCCGCGGCGGCCAGCGCCGGGATGTTGCTGATGCCGACGATCTTCACGCCGTTGGCGGTGACCACGTTCTCGTCCGGCTTCGAGCCTTCGACGTTGCCGCCGGAGCCCACCGCCATGTCGACGATGATGGAACCCGGCTTCATCTTCGCGACGGTGTCGGCCTTCACCAGCACCGGCGCCTTGCGGCCCGGGATCTGCGCGGTGGTGATGACGATGTCGGCGTTGGACACGGCCTTGTCGACGATCACGGCCTGGTCGCGGATGTACTCCGGTGACGGCTGCCAGGCGTAGCCGCCGGTGCCGAGGGCCTTGGCCTTTTCCTCGTCGCTCATCGGCACGTCGAGCCACTTGCCGCCCAGCGACTCCACCTGCTCCTTGGCCGCCGGACGCAGGTCCGAGGCCTCGACGATGGCGCCAAGGCGCTTGGCGGTGGCAATCGCCTGCAGGCCGGCCACACCGACGCCCAGCACGACCACGCGCGCCGGCTTCACGGTGCCGGCGGCGGTCATCAGCATCGGGAACATGCGCTGGTATTCGTTGGCGGCGATCAGCACGGCCTTGTAGCCGGCGACGTTGGCCTGCGAGGACAGGATGTCCGAGGACTGCGCGCGGGTGATGCGCGGGATCAGTTCCATCGCCACGCAGGTCAGGCCACGGGCGGCGTAGGCATCCAGGTTCGGGTTCGCGTGCGGCGCGAAGGCGGCCAGCACCGTGGCACCCTGCTTGATCAGGGGCACCTCGTCGGCCATGGGGGCAACGACCTTGAGCACGAAATCGGCGTCACGGTAGGTGTCGGCGGCGGTGGCGGCGATGCTGGCGCCGGCGTCCTCGTAAGCCTTGTCGATGCAACTCGACGCGACGCCCGCGCCGGACTGGACAACGACCTTGTAGCCGAGCGAGACGTATTTCTTCACCGTCTCCGGCGTCGCGGCGACGCGCGTTTCGCCGGCGGCGATCTCGGCAGGGATACCGATTTGCATGGTCAGCTCTCACCAGGATGTTGGGGGGGACTGCCCGGCGCTGCGCGGCCTGCGCAATGACGGGCCCGGGGCGGGGCCGGAGGGATGCCCTGACCGGCAGGGCAAGGCCCGCAAAAAGCCGGCGGATTGTACTGGAACA
>Ga0073934_10007308_pt1 | contig 15478 bp, 12 predicted proteins | sample LarsenN4metaG_FD_76834 | JGI IMG/M metagenome (GOLD analysis project Ga0073934, IMG submission 76834) | Hot spring sediment bacterial and archeal communities from British Columbia, Canada, to study Microbial Dark Matter (Phase II) - Larsen... ...
AGAGCTTCTGGAGCGCCTGGGTCTGACCCAGTACGCTAACCGCCAGATCCGGAACCTCTCCGGCGGGCAGCAGCAACGGGTTTTTCTCGCCCGGGCGCTTATCGGAAATCCGAAGCTGGTCTTGTTGGACGAGCCTACGGCGGGCGTAGATCTTAAGACCCAACACGATATCCTCCATCTGCTGGGAGAGATTAACTCGAAAGGGGTCACCATCCTCCTGACCACCCACGATCTGAACGCCGTGGCCGCCCACCTTCCCTGGGTCATCTGCTTTAATCACAAAGTCGTCGCCCAGGGAACCCCAGAGGAGATTTTTACCACAGAAGTTCTGCGCCAAACGTACAGTTCGGAGATGATGGTCATTAAGCAGGGCTCCCTGACCCTGATCGCCAACAGCGCCCTGGTCCTTAAGTCTCATGGGTAATCTCCCTGCTTAAGGGACATAGGCTCTAAAACGGAACGGGTATCCTTAACGAAAATGGGGGAACGGAAGGGCGGGAGCCATAGCTTCCACCCTTTCCGCTCCCCGTTCTCCCGGTCTTCTGATGGAAGTTTTCCTCGATCCCTTCAAATATGAATTTTTCCGCCGAGGGCTTCTGGCCGCTCTCCTGGTAGGGGGGCTCTGCGGGCTTATCGGGGTGTACATCGTCCTACGACGGATGAGCTATATCGGCCACGGGTTATCCCATGCGGTTTTCGGAGGGGCCGTGATCAGCTACGTGATGAACCTAAATTTCTATGCAGGGGCGGCCCTCTGGGGATTCTTAGCGGCGTTGATTATCAACGAGATCACCCGGCGGAAAAAAATCGGAGCGGACGCCGCTATTGGCATCGTTACAACGGCCAGCTTTGCCATGGGGGTCGCTTTGATCAGCCGGGCCCGGAAGTTTACCCGAAACTTTGAGGCGGCCTTATTCGGAAACATCCTAGGGGTGACCTCCACCGACCTGATAGTTATCCTGGTCGTCACCCTACTCTCGGGGCTAGGGATCTTCCTTTTATACAAGCAGCTTCTCTTCAGCACCTTCGATGAGGAAGTCGCGAGGGTCTATGGGGTCTCTACCGGTTGGACGAATACCCTGTTCTCCCTCATCCTGGCCGCAGCCATCATCGCCTCTATGCAGGTCATGGGGGTGACCCTCATTGCCGCCGCCATCGTCACGCCGGCCATTACCGCGCGCCTGCTTACGGATAGCTTTAGCAGGCTCCTCGGCCTATCCATGCTCTTCGGGTCCCTGACCGCCGCAGCGGGCATGTACCTGAGCTACTATCTGGATATCGCCTCCGGGGCCAGCATCGTCCTCTTTGCTTCCACCGTCTTCTGCGTGACCCTGGGGTACAGCAGTTTTCTGGCCTCCGCCCGAAAGGCCCCCTCTCGTCCTGGAAAGAGGCGAAATTTGGAGCAGTTTGAGGATTTATAAATTTACCTAAAACAGCGGTCCCAGCTCGGCCCCCGATACCACGACCTTCTGCCCCACCCGAGGCGGGTTGAAGGGGACAAAACCGCCGTTTTGCCACACTACCCACCGCAGAGAGGGATCTTCCAAAGGGACCGCGAACCGAAACGTAGCCTCGGCAGGTCGCCCGTCTTGGGTCACTGCGGTCACCTGGATGGTCATCCGGCTGAGAGGGACCGGGCGCCCCACGGCCATAGGGTGGCTCCTTCCCCGAAAGAGCGAGTCCATGGGCCCGGCCATATAACCGCCCTCGGGCCTTACGACCAACGTATGTGCATCTAACCGGGTTACCTCTACCGGAGAGGGGCTTGCGGTGAGACACCAGGTATGGTTTGGAACCGGGTCCCCGCGAAACGCCCTCAGAGTTGGCAGAAGCTCCGTAAAGAACTGGTCCGGGGTATTTACAATTATCAGGCTCTGATGAACCACATCGGGAGCTATGGGGGCGCTTTCACTCATCCGTTCGACGATACGACCTACCAAGGCCATGGTCAGGGACCGGGGGGGCAGGAGCAGGGGGGCCAGGATCCCATGGATCCCTATCCACGCCATCCCTAAAACAAAGGCCGGAATCCTCCAGGCCCGAGCGGTAGGGAGCCACAAGGGGCGATCGGCCAGGGTTCCGAGGAACTGGGCAACCAGACCCATGGCCCCCAGGCCGCTAAAGAACAGAAGTCGATCTGACGGGAAGGTCGCACAGATGGGCAGGATCGTCAATAACAGCCCCAGGGCCCAGAATCGGGCCAACGCCTCCCGCCGAAGCAACGGAACTACCACCCCTCCCATCAGCGTCAGGCAGGCTACGAAGCCGAACCACAGCACGGGGCGCGCTCCCACGGGCACCTGCATCCAGAGATCCGACGGCGGGAGCCCCAACTGCCCGAGCAGGAGGACCGGCGCCCGATCCAGGGCTGCGGCGGCAAAGAGCCCGGGTTCCCGCACTGGGTCCACATAGAATCCGGAACCCCAGGCCCCGTAGCCCAGGTGTTGATACCAAAGCCTCCAGATCCCCACGACCGTCCCATAAGGCACCAGCCGCGCCAACCGCGCTTTCCACGTCCCACGATCCAAAAAGATGGCGTAAGCCAGCAGGTAAGCGCCTACGGCCAGGGTCGCTTCTGCGGACAAAAGCCCCAGAGCCAGGATCACCGGCCCCAGCCATGCTCCAGGCCACCATCCCTCGCGTCGCCACCGGTCGTGGACCAGCAAGGTCAATAATCCGAAGACGGCGGCTATCAAGGCGTTACGGTTGGCCAGCCAGCCCACAGGGAGGCCATGGGCATCGTCCACGGCGTATAGTAACGCGGCCAGGCCGGCCACCCACGCAGGTTGCAAGAGCCGCCGGTAAAGCGCCGCGACCACGGCCACCAACCCTGCATACCAGAGGAGGTTTTGGGCATGCATCATCCCCGGCCAGTTCGGCCATAGCCTGTGCTCCAGGTAGTGGGTCAGAGACGCGAAGGGGCGCCAGAACGTTATTTTGAGTTCCTCCAGGGTCCACCACGGCAGAACGCCCAAATCCATGAGCCGGCGGGTGTAAGCGGGATCTCCGGGAAGGAACGCAAATAGATCTAGAGGCGAAATGGATGGTGCGCGGGGGTCTCCTCGGAGCACCAGTTGATGAAAATAGTCATCCGCGGCCAGGCCTCCCCAAAGGGAAGGGGCCGGGAGCAGCGCTGCCAAGGCCACCGCCCACCAAAACACGCCGGGACGGGCCAGCCAGGATTGTACAGTTTTCAAATGACGTGTCACGAGCTTTGCTTGACGTAGCCCGGAACCCCCTACCGATCTGGCACCTGGCCTCGATAAGACATATCCAAGAGCTCCACCGGGTGCAGCACCTTCATGGGGAGACCTCGCTTTTTAACCCCTAACTCCAGTTGAATCATACAGCCCGGGTTTGCCGCAGCGATAATTCCCGCATCCGTTTTGGCAAGGTGGTCCATCTTTCGATCCAATAGCCGCATGGACATTTCATAATTGGTAATGTTGTAAATGCCGGCGCTCCCGCAGCACCAATCGGATTCCTTAATTTCAACCAACTCCAATTCGGGGATAGCCCTGAGGAGCTTACGCGGTTGCTTTCGAACCCTCTGGCCGTGGGCCAGGTGACAGGCATCGTGGTAAGCGACCCGCCTCGGGATGGGATGTAAGGTTCCCCGGAGCCCTCCATGGGCTTCCACCACATCGATCAGGAACTCGCTGATATCTCGTACGCGGCTACTGAAGCTTTGCGCCCGACTTCGATCATCCGGGTCATCTCCCAGGAGGAAACCATACTCCTTGAGCATGGCGCCGCATCCGGCAGCATTAACAATAATATAGTCGGCGCCGGATTCTTCGAAGACCCGGAGGTTGTGCCGGGCCATCTCTCGGGCCGTTGGGGAGTCTCCATTGTGAACCTGTAGGGCTCCGCAGCACGTCTGTTCCTTAACCGTCAGCACCTCACACCCATTTCTAGAAAGAACCCGCACGGTCGCCTCATTGAGATGGGCAAAGCTGATGTCGGTCATACACCCCAGCAGCAGAGCCACCCGATAGCGTATCCCATCCTCAGGGGGAATCACGGGAGGAAGCGTAGAACGGGAGGATCGGTCGGAGATGGCCGGGGTCATTCTTTCCAATTCTTCCAGGTTTCCCCCTAAGATGCGGGCCAGATGGAACCTACGAACGAGAGATTGAAGCCCGCTCCTTTGATAAAACCTCAGCAGCCGGGCTAATCCCTCCAACCGCCCGGGATGGGGAAAAATCCTCCTCAGGAATAAATCTTTCAGAAACCGTTCCAGTTTCCGATGCTCCCGATGCACTTCCACATAAGCCCTCGCGCTCTCGATAATTTCTCCATACTTGACGCCGGAAGGACAGACCGTCTCGCAGGCCCTGCAATCCAGACAACAGTAGAAATGCCCGATCAATTTTTCCGTGACGGAGATTTTTCCTTCCGATAAAGCCTTAGCCAAAGCGATACGTCCCCGGGGGGAGTCCATCTCCACATCCAGTTCCGCAAAGGTAGGGCAGCTCGGTAAACAGGTCCGGCACTTGACGCACTTAAGTATTTCTGTTTGAACTTCCGGCGAGAGCAAATCCATCCCCGTTTCTCCTCCTTAAAGATCCCGGCTCCAGAATTTTTTCCTTCTGGCTGGAGAGGCGGCCCCTCGGGGTATTCCTATTTTCATAGGGGATCCCTTAAAGGGAAAGCCGTCCATAAATTCTCCAGCTTAGCCGATCAGTTTCTCTAACACCTGTTTCAGGTCCTCGACCTTATAGGGTTTAGCCATAGCCTCGCTAAAACCGTATTGTTCGTACATAGCCAGCACCGGATCGCTGGAATAGCCGCTGGACACGATGGCCTTAATCTCAGGATCCAGCTCCATCAGCCTTTTAATGGCATCCTTCCCCCCCATACCTCCCGGTATCGTTAAATCCATAATTACCACGTTAAAGGGCTGGCCCAGCTCCCTGGCTTTTTTGTATAGGTCGATGGCCTCAGCTCCGTCTCTCGCGTACCCCACCTCGTATCCCATATACCGCAGCATTTCGCCCGTAGCTTCCCTGATGCCCTCTTCATCATCCATAACCAAGACCCTTCCTCGGCGGGCACACGGGTGGATCTCTGAATCCACGCGGGCAGGCTCCGCCTTGGCCGAGATTCTTTTTTGAGACACGGGAAGATAAATATAAAAAGTGGTTCCGACCCCCACTTTGGATCCCACGCCGATGTAGCCGCCGTGTTTCTTGAGGATCGAGTAAGTGGTGGCAAGGCCCAGACCGCTTCCCGTCTGCTTGGTGGTGAAATACGGATCGAAGATCTTTGGCAGATGTTCTTCTGGAATACCCACCCCTTCATCGGCGATGGACACCTGAACGTAGGGTCCCGTCTGCAAGGGCGAGCCCGGTTTTTCCACCGCGTCAACGATCTTGTTTTCGGCCCGGATCCTGATCGTCCCCCCTTCGGGCATGGCCTGCTGTGCATTGAGGATCAGGTTATGGAGAACCTGGCTCATCTGGCCCTCATCGACTTCAACCGGCCAGAGGTCGTCCGAGATGGAAAATTCACACCGCACGTTGGAGCCTCTCAAGGCAAAATGGGTCGAATCTTTTATTAATTCCGATATAGAAGTCAGTTTCTTAATCGGGACTCCGCCTCTGGAGAAGGTAAGGAGCTGTTGGGTCAGGCTCCTGGCCCGCAGGGATGCTTTTTCCGCCTCCGCCAGTCTCCTAAACAGCTCCCCTTCTGGGTCCGTATACATTTTGGCCAGGGAGATATTCACCAGAATGGCGGTGAGGATATTATTAAAATCATGGGCGATGCCCCCTGCAAGAACGCCGATCGACTCGAGTTTTTGGGTTTTGAGGCGCTCTTCCTCCAATTTTCGGCGCTCGGTCACGTCCGTGAGCGATACCACAACCCCCACCATAGCGCCCGTTGCGTCACAAAGGGGGGCCGCATTACGGGATAAGAGGATCTGGGTTCCATCAGGGCGCCGCAAGATTTGCTCCATACCGAACACCGGTTTACCCGTCCGCAGGACCCGAACGAAGACACGATCCTCCTCAGACAGCGGGTTCCCTTCTGGCGTGGTAACCTCCCATGCGGGATCATTATACGTCCGCCGGGTGATGGTACTGCGCGGTAAGCCGAGGATCCTCTCCGCAGCGGCATTCGCAAATATGTGGCGGCCATTCCGGTCCAGGATCGTAATGCCGTCCGCGATGGTCTCAACGATGCGCGATAGGCGTTCTTCGCTGGCCCGGAGCTCCTCCGCGGTCTGTTTGAGTTTTATATAGCCCTGCTCGATTTGATGGGCCATCTGGTCGAAAGTATAGGCCAGCCTCTGAATTTCATCGCCCTCGGCATCCGCACAGGACATGCCGCTTCGGGCCGATAGATCCCCGGCGCCCAACCTCTCCGCCTGTCGTACCAATACTTGGGTGGGCCGTAATACCAGACGGTATAGAAGCGCAAAAAGGGCCAGCGCGATGATCAGCACGTGAACCGATACGATAAAGGTCCGCATCAAGGTCGTCGTTTTGAGGGTGTTGAAGACGTCCGTAAGATCGAGGTAAAAGTAGAGCAGAGCGGAGATGTCTTTCTCCAGTTTGTAGTTATAATAAGATCCTCCCCTCAACGGAATAAAAAAGGCCATCCGCCGGGAAGATACCTCGGTATCGACCAGAAGACGCCCCTGCTCCAGAACTGTGATAAGTCGCCGATCGGTGACGGGAAGGGCCGGCTCGAAGGGATGGGATTGCATCAACTGCTGACCCCCACGATCTAGAACGGTCACGTTGTAGACCCCTCGTTCTTTGGCTACGTTTTTTATCATCCTCCGGAGCAGATCGTAGGTCTCCTGTTCTAACACATCGTGGTTGCTTAGAATCGACTCGATGGCGAAGGCGAGCGTTGTGGCAATGGCCTTACCCTCATTTTCTTTCGCAGACAACAGCACCTGATAAGCCGCGACATAGGCCATTCCGCTGAAGATGGAAAGAGATACCAGAGATAGAGCGGTGATGACCAACACCAGTTTAAGGGAGATGGAGCGGCGAATTTTTTTGTAAATCCACATGGTTCTCCACCCGTAGTAGCTCAGAAATCTATCTTGACTTCCCCTTCCACCCTTTCGAGGGCGCCTTTTTTGAACCTAACCCCTCCGACTCCCCTTCCCTCCCAGGGAAGGGGAGAGCGGAAACCTAAACCCTTCCCGGGTTTCCCCTTCCCGCGTCGGGAAGGGGGCATAAGCGCCAGGATAGGCATGAAGCTGACGACAGGCAGGGATAAAATCCCCCTGGCTTCCTTTACGAAAGGGGGAGCTTTTCTTAGTCCTCTCCTTTTGTAAAGGAGGGACGGGGAGGATTTTATCCTTATGCCGGCGCGTACGCCCTCCCTCTCCCTTTCCGGCGTAGTTTTGGGGAGGCATAGGCGGGCAGGCGCCATCGGCCTGACCCTTTCCCACGCTGGGAGGAGGGGGGACTAGGAAGTCAAAGTTCTCTTCCCCGCCCCGCAGGCGGGTAATAAGCCTACACTTTTCAATTTAAGACCCGGTCGCGCTTAAAGCCCTGAAGAGGCACTTTGCCATAGTCCAGAGCATTGCTTAGCTTCCCGTTCCTCGGGGAAGGGGATCGGGATCTGATCCTATTTTTTTAAGACTTCTTGTGTATTTCTACTCTGGCGAGGTCTTCTAACAACTTGACCAAAGCGCCGTTATCTTCTTCTCCCATGCCCTGGGCGTTCAGAGCCAGCATCATCTGTTGGACCAGGCTTGTAATGGGAAGGGGCACGCCCAGATCTTTGGCAGCAGCCAGGGCGTTGTTGAGATCCTTGAGGTGAAGCTTCAGCTTAAACCCGGGCTTAAAGTTCCGCTCCAGAATGGTGGGCACCCGGGACTCCATCATATTACTGCCGGCAAGGCCTCCCCGGATAGCTTGAAAGATCAGTTGGGGGTCCACACCGGCTTTAACGCCCAGCACAAAGGCCTCCCCAATAGCTTCAAGATTGATGGCGGCAATAATCTGGTTGGCCAGCTTGGTGAAGCCGCCCGCCCCCACGCTGCCGACCCGGACGACGCTCTTTCCCATGGCCTTAAAGATATCCTGGCACCGATCGAAGGCCTCCTGCTCGCCGCCGACCATGATCGCCAGGGTTCCTTTAACAGCCCCGGCTTCTCCTCCGCTGACCGGGGCATCCAGCATCTTAACCCCTTTTTCTGCAGCTTCTGCGGCTATTTTTTGGGAAACAAGGGGAGAGATGGAGCTCATGTCGATGACGATGGAGCCCGCCTTCGCTCCCTCCAGCACCCCCTCTTTTCCCAGGATGACCTCCTCCACGTCGGGCGAATCTGGCACCATGGTAATGATGACCTCGGCCCTTTGGGCGACCTCTTTGGGAGAAGAGGCCGCCTCGGCGCCTTCTTTCACCAGTTCCTCGACGGGCCCTTTGCTGCGATTATGAACCACCAGAGAAAACCCGGCTTTCAGCAGGTTTCGCGCCATAGGTTTTCCCATAATCCCTAAACCGATAAAGCCGATTTTTTTCATGGGTCAGACCGGTAAAGCCAAAGAGCCCTAGAGAGCGCCAAGGCCCCTGCCTCCCCACCCAAGGTCTCGCGCCGGAGCCGTCCCTGCGCAACCCCCTGGGCATCAGCGAAGGGAGTGAAGTCGCCTGTTTTTTGCACGGCGACTTTGGTGAAGGGAGATGGCTTACAAATTCTTATTTTGTAACCCCCCGGAGCTCTCTGTAGCTCTATAGCTCAACGCTTTATTCAAAGATTTTTCCCGGATTCATGATATGGTTTGGATCCATGGTATCTCGGATAGCTAATTGAATGGTATAGCTGGCTCCTTGAAATTCCCAGGAGCAGTATTTCCGTTTGGTGATGCCGATGCCGTGTTCCCCGGAACAGGTTCCGTTCAGCCGGAGGGTGAGTCGGAAGATTTCGTCGATAGCCTCCTCACCGCGTCGGATCTGCTCCGGGTCATTATCCATCATAAGGTTCACGTGGATATTTCCGTCTCCGGCGTGGCCGTAATTGACGACTTGAACTCGATACTGGTCGGCTATGCGCTTGACGCCCTCCAGCATTTCCAGCAGGGCGCCCCTGGGGACGGCGATATCTTCGGCGATTTTAACGGGCTTATACCGCATGATGGCGGCGTTGAGGGAGCGGCGTGCCAGCCATAACTGATCGCGCCGCTCTTTGGTCTCCGCGATCTGAATGCTGGCGGCGCCGTGATTTTTACAAATATCCAGAATTTGGTTAAACTCGATGTCTGAGGAGATGGCGTCTCCATCGACCTCGATGAGAAGGAGAGCTTCGGCCTCGACGGGGAGTCCGGCCTGCATGTAGGCCTCTACACAACGGATGGCCGCGTTATCAATAAATTCCATCACTGCCGGCAAGATGCCGGAGTAAAAAACTCCCGTCAACGTCCTGGCCATCGCGGCCAGACTCTCAAACCCCACCAGCATCGTGCGGTAAGTCTTTGGCAGGGGGATCAGTTTAATATAAGCTTTGGTAATCACCGCCAGGGTCCCCTCGCAACCCGTTACTAAACCCAGTAAAGCCGCGTGGGCGTACCCCCGGGTACCGAAAGGCCCTGTATCCACGATTTCCCCGTTGGGTAAAACCAGCTCCAGGCCTTGAACGTAATCCCGGGTTACCCCGTATTTCAAGCAATGGGGACCTCCCGCACACTCCGCGATATTACCGCCGACGGTGGAGACTCCCTTACTGGAAGGGTCTGGAGGAAAATACAGCCCGTATTTAGCCACCTCTTGATTCAAGCGATCGTTAATGACATGGGGTTGAAGGATCGCCAGGCGATTTCCCACATCGATCTTCAAGATTCGATGCATCCGCCGGGTGGATAAGACGATCCCCCCAAAGATAGGGACCGCTCCGCCCGTTCTCCCCGTTGAGGCCGCAAAGGGAGTGAGGGGAATGTTATGGGCATTGGCCAGCTTAACGATCTCGGAGACTTGTTGTGCGGAGGTCGGCTCGACCACCACCTCGGGCAGGGCGCTGTAATCCTGAGAATCATAAGAGTGGCAGACGAGAACTTCAGGAGCGGTATGAACCAAATCCGGGCCGAGGATCTTTTCTAACTCGGCCAGAACCCTCCGACCCATGGGCCGATAGGCCGTTTCGTTAAAGGTGGATTTCATAAACGCTTTCATGCGCTCTGTCTCCCCAGGTTCAAAAGTTTCGCGACATCCCCGGGCTCTTCGGTGAACAGGCAAAGCTGGTGTAACTCCAACCCCGCCCAGGCCTCGGCCAGGGTCCGTTTGGCATTCGCAATCACCATTTCAGAGGTAACCCCGGTATGGGGTTTGATCTCAAAGCCCACAAATCGCCGTTCCCCTTTTCTTAAGAACCCGATCTCGAAGAGGGTTTTAATATAATTCTTCAATTCCTCCACGTCGTTGACCCCTTCGAAAACCCCAAAGAGAGGATGTTGATCTCCGTAGAGGGGGCTGGATTTGTCTAGGACGCAGTTACCCATGTGCATGGCGACCAGGTAGTCTTTGATTACGGGAAGGGCCTTGGCAGGCTCCTCGCCCAACAGGGGAAGGTGGCTGAGATCATGAACCAGTCCGAAATCGGGATAATCCTGCCGGATGGCCTCCGCGAGCTTTTTCGCCTCCTCCGCCGGGCCGATCAGGGATTTTTTTTCGATCTCCCGGTCGAAAATTTTGAGCGCGACCGGAATCCCGGCTTTTTCACGGGCATAGTGACAGATCTGCTTGATGGAATCGATCAGAAGCTCCATGGCTTTTTCCCGCTTGCTGGGACCCGGGTCGTAACCGCTTAAAATCGAGAGGCTGCTGGCCTTGAGATCGACGGCGTGGTCCACGCACTCTTTAACCAGAGCGATCGCCCTTTTTCGAACCTCTGGATCTTCCGCATTGAGATCCCCTTTGGCGGGGAGGAGAACGGACTGGGCTGCGAAGTTAACTTGAAGGCGGCTGTATTTGAGAAGGGCGCCTACTTCTTTTCGAACCTTTGGGTCTTTAGAACCCACGATATCAATGGCTCCAAAAAACTCATCCTCTGCAATCCGCCGGATAGTCTCAAAAACAGGACCTTCCTGCCGGAGGGTCTCTGGAAATGCCATAGGATGCACAATTCCCACTCTCATGTATATGTCCCAGGGTGCTTTCATAACGACCTCCTTATTAAGAAAAGAATCAGTTAGGGTATCTTCAGACAAGATTCATTTTATGTTTTGAAGGTGAATCCGTCAAGCAAATTAGCCTAAATAAAACCTTCCTGGTTACAAGCTAACCTGAAGTGGGACCGCTCTTTAGAATTTCTAAAAAGACGCTCCGGAATAAATCTAAAATCAATTTCGGTCCGTATCCTGTTTATGGTACGAACGTGTTTATTTTAAGTTCTCCCTTTTTCCTTGACAACGTGATTCAGATCCTTCTTTAATCATGCGGAACGAGTTGAGGTATGAGCTGGCGAAGTGAACCTGTTAGCTCGAGGTCAGGTAAGGTTAGGGATCGTCGGGCTAACTTATTAGAAAAAGGAGTGCTACCCATGAGACGACAACGCTTCTTAGAGAAGTTCTTAGTTCTAGGATTGGTCTTTATCCTGGCGAGCTGTGCGGGTCAGACCTCGGAGATGCGGGAAAAGCCTGCCCCGCAGGAAAAACCTGTCATGCAGGAAAAGTCCCTGTATGAGCGACTCGGAGGGGAGCCGGCCATCAGGGCAGTGGTAGACCAGTTCGTTGCCAACGTCGCGGCAGACAATCGGATTAACCAGAGATTTGTAAGAACCACGGGCGAAAGGGCTGAAAAGTTCAAAGCAAAACTCGTCGATCAAATCGGGCAGGCAACGGGAGGCCCGCAGGTTTACACGGGGGCAAGTATGAAAGCGGCGCACGCCGGAATGGGGATCACCACCGCAGAGTTTAACGCGCTGGTTGAAGACTTGGTGGCGGCCCTGAACAAGTTCAACGTCCCCCAGAAAGAGCAGAACGAGTTGCTGGCCATCCTTGGCCCCATGCAGGCCGATATCGTCGAGAAGCCTTAAATTTCTAAAGGCCGCCTAATCCCGACCGCCTGGCCGGGGTTAGGCTCCCTAAAATACCCCCTTTCAGGTCTCCCACGGTCTAGTTACCTAAGCAGTTCTCAGGCCTCGGATCAAAATAGACGGAGACTTTGACGACATCTTCCCCCTGGACCTTATCGCTCAAGGAATGTTGCCCGACCGGCATACATCGGGCCACCAGCAGGTTATGGATTTCCGGGCTCGTGCGATTTGCAAGTACCCACTCTACGACGATCTGATAAACGTAGGTATCGCTGTTATAGATGAGCTCTTCAAAATCCACCCGGGTTGCCCCGTCCTCTTTGACCAGCCGGATATTCTGAATAGCGGCGTCTGCATACAGACTCTCGGGCAATAATCCCGCCAATATCAGTCCTGAGATTCCCAACCCTATGACCTTAAGTAGGTTGAACATGTTTTCCTGGACGCTCCTTTCCTGTTTAATGAGTTAGCCTATCCCTTTTTAAATTCCTCTAAGAAAAGAAAAAACTTAAAAGATACACGAAAAACATGATAAAAAGGGTATCAGAAAATATCCGGAGTTCAAGAAAAATCTTCTGCCCCCTGCCTCTTCAATGCCTAACCTTTTCGTCCGCGCCTCGTTCCCGGATTTTAGCCCGGAGACGCCGCCTCTGGAGGCTCCGCCTCAGCTCCCTAGAGCGAGGCAGAACCTCGAGGTAGGCATTCCCAGGCTGAAGCCTGGGAACGAGAAAATAGAGCTATGGATCCACATGCCAGGCTTAGCGGCCTCTTTCTTCTCAGAGCGCTTCTGGCCCCGGGAGCCTTTCGCCGGGCTCCCGATCAAAAAATAAAATCCCGGGGGTAACTCAATACCGCGCACGGGAAATGGCCCTCCCGTTATCCCCATTCCCTCAAAGAGAAGGGCAAAAAACGGATGGCTTCGGCCCCTTCGTTCGCTCTGGGCGTCGGCTCCTATCGCTCCTCGCAAGGGCCGTTCATCCACAATGAAGGGGGTGATGGGGTAGTAGAACCCTGGATGGCCTCACGGAGAGGGCTGGGGGGCCAGGTAAAGTGGAGTTTAACCCTAAAGGGGGTACATTTATACCCTCCTTTGGGCGGCCCTGCTTGAACCGGTCAGGGGATCCTTCCGGGGAGGCACGAGGGGGATACAGGGGCGCGTCCAAATCCCGGGGCGGGCGGTGAAGGTGCTGGCACATCCTTTGCTATAGGTGGAATAGGGGTACATGAAGATAAGAAGATCTATGTTTCTATAAATATAAACCATACATTCATGGAGGAACTGGTATTATGAATTTCATTATTTGGATTATCATGGGGGGTTTAATTGGCTGGATCGCGAGCTTAATCATGCGCACGGACGCCTCGCAGGGCATTTTCCTCAACATCGTGGTTGGCATCGTCGGGGCCTTCTTAGGGGGCATGCTGCTCAGCCCGTTGTTTGGAATAGGCACCATCAATCAGTACAATTTTAGCCTTCCGGCCCTACTCGTTTCGCTGCTCGGCGCAGTCATCCTGCTGGCCATCGTCAACTTATTCCGACGCGGCACCGTACGTTAAACCCCTCGCCTTCGGCCCTGTAGCGCTCCCTCCCCGGGAGCGCTACGGGACACATCCTAAGCCAATCCTGCGACCCGGAAAGGGCTCCCTACGACCTGCGCTGAAAAAGAAGGATTTGATAGTCTTTTTTATACTTGAAAACCGGCTGGCCCGTGGGCCGATACCTGGATTGAAATTCCGGCTTGTGAAATAAATCTTCTTCCCCCGCCCAGGTCGCCCGATAGCCTTGGGTTTCAGGATCATACCGCCCGATGAGAACAATAAAATCGGGACGATGGCTAAGGATATAGGCGCTGTCGTACTTTTGATGCAGCCCTCCCATCCTGAGATGAGCGATATGAGAATCGGTCAAGCCGGTCATATCCAGAGCGTCCAGGTGGGAGTAGTAGGATATGGCCCCCACGGGGTTGACGGCCAGGAGCGAGCTGGCCGGAACCCGATTTGCCAGCCATTTCCCGAATTCCACGAAAGACCAAACCCCCCGGCTCTCTTCCATAACGATAGGATGTTCGGACAGGGTCTCGAACAAAGGGAACACCAAAAGAAAGCCCGTTAAGAGGGGGAGCGTCGAAGGTCGAAAACGAGAATCCATTTTTTTCAAAAACAGGGTGAGTTTCTCGTGAAGGCCCTTAAGGGCGGCGGCGATCAAAATCGCCAGCAGGGGGAGAAGCGGGACCATAAAGCGATGAAGGGGCATCCAATCCCCTCCCGAGGCTATAATAAAGACCAAATAGAAGCCCACCTGAGCGAGAAGGAGCCGATGGAGGTAGGTATCGTACTTCCAGCGAAAGAAATAGAAAAGAAGAAAGGGAAAAAGTCCCCCTTGAGAAAGGAGATAGTTCAGCACATAAAAAACCCCGGCCAGGATCTGAAACCCCCCTCCGCCTGTCTTCATATAGTAGGTGTTCGGAAGCGGATCTCCATAGTAGTTCCAACGCCAGACCCAGAACGCACCGAATCCGATGAGCGGGATCAAGGCCCACGCCCATAAAGAGAGAGGGGGAGATACAAGGCCCGTTCTCCGGATCTTCCGCGCTTCCGTCCCCCCTCCCCTTTTTTTGCGGTCTGCTCCCTGGGAAAGGCCCATGACCAGAGCGGCTCCCCAAAAAAGGATGGCGTCAGGGCGAGTAAGGGCAGCCAGGGTAAAAAAGATGGCCGAAAAGGGAAAACCGGCGCGCTCCGATCCCAATTCCTGCAAATACAGTTCTAGGGCCAGGAGATTGAGAAGGGTGACCAGATGGGTTTCCAGACCTCCCATCGCCCAGGCCGCAAAAGATCCGGAGACGGCGAGGAAAAGGAGCGGAAGGAGGGTCCATGGAGAAGAAATGGCGGGCGCCAGGGCCTTTCGAGATATCCCGTAAGTGAGGCCTAAATTGAAGAGGCTGAGTAAACTGCCCAGGACTTTGGCGGTAAGGATCGGATCGAGTTTGAAGTAAAGAACCCCGGCCAAGAGGAGGGTCCAGAGAAAATTGGTATATCCTTCTACGGGCTCCCCGACCCGATTAAAGGTGAGTCCGTATCCGGCCACCAGATTCTCCGCGTAACGGAACGAGATAAAGGCATCATCCACGAGGAAGTCCTTATAGGCATACTCGTGGAGTAACAAACCCACGGCTATGAAAGCTAACCAGACGTAATGGGCTCTCACCACGGGGGAAAAGGCGAAAGGGGAAAGGAGGAAGCCAGGATCTTCTTTTTTCCTTTCGCCTTTCGCCTTTATTTCTTCAAAGAAGGCAGCCTGGGCGCGGTCAATAGCTCATAAGCCGTCAGAAAGACCACCTGAGCGACCTGGGCAACTTTATCGGGCTGCACCCGGTCCACCGTATCTTCAGGGGTGTGGAGCTCCCGGTAATTGGAGGAATAATATTCCATGGCCGGAATTCCCTTCAGATGGAAGGGATAGTGATCCGTGCCATTATAAAAGGC
>Ga0073934_10007310_pt1 | contig 15476 bp, 12 predicted proteins | sample LarsenN4metaG_FD_76834 | JGI IMG/M metagenome (GOLD analysis project Ga0073934, IMG submission 76834) | Hot spring sediment bacterial and archeal communities from British Columbia, Canada, to study Microbial Dark Matter (Phase II) - Larsen... ...
CCCGGGGCGGCTGCGCGCAGTTCGAGATCCTGGAACGGTGAACGCGCCGAAAGATGGAAGGCAAGGGTGCGCTCGGTTTCGTCCGCCTGGTCGCTCGACCCGATGATGATGCGCAGCGGCGAGCCACGCAGCGAATGCTCGTCGCGGCCCAGCGCGCGCGCGGCCTTGGGTGAGATATAGGTGATGAGCCCGCGCCGGTCGGTTTCCCAGAACCAGCCCTGGCCGCTCTCCTCGAAGCTCCTGAGAATGTCCTCAGCGCGCGCCGCGACCCGCTCACGCGCCTCGCGCAGCGTCCGGCGCCGTTCGGCCGCGCGCCATTCGATCCGCGCGATAAGCGCAAGCGTCACCGCCGCGCCGGTCAGGGCAGCAAAGGTCAAGAGGCCGGGCACGGCCATCGCCACGAAGCCGGCCCAGCTCGCGATCTTGGCGCAGAACATCGAGGCGTAACGGCCGGAAAAGAGCACGGCCGCCGAGGCGTTGATGCACACCAGCGTCGCCACCGCCCATTGCCAGGGCAGGCCGCCTGCGATCAAGGAACCGAGGGCAAAACCGGCACAGGCCATGGGCAGGATATTGGCGATCACCAGGAGCGCGAGGCGCCGGACCGGTCGGGTCTCGCAACGGCGCTCGAGCGCGGCAAACCACCCGCCTGCAGCAAACAATCCGATCGCAAGCAGCGCCGCCTTGATCGTCATCGCAGTCGGCAAGGCCGGCGACACGGCCCCCGCTAGGCCGAGCGCCACGATGAGTGACACCACCATGCCGCGCGTGTGCCGCGAAAGGTAGAAGCGTTGCTCCTGCTCGATCTCGCCTGCGGTCTGCGCCAGATCGGCGAGACGTTCGGGCTCGAGGCGTGCGTCGGCCCGACGTTCCCCCGTGGCGCGGCCGTCGTCCTCGCCAGCATCGGCATCGGCCTCGCCCGCAATGGCACCGGCCTCGGCTGGCCGGACGCCAGCAGCATCCTCCCCGGGGGGGACGAAAGCGTGCTCTGTGAAGGATTTCGCGGGCAACCCTGACATGGTCAGCCAATGCCCGATCACCCCTTGGAAAAGCGTGAATCGAAACCCTAAACAATTCCTTTCCGAACCGCCTGCCACCGCGTTTCACAGGGCCGCGCCAATGCTTGCAACTTGCGCGAGCTGGCTGCATCTTGGCGCGAGCCGCGCGTCGGCCAGGAGAACATGCAAATTCGGGGGATCAGATGGCGGAGAGTGAAGTCAGGCTCGAGAACGAAGCAGCCCAGTCGACCAATGCTCTGGGGCCGCTGATTGGCGTTGCCCGCGAAGACTTCGTCGGCGCGGTGGCGCTGCTGCTGCGCGAGACGGCGTCCGATCCGGGCCGCCTGCTGCGCCATACCCAGGCGATGGCCGAAGACATGGTCAAGATCATGACCGGCAAGAGCGAGCTTGCGCCCGATCCCAAGGACAAGCGCTTCATGGATCCGGCTTGGGCCTACAATCCCTTCTTCCGCGCCGGGGCGCAGTATTACCTTGCCGTGCAGAAGGGCATGAGGAACTGGCTCGAGGAGCTCGAACTGGACGAGCTTGAGCGCAACCGCGCGAATTTCATTGCCAATATCATCCTCGACGGGCTCGCCCCGACCAATACCCTGGCCGGTAATCCGACAGCGCAGAAGCGGGTGATCGATTCGGGTGGGCTCAGCCTGATCAAGGGGTTACAGAACGCCTACAACGATCTGATCCATAACAAGGGCATGGTGAGCCAGGTCGACAAGCGGCCCTTCAAGCTGGGCGAGAACATCGCCACCTCCAAGGGTGCGGTGGTGTTGCGCACCGAGATGATGGAGCTGATCCACTACGCCCCGACCACCGATGAGGTCTACGCGATTCCCCAGCTCACCATCCCGCCCCAGATCAACAAGATGTACATCAATGATCTGTCGCCCGACAAATCGGTGGTGAAGTGGCAGGTCGACAACGGCATCCAGACCTTCGTCATCTCGTGGCGCAATCCGTCGAAGGAACAGGGCGTGTGGGGCATGGCCGACTACGTCCATTCCTGCCGCGAGGCGATGGAGGCCGTCGCGGCGATCACCGGGGCGAAAAAGGTTAACGTTTCGGCCGGCTGCTCGGGCGGACAGACCGCGGCAATGCTCGCCAGCAAGCTCGCTGCCGACGGTTCGGACCTCCTCGGCACGCTCACCCTGATGGTCTGCGTGCTCCACCCGATGGCGACCGACATCGAGGCCGGATCGCTGGTCAGCGAGAACGGAATGCAGCTTGCCCGCCAGCGCGCGATGAAGGCGGGTGTAATCAAGGCCGACGATCTCGCCCGCGGCTTCGCCTGGCTCAGGCCCAACGATCTCATCTGGAACTACGTCATCAACAACTACCTGCTCGGCAGCGATCCGCCGGCCTTCGACGTCTTGTTCTGGAACGCGGATGCCACCAACCTGTCTGCCAGCCCGATGGGCGATTTTCTGACACTCTACGAAACCCTCGCCTTCACCAAGAAGGGCGAAGTCGAGATGGTGGATCACAAGATCGACCTTTCCAAGGTCACCGCCGACTTGTTCATCCTTGGCGGGGTGACCGATCATATCACTCCGTGGAAGGCGACTTACCGGTCGACCCAGCTGTTCGGTTCCAAGGACGTGACCTACGTGCTCAGCCAGTCGGGGCATATGCAGGCGATCCTCAACCCGCCGACCAACCCCAAGGCGCGCTATTACGTCCAGAAGAAGAAGGGCAAGCTGCCCGCCACGGCCGATGAATGGCTGAAGGGCACCGAAGAAGTGCAGGGCAGCTGGTGGCCGCTGTGGATGGAGTGGGTGCAGACGCGCTCGGGCGCGAAGAAGCCGGCGCCCGCGACGCTTGGCAACGACACCTTCAAGCCGCTCGATCCGGCACCGGGACTCTACGTCGTCGAAGAAGTCTGATAAGACTGCAGCGCGCACAGGCCGCCGGGGGGTGGCCATGATGGCGCGCAAAGCTTGTGGGCGCGCGCGCTAAGGGATCGGTGTGCGCGCCCAACCTGCCCCCTGTCGGGGCGCCAGAAAGGACGGAATTTCGTGACCAATGCAATGGACGATGCAGTCGTCTCGATGGTAGAGGTAGGCGGCCGGACGCTACGGACTGCGGCTTGGCGGCTCGATATGCCCTCCGATCACCTCCCGATCCTGTTCTTCAACGGCATCGGCGCAAACATCGAGGCGGTGGCCCCGCTCGCCGCGGCGATGCCAGAGCGCGGCTTCATCATGTTCGACATGCCCGGCACGGGCGAATCGCCCGATCCCGTGTTGCCCTACACCCCCTTCACCATGAGCTGGACCGCGGCGCAGCTGCTCGGGAAGTACGGGCTCGAGCAGGTCGACGTGATGGGGGTTTCGTGGGGCGGCGCGATGGCGCAGCACTTCGCGCTCCAGCACCCGCGCCGCACCCGGCGGCTGACGCTGATCGCGACGACGGCCGGAATGCTGATGGTGCCGGGCAATCCGGCCGCCTTCACCAAGATGGCCGACCCGCGCCGCTATATCGATCCCGAGTTCATGAACGAGCATTTCGCCACACTCTACGGCGGGGTCGACCGGGACGGGGCTGAGCACCAGAAGGACAGCCATATCGGCCGTTTGAAGCCCCCTTCACCGCGCGGCTACATGTACCAGCTGCTGTGCATGCTCGGCTGGACCAGCCTGCCCGCCCTGCCCTTCATGTCCAAGGAAACCCTGATCATGATGGGCGAGGATGACCGCATCGTGCCGGTCATCAACGGCAAGATCCTCAAGGCGATGATCCCCAATTCACGGCTGGTGACCTTCGAGGGCGGCGGGCACCTGTTCCTGCTCACCCACACCGACGAGAGCCTGGTTGCGATCCGCGAGTTTCTCGATGCGCCCGATACGGCGAAGGAGACGGCCAGGGAGGACAGGCGAATGGCGGCGGCCTGACATGCTGCCCCGTCGCTATCTCGCCTGCGCGCTGGCGGCCCTGCCGATGGTGTATGGGGGTGCAAGAGCGGCGGCGACGGCGTGCCCGTACACCGAAGATGACGTGATCGGTGCATGGATTTTGCCGACTCCCGGCAGCGATTTGGTCGAGGACGACGCGCGCGAGTTCACGATCGAACGCAATGGCGATGCGCGGGACTTCCGCGAATATCTCCATCACAGGCCGATGGGAGGCGGGACCTGGCAGTTCAACGGCGAAAGTTGCGTTCTGATGCTGGACTACGGCGATTTTGTCGAAGCCTTGCGTCTCGTCAGGGCTGATGAGCCGCAGCTCGTCGATGAGAGCGGTCAGATCTACCGCCGTCTGGCGGATAGCGCGTCCCAGTCCGCAGTGCTGGACACCCCGCCGCGTTTGCGACATCCTCCCGCGCCAAACGGGAGAGAGACATGGCGCAATACGACCTCATCATTCGCAGCGGCACGATCGTCGACGGGACGGGAGCCCCCGCCTTCACCGGCGACGTCGCAATCAAGGACGGGCTGATTGCCGCGGTCGGCACCGTGACAGGCAGCGCCGCCGAGGAGATCGACGCGGCCGGAATGGTGGTCGCCCCCGGCTTTGTCGACATCCACACCCATTATGATGGCCAGGCAACCTGGGATCAGGAAATGGCGCCCTCGAGCTGGCACGGCGTCACAACCGTGGTGATGGGCAATTGCGGCGTCGGCTTCGCGCCGGCCAAGCCCGATCGCCACGAATGGTTGATCAGCCTGATGGAAGGGGTCGAGGACATCCCCGGCACCGCGCTCGCCGAGGGGATTACCTGGGACTGGGAGACATTCCCCGAATATCTCGACGCGCTGGAGAAGCTCCCGCGCACCGTCGATATCGGCACCCACGTCCCCCACGGCGCGGTGCGCGCCTATGTGCTGGGCGAGCGCGAGCAGCCCGGCGCGGTGCCGACACCCGAGGACATCGCCGAGATGAGCCGGATCGTCGAGGAAGGCGTGCGCGCCGGGGCGCTGGGCTTTTCCACCTCGCGCACCGTGCTGCACAAGTCGGTCGACGGCGAACTTGTCCCCGGCACCACCGCCACGCCAGAGGAACTTGTCGCGATCGGCCGGGCGATGGGCCGCGCCAAGGCTGCGGGCGGCCATGCGGTGTTCGAGATGGCGAGCGACCTCAAGCGCGAATGGAACGAATTCGCGTGGATGGGGCAGTTGAGCCGCGAGGCCGGCATCCCCGTCACCTTCGCCGCGCTGCAATCGATCGCCAAGGAAATGCCGCTCGACGAGCAGATCGCGATGATGCGCGCCGAAAACGATAATGGCGCGAACATCGTTGCCCAGATCGCGCTGCGCGGCAACGGCATCATCATGGCCTGGCAGGGGACGGTCAATCCCTTCGCCTTCCGCCCGAGCTGGATGGCGATCAGGGACCTTCCATGGGAAGAACAGAAGGCACGGCTGCTCGATCCCGCCTTCAAGGCGCAATTGCTCGCCGAGCCCAACGACTACACCAATGCCCCCAAGGATATCGGCGGCGTGGTGATGGTGATCTCCCAGGGCTGGGCGATGCAGTACGAGATGGACCCCGATTTCGATTACGAGCCGGGTCCGGAGGCGAGCGTCAACGCCCGTGCCGCGGCAGCCGGGGTCTCCCCGCAGGAATATGCCTATGACCTCTTGTGCCGCGACGACGGCAAGGGCTTCATCTACCTGCCGATCCTCAACTATGCCGACGGCAATCTGGATTTTCTCCATCCGCTCCAGCACGCCGACGACACGGTGAACTCGCTGTCGGACGGCGGCGCGCATTGCGGGACGATCTGCGATGCCGCCTCGCCCACCTTCATGCTCGAACACTGGGTCAAGAGCCGCAGGCGGGGTGCGCGGATTGCCCTCGAGCAGGCGATCAAGCGCCAGTGCCGCGATACCGCGCGGCTCTACGGGCTCGAGGATCGCGGGGTGATCGCGCCGGGTTATCTCGCCGATCTGAACGTGATCGACATGGACAAGCTGAAGCTCGGCAAGCCGTGGCTCGCCTTCGATCTGCCCGCGGGCGGCAAGCGGTTGCTGCAGAAGGCCGAAGGCTATGTGGCGACGATCAAGAGCGGCGTGGTGACTTTCCGCGATGGCCATTGGACCGGCGCCACACCCGGCGGGCTGATCCGCGGCCCGCAGCGGGTGGAACTGGCCGAAGCGGCGGAGTGATCCGCCAACCCCCGGTCTAGGGTTCGATCACGATGCCCTTGGCCGGGTCGATCCGGCCTGAGACCATCTCGACAAACACGTCCCGCGCCGCTGCCAGTCCGGCGTATCGCTCGATGGCAATCGTGCCCTCGGCCGCCTTCAGAAAATCGCGCCACGCCGCCGCGACCAGCTTGCCGCCTTCCTCCGCGCCGTGCGCCTTGAAGAAGGCGACCGCGTGGTCGGGAGCAAAGAACAGCGCGGGCCGGGGCCCCGGCAGCGGCTCCCCACCGCCGAGCGTCGAGCGCGCCTCGACATGGGTCGCGCCGACCAGCGACGAATGGACAAGCGCATCGGCGAAGTGATTGTGCAGCCGCGCCAGCAGCTCGGCATTGCCAGCAAAATCGACGCTGACCGAAGGCGCGACCGGCAGGCTGGCAAGATCGTCATAGTCGAATACCGCGTCATAAAGACCGGTCCGTTCGACAAAGTCGACATTGCCTTTGGAGGTCAGGCCGATGCGCCTCACACCGGGTGAATTCTGCTGCGCCACACTGGCCAGCCCCATCGCGGTCTTGGACGAGGCGCTGGTGACCACCAGCTGCTCCGCACCGAACCAATTGGCGCCGCGCAGGAAATACTCGATCAGGAAGCCGGTGCGGAACAGCGGCCCGAAGATCATCCGCTCCGACTCGCGCGCGGGATCGTGCTCCGGGTCGGCGGCGAGGCGCGTGTAGCTGTTGTAGACCGGGCTCATCGGCTGGCGGTGCGCCGCGGTGTCGAAGAAGCCGCTCGGCGTGATCCGGCCGGGGAGCACGTCGAGATGGCTCGCCATCGGCAGATAGCCGTAGACCCGCTCACCCACCGCGATCTCGGGATGGCGGCTCTCGACCACCCGCGCATGGCCCCACATCGGGACGATGCCGAAGCCCTCCGGCGCCGGAAAGAAATCCCAATATTTGAACCCGTCGCCCACCACCGCATAGGTGACGTTGTTGGCGGTGACCGAGAAGCTCTCGATGGCGAGACGCGCTGCCCCTTCGGCAAGCCCCGGAAGCGGGACCTCGGCTAGCCCGGCAACCGTGAGCGCGTCCTTGCGGACGTGAACCTGAACGGCCTTCATCGGCTTACCCCTCTCTGTCGGCGGGGATCACACCCGCATCGGCATCAGCACATAGAGCGCGCGGGCCTGCTCGTTCTCACGGATGAGCGTCGGTGCTCCGGCATCGGCGAGGTGAAGTTCGACCATGTCGGCGTCGATCTGCCCGAGGATATCCTTGAGATAATTGGCGTTGAAGCCGATCTCCATGCCTTCGGCCTTGTAGTCGGCCATCAGTTCCTCGGCCGCGGTGCCGTTGTCGGGCGAGGTGACCGAGAGCGTGACGCGATCATTGTCCAGCCCGATCTTGACCGCACGGGTCTTCTCGGTAGCGATGGTCGCGACCCGGTCGACGCCCGAATAGAACAGCTTGGGATCGACCTTGAGCAGCTTGTCGTTGGCCGTCGGGATCACGCGGCTGTAATCGGGGAAGGTCCCGTCGATCAGCTTGGAGGTCAGCACCACCCCGCCCTCGCCGCCGAGCGTGAAGCGGATCTTGCTGGCCGAAAGGTCGATCAGCACATTGCCGTCCAGTGCTTCCTCCAGCAGCTTGCGCAGCTCGCCCACGGCCTTGCGGGGCACGATCACGTCGGGCATCCCCGCCGCACCCTCGGGCCGCGGCAGGGTGAAGCGCGCAAGCCGGTGGCCGTCGGTGGCGGCAGCCTTGAGCAGCGGCTCGTCCTCGTCGGTGACGTGGAGGAAGATGCCGTTCAAGTAGTAGCGGGTTTCCTCGGTCGAGATGGCGAAGCGGGTGCGGTCGATCAGCTCGGCGAGCAGGCGCGCGGGCAGCTCGAAGCTGGTCGGCAGGTCGCCCTCGACGATCACCGGGAAATCGTCGCGCGGCAGCGTCGGCAGCTTGAAGTTCGAGCGACCGGCCTTGACCTCGAGCCGGTTGTCGCTGGTGGTGAGGCTGACCTGACTGCCTTCAGGGAGCTTCCTTGCAATGTCGAACAAGAGGTGCGCCGACACCGTGATCGCGCCCGGCTGATCGACCGACGAGGCCGACATGGTCTCGACCACCTGCAGATCGAGGTCGGTCGCCATCACCCGCACGCTGCCGCCGCCGCTGGCGTCGATCAGTACGTTGGACAGGATCGGGATGGTGTTGCGCCGTTCGACCACCGATTGAACATGGGAAAGGCACCGCAGCAGCGTCGCGCGTTCGATCGTGGCCTTCATCGCTCGTCCTATCGTTCCTGTGTGTGGCGCAGGAGCGGCGAGGAATCGCCTCCAAGCGCACGTATTTGCGCCAAAACCTTAGCGCGCCTGACAATACGGGCAAGTTGGCGGCTTTGCGAGGGGTGACGCGGCTGGGGATAAGGGGCAGCGATAGCCCTTCCGATCACCCCAGCATCGCCATCCCGCCGTTCACGTGCAGCGTCTCGCCGGTGACATAGGCGGCCTCGCGGCTGGCGAGAAAGGCGACTGCGGCGCCGATTTCCGCACCCTCGCCCATCCGGCCCATCGGAATGCGGGCGTTGATCGCGGACTGCTGCTTCTCGTCGAGCGCGGCGGTCATCGCGGTGCGGATGAAGCCGGGGGCGACGCAATTGGCGGTGATTCCGCGGCTGGCGACTTCCTGCGCGAAGGCCTTGGTCATGCCGGTAAGGCCGGCCTTCGCGGCGCAATAGTTCATCTGCCCGGGATTGCCCGTGGCCCCCACCACGCTGGTGATGTTGACGATCCGCCCGAACCGCGCCTTCATCATCGGCTTGGCCGCCGCGCGCATCAGGCGGAAGGCGGCTTCGAGGTTGATGCGGATCACCTGGTCCCATTCCTCGTCCTTCATCCGCATGCCCAGGTTGTCGCGGGTGATGCCGGCATTGTTGACGAGGATGTCGATCGTGCCGAGCGTGTCGAGCATCGCCGGGATCAGTTCCTCGACCTGCGCGGTGTTGCCGAGATCGCAGGTGATCTCGACATGGCCGTCATGATCGTGGTGCGGATAGGCTTCGTTGAGCTCATCGCGAAAGGCCCGCAGCTTGGCCGCATTGGAACCCGACAGCGCCAGACGCGCGCCCTGCAAGGCGAGCGCGTGGGCGATGCTCGATCCGATCCCGCCCGATGCGCCGGTGACCAGCGCGTTCATGCCCTTCAACGAAAACATCAAGCGATCTCCTTCGCAAAGGCCTCGAGGTCAGCCATGGTGACGAGGCTGGTCACCTGCGCTTCCTTGTCGATCCGGCCGACCATCGGGCCGACCACCTTGCCGCCCAGCTCGACGAAGCTTTCGACCCCGGCGGCGCGCATGGCAAGCACGCTTTCGCGCCAGCGCACGCGGCCGGTGACCTGCGCGACCAGCAGCGCGCGCTGCTCCTCGGGATCGATGACCGGGGCGGCGGTGACATTGGCATAGAGCGGCAGGGCCATCGCACCCGGCGGGGTTGCGGCAAGGGCGTGAGCCATCTTCTCGGCTGCGGGCGCCATCAGCGAGGAGTGGAACGGGGCCGAGACGTTGAGGATCATCCCGCGCTTGATGCCAAAGTCCTTCACCATCTCGACGGCCCGCTCGATCGCAGCCGTATGGCCCGAGAGCACGACCTGCGAGGGGTCGTTGTCGTTGGCGACTTCGCAGACCTCGCCTTGCGCGGCGGCTTCCGCCAGCGCCTTGGCCTGCTCGATATCGGCCCCCAGCAGCACCGCCATGGTCCCCTCGCCCACCGGCACCGCCGCCTGCATCGCCCATCCGCGCAGCTTGAGCAGGCGCGCGGTGTTCGTCAGGCTGAACGCGCCGATGCTGGCCAGCGCGGTATATTCGCCGAGCGAATGGCCCGCGACGCAATTCGCGTGTTCGAGCAGCTTCACGCCAAAATCGTGCTCCAGCACCCGCAGCGTGGCCATCGCGTTGGCCATGATCGCAGGCTGGGCGTTTTCGGTGAGGGTCAGGCGGTCTTCCGGCCCTTCGCGCATCAGGGCAAAGAGGTTCTGCCTGAGCGCCTCGTCGACCTCGCCGAACACCTCGCGCGCCGCCGCGCTCGCCGCGGCAAGCTCTACCCCCATGCCGACCTTCTGGCTGCCCTGCCCCGGAAAGATGAACGCGCGCATCTGCAATCCCGCCTTGTGGTTATTTTGGGGCGCGCCGTTACGTCCGCGCGGGCGGGCTGGCAAGGCCGAAGGGCACAACCCTGTTGGCAGAATAGTGCCCGATGAGCGCGCGGCCGAGATAGGGAATGCCTGCCCGCGCGCACCAATATTGCGCGATCTCTTCCTCGCTCTGGCCGAATTCGACATAGTTTTCGGGCACATCGGTGACCGCCCCGAGCCTCAGGCCGGCAAGCCGCGGGAGCGTATTGGCGAGGTGGAAGAACAGGCGGTCGACCGAATAGAGATGTTCGGCCACTTCCTCGACCATCAGCACATGGCCGGTCAGATCGGGCATCATCGGCGTGCCGGTCAGCATCGCCAGGGTGATGAGGTTGAAGGCCGCGGCAGGCGTGGTGCCGTCGAGGCTCGGCTCGACCCCGCTGGTGTCCCCGCCGAGCCATTTCAGCACCCGCCGGATCGCCTCGCGCCCGCCTTCCGAGCGGGCGCTGACCGGCATGTGGCCATGCACGCTCTGCCCGATCCCCGCACGGTAGAGCGCGGCAAGCAGGTATCCGGCATCCGAAAAGCCGATATAGGTCTTGGTCCGAGCGGACCGGTTCATCTGCGCCACCGCCGCTTCGGCGATGCGGTTCGAACCGTAGCCCCCCTTGGCGAACCACACGACATCGAAGGCCGGATCATTGGCGCATTCGAGCAGCGCGGTCAGGCGCCTGAGATCGTCCCCGGCGAAATGCCCTGCCCGTTCAAAGCACTGATCGTGGAAGGTCACCCGGTGATCCGGGAACTCCACCGCGACCAGTTCCGCGAGCGCCTGGCTTTGCTCGTGAGTGATCGGGGTGGCCGGCGCGCAGATTGCGATATTCGTCATGCCCCCCAGCCTATGGCGCTTGTCACTGGCCGCGCAAGTCAATAACCATGAAGGATATGGATATCGGGATCGAGGTCGGGACGCTCGCGGGGCGCCCGCTGTTCTTTTGCGGAATCGGCGGGTCGGGCATGCTTCCCCTCGCTCAGATTGCGCATGGTCTGGGCCATCCGGTCGCCGGGTCCGATCGCAGCCGCGACCAGGGTCGCACACCCGACAAGTTCGCCTGGCTCGAATCCCATGGCTTCGCGCTGTTCCCGCAGAACGGCAGCGGCGTCACTTCGCCCGATCAGGTGCTGGTCGCCTCCGCCGCGATCGAGGACACCGTGCCCGAGGTGGCCCGCGCCAAGGACCTGGGCTGCCTGCGGCTGAGCCGGGCGGAATTGCTCTCGGCGCTGTTCAACGACGCCGGCTTCTCGATCGCGGTGGGCGGCACTTCGGGCAAGTCGACCGTCACCGGCATGATCAGCTGGATCCTGAACGAAGGCGGCTATGATCCGACCGTGATGAACGGCGCGGTGATGAAGAACTTCGTCAGCGCCGACAATCCCTTTGCCAGCGCCCGCATCGGACGGCCCGAACTGTTCGTGAGCGAGGTTGACGAGAGCGACGGCTCGATCGCGCTCTATCGCCCGACGGTGGGGGTGCTGCTCAATGTCAGCCTCGATCACAAGAGCATCGAGGAACTGCGCGTGCTGTTCGGTGATTTCGTCGCCAGCGCCGGCGTAGCGGCGATAAACTGCGACAGTCCGGAAGCGCGCTATCTCGTCTCGCGCGCGCGCGATGCCGTCACTTTCGGGATCTCCAGCGCCGATGCCGATATCACTGTTGAGCCGGACTCGATCGACCAGAGCGCGTTCGGCATCCGTGCCGCGGTGATCGACAATCGCAGGCGCGAAGTGTTCCCGCTGATCCTGCCAATGCCTGGGCTGCACAACCTGTCCAACGCCCTGGCGGCCATCGCCGCAGTGAGCGCGGCGGGCATCGGGATCGGCCACGCCGCCTATGCGCTGCGCAGCTTTGCCGGCCTCGCGCGGCGGTTCGACGTGATCGGCACCAGCCCCCAGGGGATCACGGTGATCGACGATTTCGGCCACAACCCGGAAAAATGCGCCGCGACACTCAAGACGCTCAAGGCAGGGGATGGTCGGGTGATCGCTTTCTTCCAGCCCCACGGCTACGGCCCCTTGCGACAGATGGGGACGGAACTGGCCGCCACCTTCGCGCACGAGCTGGGGCCGGAGGATATCACCATCTTCAGCGACCCGGTCTATTTCGGAGGGACGGTCGATCGCAGCCAAGGCAGCGAGCGCATCGTCGCGCTGATCAACGAGGCCGGCGGGCGGGCCGAACACATCCCGGCGCGCGAGGATTGCGGCGAGCGGATCGCCGCCCTCGCCCGTCCCGGTGACCGGATCGTGGTGATGGGCGCCCGCGACGATACGCTGACGGAGTTCGCGCAATCGCTGTTCGCCCGCCTGCCCTGACGCTCCATGCCCGGGCGGCGCGCCATGCATGGCGCATGCTGGGCGTGTTGGTCCTTGCAGTCGGGCTGGTGGCGCTTGTCGATCGACTCTACGGCCACTCGACCATGGCTTTCGCCGCGGCGATCGTGCTGCTGGTGATCGCCAATGCGCCCATGCTGCGCTTCAACTGCCCGCGTTGCGGCAAGAACGCCTTCTTCCGCGGGGTGCTGGTGGTGCCGTGGCCGAACCGTGTCTGCACGCGATGCGGGCTCGATCTCGACGCCCCATTGCCAAAAACGCCGGTGGCTGAAAGACCAGGGCAAAGTTAGCGTTCCGACGATGCACCCGCGCGACTTTTCCCTCGATACGCTGCTGGCCAATGGCGCTGCGCGCCATGCCCAGCGACTAGCCACGGTCGACGGCACCCAGCGGCTGACCTTTGCGCAGCTCGAGGCCAGGGTGGAAAGCCTGGCGCGGTGGTTGCTGGCGCGCGGCATTGCCCCGGGCGATCGCATCGCGCTGCTGCTGACGGACGGTGCGCCTTTCGTAACGACCCTGCTGGCCTGCGGCCGGATCGGGGCGATTGCCGTGCTGCTCAACTGGCGGCTGGCCCCGGGCGAGATAGCGTGGATCTGCGGCAATGCCGAACCCGCCATGACCTTCGCCAACCCGCGCTTCGCCGGTCTGCTTGCCGAGGCCGGGGCGGGCGAGATGATCATGGTCGACGAAGGCCACGATCCGCAAGGCGCGTTCGAGAATCTGGTAACCGGACGTCACCCTGCGCTCGCCCGGCCCGATCTTGCGCCCGAGCGGACGCTCTACATGATGTACACCAGCGGCACGACCGGGCGGCCCAAGGGCTGCCTGCAAGCGGGCAGCGCGGTCGCTGCTTCGGCGCTGGGCTTCGCGCAGCATCGCGGCTTCCGCCACAGCGAGGTGCTGCTTTCGGTCAATCCGCTGTTCCATGTCGTCGGCATGCAGCAGGTCGCCGCGATGCTCGCCTGCGGGGGCACCAGCGTCTTTGCGGGCCGCGACGACGACAGCGCGGCGATCCTCGACCTCCTCCACCGCGAGGGCTGCACCACCACCAGCGCATTCCCCACGATCTGCTTCCCGTGGGCCACGATGAACCCGGTGCGCAATGGCGTGATGCCGCTCACCAACTACACCGGCGGCGCCGGGATGGGCCGCCCGCAGATGTACGAGTTCATCGAGAGGGAATGGGACGCGCGAGTCGTCGGCGGCTACGGCCAGACCGAGATCTGCGGCTTTGCCACCTTCATCGACTATCCCGACATGCTCGAAGCTCCGCGCTCGATCGGCTGGACGCTGCCGCATGTGGTGATGACGGTGCTCGACCCGGAGGGCAACCACCTGCCCCCTGGCGAGGAAGGCGAGCTCGCCTTGCGCGGCCCTTCGGTGATGCTCGGTTATTGGCGCAATCCCGAGGCGACCGAGGCCGCCCTGGGCCATGGCTGGCTGCGCACCGGCGATCTGGGCACGATGGACGAACGCGGGCGCGGCTACCTGTTGGGCCGCGCCAAGGAGCTGATCAAGACCGGCGGCGAAAACGTCTATCCGGCCGAGGTCGACGCGGTCTTCGCCGCCATGCCCGAGGTCGCCGACGCGGGCTGCTGCGGGGTGCCCGACCGGCAATGGGGGGAGGCGGTCAAGGCCTTCGTGGTGTTGAGGCCGGGGATGAGCCTGACGCGCGAGGAGATCACCGCCCGCTTCAAGGGCCAGATCGCCGGCTACAAGCGCCCGCGCTACATCGAGTTCGTCGACCAATTGCCGCGCGATCCCATCGGCAAGCTGCTGCGGCGCGAATTGGCGGCGCGGCCGGTGACGCCCGATCAGGCGGCCTAGCGGGCCTCCAGCGCCTTCCTGCCGTCTTCCTCGCGCGCAAAGGCGCGACCGTAAGCGGGCCGCGCCGTCAGCCGCGCGCGATAGGCCTTCAGGCTATCGGGGACGCCTTCGTCCAGCCCCACGCTTTCGGCAAGGATCAGGGCATAGCCGACGCAGATGTCGGCGACGGTGAAGCGGTCGGCGCACAGGAATTCGCGGCCCTCGAGGCGCCGCTCGACCTTGACGAGCCGCTTGTGGAACCACTTGGCGTAGGCCACCCCGGCTTCGGCCAGCCCCTTGTCCTTCTCGAAGATGGCGAAGCGCATGTAGACCGTCTGCGGGAAGGTGATCGTCGCGTCGGCGTGGTGGGTGTAGTCGCAATATTCGCCGTAGTCGCGCTCACCGGGCGCGATGGCGAGCGGGGTGTAGCCGTCGCGCGTGGCGAGGTAATGCGCGATGGCGCAGCTCTCGGTCATCCGCGTGTCGCCGTCGATCAGCAGCGGCACGGTGCCGAGCGGGTTCAGTTCGAGATATTCGGGCGCGAGGTAGCGCGGAGGGAACGGCAGGATCCTGAGATCGATGTTGACCCCGGCTTCTTCCGCCGCCCAGGTCGCGCGCAGACCGCGCGAACGGGCGCAGGTATAGAGGATCGGCGTGGTCATGCGGCCCGGTCTAGTGCGCTTCGTGCGCGCCGACACCCAGCACTTTGTGCAAGACAAAGGCGATAATCCCGCCGAGCACCAGCCCAACCACCGCCGACAGCGCGGCATAGGTCAGCCATCCGAGCACGCCGCCGAGCGCGCCCGCGGCACTCTTCACGGCATATTCCGCGCCGTGGACGATGTCGTAGATGGCGTGGAACCCGATCTCGTGGGTGCCGTGGACGATAATCCCGCCGCCCACCCACAGCATCGCGATGGTGCCGATGATCGAGAGCGCGGTGAGCAGCTTGGGCACGAAGCGCAGCAGGAACCGCCCGAAGGCCTGGGCCGAGGCGCTGGCCTTCTTGGTCATGTGCAGCCCGAGATCGTCGATCTTCACGATCCCGCCGACCGCGCC
>Ga0073934_10007311_pt1 | contig 15475 bp, 17 predicted proteins | sample LarsenN4metaG_FD_76834 | JGI IMG/M metagenome (GOLD analysis project Ga0073934, IMG submission 76834) | Hot spring sediment bacterial and archeal communities from British Columbia, Canada, to study Microbial Dark Matter (Phase II) - Larsen... ...
CCTTCGTCTTGATCACTTTATCTGCCGTCGTCATTTTCTCCTCGCTTCCTTTCTGCAGCTACTCGCTGCTCTTGGACTACGAGGACTTTATCACTACTGTCAGATTTAGTCTTAGCACTTACAATAAAAGGCACGGTCGCGATCCAAACCGGTGCCCGTGGCTAACAGGCCCACCGAGAAGGCAAGTAACGCTCCGACGAGTAGTGCCACGATTACGTCTCGTTGGCTTTCCGCCGTCTAACGTTCACGGTCACCGGCCGCCAGAGTAATCGAATAATATCTCTTCACGGCCCGTGGCCAAGACATTGCAAAAAATACTACTTGGAGGGCGGGCCCGGTGCACCGTGTGGTTAGACTTTGATTTACCGGTAAGCCTCTCGCCGATGGCGGATTCTGACAATGTCAACGATCCGTTGTCGGTCATCGACGCTGTAAACAACCCGGTAGTCTCCAATTCGAATACGCCACAGCTTCTGTTCGCCCTGCAGCTTACGAGACCCGGAAGGCCGTGGGTCTTGGGCGAGACCGTCGATCCTAGATATCACCCGTCGAACGATGGAAGCGTCGAGTGCCTCCAGCTCGCGGCGAGCCGAACGCGCGAAAGTGATCGCATAGTCAGCCATCAGAACTTAACTTGCCCCGCCGGCGCAATCTCCGCTTTACGGATTCAAGCGTCTCGCGTGGCTCGTCTTGGCGCTGACGCGCCACGGTAGCGTCATAGAAGTCCTCCCAGACTTCGGAATGCCTCCTTAAATCGATCACCACCGCTGTCTTTTCGCCTCGTTCATTTACGACAAACTGAACACCTTTCACAGAAACACCTCCAAGGTTGCTCACTTTACCGTTCAGTCAGAAAGAAGTCTAACGCGATGCCGCTGAGCTGCTAGCGGCAGATAAATAAACATACCACCGAGTCTCGCCGTCGGCTCTAGCGGCTGGGTTAGCTGTTTTGTGCACTGCACACCGCGAGCAAGTGGCTCCAGAGCAGCTCGAGCTTAGGCCAGGTTCGACCATCCGGGCGCTTAGTAGCGGTGAGGAAGTCACGCACGTACGCTTCTTTTCCAATCAGTTCCCCTTGGTAACGATCCAGTTCGGAGTCGTACGACGTCCAACGAACCGTGGGCTCCTCTTCCTTGATCGTAGTATCGAGGAACCATTCGATGGACACCGCCCTACTATTTCCAGCACTTAACAACGAAAAATGTTTTACGCAAACACTGCATATATGTAGTCTTTGTCGGCGATGGCCCGGGGCTCGATTCTGGCCGACCTTAATCGGTGGATAGGCTTCCGCCAACTCCGCATGAACGCGTTCCAACCGTTCCCAGTAATGAAGAGGAACTCGTTCCAAAGGTTCCAGGGGTTCCAACTCTTCGAGTGTTCCAGGCGTTCAAGCAATCGAAGAGAGGAGCCCGTTCCAAAAGTTCCAGGGGTTCCAACTCTTCGAGTGTTCCAGACGTTCAAGCAATCGAAGAGAGGAGTCCGTTCCAAAGGTTCCAGGGGTTCCAATCGTTCCAGCTGATTAAGCCGCTTCGATAAAAACGGTTCCAATTGTTCCAGCGGTTTAAGAGATTTCGGATGAGCGCAATGCACTCGAACTGCTGTACTTCGGGCCGCGCATTTCGCTTTGTTTTAAATGATCGATCAGATGCTTGATCATCGTAGATAGCCGTTTCAAAGCCATTGTCATTTCGTTTGCCGCTTGCGGATCGATATATTTCTGATCAAGAGCCACGTAGACCTGCGAACGCAGTTCGCCGCAGGATGCTTTGGCAACGTAAAGAAATTGCCCAAACTCTTGATTGCCGCCCCGCTCAAAGCCCTCTGCTATATTGGACATGATCGAGACAGCCGCCCGTCGCATTTGATCCCTCAAACCATAGTCCCGCGAAAGTTTGGATGCTTGCGCAAGCGTGTAAACTTCTTGCGTTAAACGGCGCGCTATTTGCCAAATTTCCAAGTCCTCAAAATTTTTGATCGGCATTTTCCCTCCTCAACGATTGGAACCTTTGGAACAGCTGGAACATTTGGAACTCCTAGAATTTCCGGAGCAGCCCGACAATTTTCCCGGCGATGCGGAACTCTCCTTCCGAAACTTTGATCGCAGGGTATTTTTCGTTTTCCGCTTTGAGCGTGACCACGCCGTCTTTTTTGTAGAACCGCTTTAACGTCGCCTCGCCGTCGATCACGGCGCAGACGATCTCGCCGTTTTCGGCCGTGCTCTGCTGTTTCAAAATCACCCGGTCGCCGTCCTGGATGCCGGCGCCGATCATGCTGTCGCCCTTGACCACTAAAGCGAACTGTTTGCCGCTGGCCATGTCACTTGGGATCGCGAGTAACCCTTCGGTATTCTCCTCGCTCAAAAACGGTTTGCCGGCGGGCACCCGGCCGAGCAAGGGGATTTCTCGGGTTGCGCTCAAGGCGGCTTTGCCCAAAGCGTTGACGACCTCGAAGGCGCGCTTGCCGACTCGGCGAATATAGCCCTTTTTCTCCAGCGCCTTCAGATGATCCGAAACGCCGTTGGTCGAAGCAATTTTAAACTGCTTGCCGATCTCTGCAATTGACGGGGCAAAGCCGCGCTCGCGAATCGTCTTAAGAATGAAATCATAGATCGCTTTTTGCCGGTCGGTCAGCGCGGGCAGCATGATTTTCGGTATACTGAAAATAATTTCAGTAGTCAATAGCGCAGCAAGAGGGGGCGCCTGGTTCGAGGCGTTTTAGTCGTTCAAATCGTTCAGGCCGTAGAATTCACCCGGTTCAGACCGCCCGAAACGTGTAACGGAGCGTAGCGGTCCGATTATAGATACGCACGGCGGAGGTGACTAGCCTTCATGCAAATCAAATCAGGAACGGAGAGCTATCTACTTTCGTTGGTCAAGCGCACCCATTTACCTTCATTACTATTGGTGTCCACCCGTCTAAATTCCCACACTTCGCCATTACTATCGAGCGCGTGGACACTGGTTCGCAATCGGTTTCCGTCAAAAGCACTGGCCGTTGTTATCTGGATAAACTTGGCTCTTTCTTCTTCCATTTGTCCCTCGCCCTTCCCTGAAAAATCGAACCCAATATCCTAAAAGAGGCGTAGCCCCGTCAAGATGACAAAACATGTCAGCGCCGGCATTTGTGGAACAAATTTGACTTTTTGATTTAATTTGGCCCGGGCGCTAAGGTCGAATTAACGATTCGGCGGGGAAAATGCTGTCCCAAGATTCAGAAACCCTTCAAACTGCGCCACGCGAGGATTGGAACTCGAACGCGTCAGACTTTTTTTCTCTGATGCGAGAGATAATCGACCAGGAGATATTCCCCTAGGCGATCCGGACGAGTGTAGAAAGCGCGGCCTTTATTAATGCGCGTGAGATCGTTGACGAAGCCGCGCAAAACGGGGCTATCATCGAGCATGAAGGTATTGATGGTAATGCCTTTGCGGGTCAGCCGCTCGGCTTCTTTCAAGGTTTCTTCGGCGGCCCGTTGGCTGATGCCGCCGAAGCTGAGCGGCCATTCGCAGTAGAGTCTTCCCTGACGGCAGTAGGCGGTCGGCTGTCCGTCGGTAATCACGATCACCTGTTGATTCGCGCTCGGTTTGCGTTCCAGCATCGTCGAAGCGAGATGCAGGCCATCTTGCAAGTTGGTAAAAGGATCGCCCATGTTCCAGGTGGCCTGGGGGAGGTCCTTGGCTTTCAGCTCGACGGCGCGGGTAAAAAAACCGACGATGCCGAAATAATCCCGCGGGTGCAGCGCGCGCACTAAACTTTCCATTGCCAGAGCAACTTTTTTGGCTGCGGCAAAACGCCCTTCCCAGCTCATCGACCAGCTCATGTCCAAGAGCAAGACCGTGGCGGCTCGGGTATTGTGCTCGGTATCGTAAACGGCAAAATCACCGGGGCGGATCCTGACCGGCACGCCGCCGCCGTGTAAAATCGCGTTTTTCAGGGTCTGGATCATATTAATGTGCAGCGGTTCGCCCTGAATGTGCGGCCGGCTGGTCTCTAAAATCACTTCGTGGGTGCCGCGGCGATGAGTCGTATGGCGCCCCATGCCGTCGCGCCGGAGTTGCTGATAGATATCGCGCAACGCCAGTTGACCGACGCGCCGGACGCCCTTGGGCGTGAGATCGAAGCGCTCGCCCTTTTCCAGAACATAACCGCCTTCCTCAAGCAGCGATTGCATGCGCATGACGCCCTCGAAATCCTCTTTGGGCTCGCCGCCGAGAAGTTTTTCCAAAAGGTCTTTATCGACGTCCTTGAGCTGCAGGCTCGAAAGCTGACTTTCGAGCCTGCGTAGCTCCTCCATGCGCTCCATCAGTTCCTGCGATTGCTCGAAGTCCACCGGGGTTTGGCCGCGGAATAGGCTGCCTTCGCGGCGCAGCCAGTTCTCCAGTTTGCGGATTTGATCGAGTTGCATCAGCAACTGCTGGAACTCTTGTTCCGCATGGGCGTTTTCGAATCGGTAGGAAGTGAGCTTTTCGATCGCTTCGCTGGTTTTGCCGGGCAGGTCGTTGAGAAACTGTTTTTTTTCCTGGGTGTTCTGCCCCGACTGATCCAGCTCATCAAGGATCTGTTTTTCTTCCTCGATCACTGAATCAAGCCGCTCTTGCATCTGCTCCATCGCCGATTGCAATCGGTACTCATCATAGAGCTTGCGCATCTCGCGGGCTACCTGCGAAAGCAGATCTTCGATGCCTTTGGTCTGTTTGTCGCCGTTTTTGATGCCTTTTTGCATCAATCGGCGCATCGCCTGCTGCAGGTCTCCCGTGTCGTTCATGTTCTCGTTCAGCTGATCGAACACGGAATCCGGATCGAGAGAGTTCCGGCGCTCGCCCTTCCAGCGGCTATAACGAAAATGCGCCATGACGGATTGGGTTCTCTAAGGCGAACGGCTATTTGCCGTAAGTGGCCCGACCTCCCTCGATGTCCTTGTTGAGTTTTTGGTGCAGGTGTAACCCTTCGAGTACAAACTCGGTAGCCGACGCCATCATGCTCGGCGCCTCGGAGACCCCGAGGGATTTGATCGCTTCTTTGAGCCCGGGAATCTCTTTAATTCCTTCGAGGTAATCCTGGGACGGCATCTGATCGGAGACTTCTACGCCCCAGCCGGAATTGAAGTATTCGATCACCTTCTGCAACGAATTGAGATTAAAGTACTGATCGAAGACTTTGACGATCGAGCGATTGATTAGTTTTTCCACCAGATCGCCTTCCTTTTTGTCCTCGCCGACGTATTCCATCTCGATTTTGCCGGTCGTCGAAGCTTGCAGCGAATGCAAATCGCTGATCCGCGGCACGATGTCGTGCTCCTTGCAGCGCAGCGCCCGCTTTTCGGCATTGCTGATCAAGCTTTCGTAATTGTTGATGGTCACACGCACGCTAACGCCGGAGGATTGGTTGATTTCATTGGATTTGCGCGCTTCGAAAGTGAGCTGGCCGAGGATCTCTTTCATGAAACGCGGCACTTCGACCGGACTGGTGCGCCGGTCGGTCGGAGTCGCCTCCTGTTCCATGATGTTGATCTCGTCATCGATATTTTTCGGATAGTGAGTGCGAATCTGCACGTCGAAGCGGTCCTTGAGCGGCGTGATAATGCGACCGCGGCTGGTGTAGTCTTCCGGGTTTGCGCTTGCGACGATGACCACGTCGAGGGGCAGGCGAATCTTATAGCCTTTGATCTGGACGTCTTTTTCCTCCATCAGATTAAATAGGCCGACTTGCACCTTTTCCGTCAGGTCGGGCAGCTCGTTGATGGCGAATATGCCGCGGTTGGTGCGCGGCACCAAACCATAATGAATGGTCTCCTCGTCGGCCAGGTAGCGCCCTTCGGCGACTTTGATGGGATCGATCTCGCCGACCAGATCGGCGATGGATACGTCAGGAGTCGCGAGCTTTTCGCCGTAACGATGGTCGCGGTCGACCCACTGGATCGGCAGCGCGTCGCCCAGCTCGGCGGCGCGTTTGCGGCAAGCACGGCAAATCGGCGCGTAGGGATTGTCATTGATCTCGCAGCCTTCGACGATGGGGATCCGTTCATCGAGCAAGCTGGTAAGGCCGCGAATGATGCGCGACTTGCCCTGGCCGCGCTCGCCGAGAAAAACCATGTGATGGCCCGAAAGGATGGCGTTTTCGATTTCGGGTATGACGGTTTCGTCGTAACCGACGATGCCCGGCAGGATGCGTTGTCCGCTTTCAAGATAGCGCACGAGATTTTTGCGCATTTCATCCCGCACCGACAAGACCGCGGTGCTGTTCTTTTTGAGATCTGCCAAAGTTTTTGCCTCGCTCACAGGTTCAGGCCTCCCTCTCGATTATTATTGAAATTGCTGATGGCCGAGCTTAGCCGGCTGGATCTAACAAATTTTTGAACCGGGGCTGTAGCCGATCGAAGCTCTCGAACAAATGTTGCGGTATGACTCGCGTCTCGCCGATGACCGGCATAAAATTGGTGTCCCCTTCCCAACGCGGCACGACGTGCCAATGGAGATGCGCTTCGATACCGGCGCCGGCGCACTTGCCGAGATTCATGCCCACATTGACGCCGCCGCAATTAAACGTCTGGCGCACGATGTCGATGGCGCGGCGCAGGACTTCGTTCAATTCGCTAAAAGCATCGCCGGACAATTCGGCGGGATTGTTTTCGTGCGCCTTGGGCGCGACCAAAAGATGGCCGTTATTGTACGGATACTTGTTCATCATGACGACGGCATGTTGGGTGTGGGTCAAGACCAGCGCGGCTCTGGCATCGGCCTCGCGATACTTGGTGCAAAAAATACAGCCGGTCTCTTTTGCGCCTTCATCGATATAGGCCATGCGCCAAGGCGCCCAGAGCTGTTTCACTCATCATCTCCGTCGGCGATCGGATCGTAGGGCTGGCCGTCTACGCGCAGGCGCAGTTCCTTACCGACCTTAAAAAAAGGCACGCGCTTGGCCGCCACGGAAACCAGCGCGCCGCTTTTCGGGTTGCGTCCCTGACGGGCGCGACGCTGTTTGACGACAAAGCTACCGAAGCCGCGTATTTCGATGCGGTCGCCCTGCGCGAGAGCGTCTACCATAGAATCGAAGATTGCATTGATGATGACTTCCGAATCACGCCGTGAAAGATGAGGAAAGCGCTTATTGACCTCATCGATCAAATCCCTTTTAGTCATATCATTCCCCCCACAACTTCAGAACTAGGCAAAAACCGATTATTGGAGCAGCACGGGCGACCACTCATAGCGCAGCCAGCCGCGCTCCAAGCCGGGAAGTCGCCGCCCGAATACGCCCATAAAAAACCGTTCCCACCACTTCTCCTGTTCGGGGCGGGAATAATAAACCGCGGGCTCATCGGCGATGCCGGCCCGCTTCGCCGCTAGTTCGATGGCATCTTCCAGAGTACCGATTTGATCGACCAAACCCAAGTCCTTGGCTTGGGCGCCGGAATAAATTCGGCCATCGGCAAGTTTGCGCACTTCCGCTTCGTCCATCCCGCGCGACTGCGCAACGGCGGCCACGAACTGCCCGTGCACGTTATCGACCAGAGACTGAAGAATCTGCCGCCCTTCCGGAGACAGCGGCTGAAACGGCGAACCCAAATCTTTGTTGACGCCGCTTTTGACGCTCAACCCCTTAACGCCCACCTTCTTCATCAGCTCCTCAACGTTGGTGAGCTGCATGATCACACCGATGGAACCGGTCAATGTACCGGCGTTGGCGACGATTTTGTCGCAGGCGCTGGCGATGTAATAACCGCCTGAGGCGGCGGTACTTCCCATCGAAGCGATAAACGGCTTCTTCTTTTTGGCGCGCTGAATCTCCTCGAAAATCTCCTGAGTGGGCGCCACCGCCCCGCCGGGCGAATCGACTCTGACGACGATCGCCTTAACCCACGGCATCTCTCGGAAACGGCGCAGTTCGGCGAGCACCACTCGCGAATCGTCGATAGCGCCCTCGATTTGCAGCACACCGACACCGTCGCCGGAAAAGAGCGCCAGAACTCGCGAGTCTCCGCCGGTGGAATAAGCGAAGAAAAAGACCGCGGTAAAAATTAATGATACCAGAGCGAACAAGATTCCCAGTCCGCGCAAAATGAAATGCTTGTGCTTGCCGGCCATGACGATTTTTTAGCGCCGCCCCTTGCGGCCGCTCTGGGGTTCATCCTCGCGGTCCAAGCGCAGTTCATCGCCCAGCAGAGACTCGAAGGAAAAACGACCGCCTTCCTTTTCTCGTTTCAGATAATTTTCCATTTCCTGGCGCTCTTCGGAGCGACGGAGAGCGCGCACACTCAGGCCGATTTTGCGGTCGGCGGGGTCGATGCTGACGACCTCGGCTTCGATTTCATCGCCAACTTTGTAAAGGCTCGACGGCTTGTCGATGCGCTCGGAACTTAGCTGCGATACGTGAATCAATCCTTCGACACCCTCGTCGATGCGAACGAAGACGCCGAAATCGGGCACGCTGGTGATCTGGCCCTTTATCTTGGAACCGACCGGGTGCCGGCTGGCCACCACTTGCCAGGGATCCGGGGACATCTGTTTGATGCCCAGTGAAAACCGTTCGTTCTCGACGTTTACCCCGAGCACTTTCGCCTCGACGATATCGCCCTTTTTATACAGCTCCGAAGGGTGCTTGATCTTTTTGTTCCAGTGCAGATCCGAAATGTGGACGAGACCGTCGATGCCTTCCTCGATGCCGACAAAAATTCCAAATTCGGTGATATTGCGAACCGGACCCTTGACCACGGTTCCCACGGGATACTTTTCTTTTGCCGCTTCCCAGGGATTGGCCATGATCTGCTTGAGCCCAAGCGAAATGCGCCGGTGGCCCGGATCCACGTTCAGCACCGCGACTTCGACTTGCTGCCCGACTTGGAGGATCTTCGATGGATGAGCGACCTTGCGCGTCCACGACATTTCGGAAATATGAATCAGGCCTTCGACCCCGCTTTCCAGTTCTACAAAGGCACCGTAGTCCATCAAGCTGATCACCTTGCCCTGGATGCGCGCGCCGACGGGATATTTTTCGGCCACGGTATGCCAGGGATCCGGAGTCAACTGCTTCATGCCGAGCGAAATACGCTCCTTCTCGGTATCGAACTTGAGCACCACCACTTGAATTTTTTGACCCACCTGAACGATTTCCGACGGATGGCTGATCCGTCCCCATGACATATCACTGATGTGAAGGATTCCGTCGATGCCGCCGAGATCCACGAACGCGCCGTAGCCGGTGATATTCTTGACCGTGCCCTCGAGAATCACTCCCTCTTCAAGAACCTTTAAGATCTCCTGCTTCAGCGTGTCGCGCTCCTTCTCCAAAAGAACGCGGCGCGAAACCACCACATTGCCGCGCGCCCGGTTAAACTTGAGTATGGCAAAGCGATCGGTGGTGCCGATGAAGCGGTCCAGATTGCGGCTCGGACGAATCTCTACGTGCGAGCCGGGAAGAAATCCGGGCACGCCGACATCGACCTTGAAGCCGCCCTTGACCTTGCCGACGATTCGCCCCTCCACGCCGCGGCCTTCATTGTAAGCATTTTCGAGCTCTTCCCAGATCTTGAGGTTTTCCGCGCGCTGGCGCGACAGTACGATACCGCCGCCTTCGCCCTCGGAAGTCTCAAAATAGACATCGACGTCGTCGCCTACTTTCACCAGCAGATTGCCCTGGCGATCGGTGAACTCCTGAATGGGCGTCTGTCCTTCGGACTTGTAACCGACATCGATGAGAACATGCGTCGCCGTGATGCCGACCACTTTGCCCTTGACCACACCGCCGGGTCTGACCGTGCGCAGGCTCTCCTCGAAAAGCGCCTCGAACTCGCTGGTGGCGCCTGCGGTCGCGCCTTTTAATTCTTCCGTTTGAGCCATGTGAAAACCAACTCCGATCTTATTAATTTTCTCGTGCTTTGTTTTTAACCAGTTCCAATACCAGCGCCGCCACCGCATCGGCATCGAGACTGGATGAATCGATCCTTAGCGCATCGCCGGCTTGGCAGAGCGGCGCCAGGTCACGTTCGCTGTCGCGCTTGTCGCGCTCAACCAGCTCGCGCTGAGTTTCCTCGAAGCTGACCCTCCGCCCGGCGGCGACCAGTTCTTCAAAACGGCGGCGCGCGCGCTCATCTATGGAGGCGTCGAGAAAAATCTTCACCTCAGCCTCTGGAAAAACGACAGTGCCGATGTCCCGGCCTTCAGCCACAACGCTGCCGCGCCGCCCAATGTCGCGCTGCAGTTCCAGCAAGCGCGCACGCACAACTTTGAGCGTGGACGATTTCGAGGCCATTTGACTCACTTCGGGCGCGCGGATTTCCGAGGCAACGTCGGCGCCGTCGAGCAACACGGCGAGCCGGCCGTCCTTTTCGCGCAGATCAATAGCGGTCGAATGGACCAACTTCGCCATTTGAGCATCATCCGCCAAATCGATACCCTCACGCAAGAGCTTAAGCGCGAGCGCGCGGTACATCGCACCGGTATCCAAATAAGTGTAGCCCAGCTCGCGCGCCAGCCGTTTAGCCAAGGTGCTCTTGCCCGCGCCCGACGGCCCGTCGATGGCGATGATCACGCCTGCCTCATTTCCGCGCCGACTATCCTCTCTATCCGCGTTTAATGCAAACAAATCTGCTCCAGCAATTCAAAAAAAGTCGGAAACGAAATATCTGCGCAGCGGGCGTCATCGATGATCACGCCGTCGACGCTCAGCAAGCCCGCAATGGCAAAGGACATGGCGATACGGTGGTCCGCAAAGCTGCGCACCGAGCCGCCTTGAATCACATGATTGCCGTAGATCGTCATGCCGTCGCTCCGGTCATCTACCTTGATTCCGATCGAGCGCAAACCCTCGGCCATTGCAGCGATGCGATCGGACTCTTTATAGCGCAATTCCCGTACGTCGGTAAAAATCGTTCTGCCTTCGGCCGCCGCTGCTGCGATCGCCAGGATCGGGTACTCGTCGATCGTTCGAGCAACCCACTCCGGCCCAACCTCCACGCCATGAAGTTTACCGCCGCGTACGCGAAAATCCGCCACTGGTTCGCCGGCTTCAAAGCGCTGGTTAAATTTTTCGATCACCGCTCCCATGCGGAGCAAAATTTCGATCACGCCATCGCGGGTCGGATTACAGCCGACGTTGCGGACCGTCAAATCGGAGCCCGGTAGGGCAGCGGCCGCCACCAGGAAAAAGGCCGCCGAAGAGATGTCCCCCGGGATGCGCACGTCCTGGCCGACAAGATCCTGCCGCCCCTGCAAGCTAATCGTGCGCCCGGCCAACGAAACTTTCCCGCCGAACCCGCGAATCATGACCTCGGTATGATCGCGCGACGGTTGCGGCTCGGTAATCGCGGTTGAGCCGTCCGCTTGCAGCGCAGCCAGCAAAATCGCCGATTTCACCTGCGCGCTGGCGATGGGCATCGCATATTGGATTCCGTGTAAACCGCCGCCCTCGATCTCCAAAGGAGCCAACCCGTTGCCGCGTTTGCTTTTGATCTGCGCCCCCATCTGGGTCAGCGGATCGATGATTCGTTGCATCGGCCGCTGGCGAAGCGAAGCATCGCCGTCGAGTTCGCTGTGAAACGGCAGCCCGGCCAGCAGGCCGGCCATGAGTCGCATCGTCGTCCCGGAATTGCCGCAATCGATGGTCGCATGCGGCGCGTGCAAGCCGCGCCACCCGGAGCCGTCGACGAACAGCGCAGCGCCATCGCGGCCGATCTCCACGCCCATCTGCCGAAAGGCGCGCACCGTGCGCGAATTGTCGTCGCCACCCGAGAGATTAAAAATTCGCGACCGGCCGCGGGCGATACTGCCGAAAATAACCGCCCGGTGCGCGATTGATTTGTCGCCGGGCACGCTAATGTCGCCGTAAAGCGGCTTGTTAATCGGCTCGATGCGTTTCATGTACCCTGCCAGCAAATCGCCCTACGGTATCTGTGCGCGGGCCTCGAACGCACGGCTAAACTCTCTTTCCAACAAAGCGCCTTTTTCGTGCTGAATCCAGCGGTTGAGCTGTTCAAGATATTTGATGTAATCGTTTAGCGAGCGTCCGAGCGCCCGCTTGTTCATCAAACAAATGTCGCGCCATAGCTCGGGCCGGCTCGAGGCGATGCGCGTAAAGTCCTTAAAACCGCCGGCGCAATAATTTTTGAGATCGACGCCGTTTACCTCGGTGCGCTCAAGGGCGTTTACCAGAGCGTAGACCAAGACGTGCGGCAGATGGCTGATCACGCCGAGCACTCGATCGTGAACTTCAGGAGCCATGATCTCCACTTCGGCGCCGACTCTGCGCCAGAGGCTGGCGACTTTCTCCAATGCCCTTGCATCGGTCTTCTTAGTCGGTGTCAGCACCGTGCGGCGACGCGCAAACAGATTTTCCCGCGCCGCTTGGGCTCCCCACTGTTCGCTGCCGGCGATCGGATGGCCAGCGACAAACGAGATGTGTTTCGGCAGCAGCTTGTCCATGCCGCGTACAATTTCCCCTTTAACGCTGCCGACGTCGGTCACGATACAGCCGCGTTCGAGCTTGGGCAAGAAAGCCTTGGCCAGCGGCACGATGGTTTCCACCGGCGTGCCGAGGACAAGAAGATCAACGCCGCAGGGTAAATCGTCGGGGCTGAGAAAGTAGCTGTCGATGATGCCTCTCTTTTTGGCGAGCTTGAGATTGGCTTCGCCGCGGCCATAGCCGACAATCTCCTTGACCAGTTTTAGGCGGCGCATGTCGAGCGCCAATGAGCCACAAATCAGCCCGACGCCCGCAATTGCCATCTTTTCGAACCTCACTGTCACAAACCTGCTTGTCCTTTGTTAAGAATTCTTGATGACCTGCTGCAACGCTTCGATGAAGCGCTCATTCTGCTCCATGGTCCCAACGGTGACGCGAATGTGCTGCGGAAAACGGTAGCCGCCCATTGGACGAACAATGACCCCTTGGGCGAGCAGTTGCTGGAATACTTCCTGGCCCTTGCCAACGCGCACCAGGACAAAGTTGGCGTGACTCGGCACGAAGTCCAAATTCAGACGTCGAAACTCGCCCTCAAGAAAATCTCGCCCAAGCCGGTTTACCGTCAGACTGCGTTCGACATGCGCCGCGTCGTCAAGCGCGGCCAATGCGGCCCACTGGGCCGCGGCGTTAACATTAAAGGGTTGGCGCACCCGCTGCATCATGCCGATCAGTTCGGCGGGTCCCACGCCATAGCCGACGCGGAGTCCGGCCAGTCCATAGAGCTTGGAAAAAGTCCGCAGCGTCAGCAGCGCCCGGTCGGGGGTGTGATACTGTAGAGAGTCCGGATAGTCGGCATCCGTGACATATTCGAAGTAGGCCTCATCGACAATAAGCAACACATCGGGAGAAACTCTGGCGAGAAATTTCTCCCAGTCGGTACGGCGAAAAATCGTTCCGGTCGGATTATTCGGATTGGCCAAAAAGATCATGCGCGTGCGCCGCGAGACCGCGTCGGCAATGGCGGCGAGATCATGAGCATAGTCGCGCAGCGGCACCTGTACGGCTTGGGCGCCTACGGCTTGAACGATCAGTTGATAGACGATAAAGGCCTGCTCGGCCATGACCGTTTCGTCGCCGGGACGGAGAAAAGTTCGGGCCGCCAATTCGATGATTTCATTGGAGCCATTGCCGAAGATGAGCCGATCGGGCGCGGCGCCGAGCTTCTTGCTCAGACCCGTTTTTAAATAAAAACAATCCCCATCGGGATAAAGATGGAGCTGATCCAGTTTGGCGCGAATTGCCATTAGCGCTTTAGGAGATGGTCCCAGAGGATTTTCGTTTGAGGCAAGCTTCACCGAATTGGCGATGCCGTACTCGCGCTCGACTTCTTCTACCGGCTTGCCCGGTTCGTAAGGAATCAGCGAGCGGATGTATTCGGGTACCTGATCGATGGTTTTCATCGGCCGTTCGGATAGGAGCCCAGGATCTTTATGAATACGCAATGCTTCTCCAGCGCGGCGAGCGCCCGCTTCACGGCGGGCTGCTCGCGATGACCGAGCAGATCGAGAAAAAATAAATACTCCCAGGGCTTGTTTTTGATCGGCCGGGACTCGATCTTGCAGAGATTGATGCGGCTCCTGGCGAAGGGTTGAAGCATTCGGTAAAGCACGCCAGGCTCGTCTTTGGCGGAAAAAACGAGTGAAGTCTTGTCCCTGCGGCCCGGCCTGGTCGACGTTTTGCCGATCACCAGAAAACGCGTGATGTTGGTGGTTTGATCTTCAATATTGGCTGCCACCGATGCCAAACCGTAAACATCTTTTGCCAGTGCGCTGGAAATCGCCGCCACGGAGCCGTCCTTGCTAGCGGCCAAGGCGGCATGGGCCGTGCTCGCCACTTCCTCGACGGCGATATTGGGGAAGTGCGCCGCGAGCCAAGTACGGCATTGGGCCAGCGCTTGAGGATGCGAGATGATCCGCCGTACAGCATCGGCGCGCCCGCTCAGCGATAGCAAATGGTGATGAATGTCGAGAAAAATCTCGGCGCAGATTTGTAAATCGGAATCCACTAGACAGTCCAGAGTGTGCGCCACTACGCCTTCAGTGGAGTTTTCAATCGGCACCACTCCGAAAGAGGCGCGACCTTGAGAAACTTCTTGAAATACTTCGGCGATGCTGGCGGTCGGCTTGAGTTCGGAGGATGAGCCGAATTTCTCCTTCGCGGCAAGATGACTGTAGGTCGCTTCGGCGCCAAAAAAAGCCACCTTGAGCGGCGCTTCCAGTGAACGGCAGCCGGAAATGATTTCGCGATAGATCGCGCGGATGATGCTGGCAGGCAATGGCCCGCGGCTCAAACCAACAAGCCGGTCGAGAATTTCCTGCTCGCGTTGGGGAACGTAAACCTCTTGGTTGCTTAGGCTCTTGGTATGGCCGATACGCTGCGCCAGTACCGCCCGATCATTTAGAAGGTTAACGACTCGTTCATCAATTTGATCGATTTTTTTTCTTAGTCCATCGACCGACTCATTACGACTCAATGACGACCTCACGCGACGCGCCGGACCGCTCAATTCCTTCCTCGGCACCGTCGACGTAAGCTAGCTTAATAATTGGGGAATTGCAAATATTGAACAATCCGTCCAACTTGACTGATGTGAGCCCCGCGGCTATTTTCAAAAACTCATGCAAGAACTCGTCGTGCCGGCAGGGGCCGAGTCGAAAAATCTGCAAAACTTTTTGAAAAAGCGCTTTCCCATCGGCTACGTGCGCAAACTTTTTCGCAAAAACGCCATACGCCTTAACGGCCAGCGCGCCAAGCCCGATGACGCTGCCACAGCGGGGGACCTTATTCAATTGTATATTCCTTTCGAGGCGAAAAGCGGCATCGCGCCCGAGCGACACACCGCAAAAAACATCCCGATAGTCTATCAGGACGCGTCCCTGCTTGTGGTCAACAAACCGCCGGGGGTCGCCGTCCATGAGGGCAGGTCCGTCAGCCGAAGCGAGTCGCTCAGCGGCTTGATGGAGCGAATTTACGAGCAGGATAAATTTCCGCCAAAGCTTGCGCATCGTCTAGATAAG
>Ga0073934_10007312_pt1 | contig 15471 bp, 12 predicted proteins | sample LarsenN4metaG_FD_76834 | JGI IMG/M metagenome (GOLD analysis project Ga0073934, IMG submission 76834) | Hot spring sediment bacterial and archeal communities from British Columbia, Canada, to study Microbial Dark Matter (Phase II) - Larsen... ...
CACCAGCGCGCCGCGCTGGCCCGCGCCGCCGCGGGCGACTACGCCGGCAGCCTGCGCCACTTCATGGAGTTCGACAAGGTGCTGGCGCGGAGCGCGCTCGATCGCGCCATCCTCGGCGTCGGCCTGCAAACGCGCGGCGCCCAGAGCGATTACCCCGGCAGCACGCTCCATGGGCTGAACCAACTGTACGAAGCACAGAATCTCAACGCCCAGCGGGCGGAAGTGCTCTTCCAGGCCGGCCTGCTGGCCCTGGAAGCGGGCTGGACGAAGCCGTCCAGCGAGCATCCGGACGCGCCGCAGTTCCTTCGCACCGCCCTGGTCGATCTCGATCCGGACTTTGCGCAAGCGATCCTGGCGAAGCGCTACTACCGGCTCATGACCAATCGCTGGCCGGAGTTTCCCTCGGAGTGACGGGGACATCGACAGAACTGATGCGGGTGTTGATGTCGGCTGGATCGGGCCGCCGAACCTCCTGGCGGTCGGCGCTGGTGGTTCAATCTCGCCGCGGCGGGAGGCGTGCTGCGGTCGCCGCGTGCTCGACGATTGCGGCGGCGACATCGACGCCCGTGGTCGGGGCAAGGGCCCGCCAGCCAGGAACGGCGTTCACCTCTAGCACGTAGGTCTTCCCATCCAAACCTGGAAGCAGGTCGACGCCGCAGATCGGCGTGGCGAGAGCCTCGGCGGCCGCAAGGGCCAGACGCTGCTGGTCCGAGGTCAGCGCGACGGGTTCGGCCCGACCGCCCTGGGCGACGTTCGTCCGCCAGTCGTCCCGCGCCCAGCGCCGCATCGCCGCCAGGATCCGGCCGTCGAGCACGAAGGCTCGCACGTCGTGACCGACGTGCGGCACGAACTTCTGCAGATAAAGCACTTGCTGGACGCGCTCGATCGCCCGGAAGGTCCGCCAGGCGAGCTCGTACTCGCTGATGCGCACCATGCCCCGCCCCTCGGAGCCGAAGATCGGCTTGACGACGACGTCGCCGCCCAGCTGCTCGAAAGCTTCGAGGGCGGCGTCAGCGTGCTGGCAGACGATGGTCGGCGGCACGGTCAGGCCGGCGGCGTCGAGGCGGGCGGTGGCCAGGTACTTGTCGATGCAGGTCTCCAGCGCCGCGGGCGGATTGAGCACCTTGACTCCGCGGGCTTGCAGGCGGTGCAGCAGGTCCATGCGAAACACCACTTGCTCGAGCGAGCCGGGCGGCATCGTGCGGACAAGGACGCAATCAGTCCCCGCGAGACAGGCGGTTCCCACGGCCACGCCAGCGTGGAGACGGCGAAAATCGACGACCTCCGCCTGGTGGCCGAGCTGCCGGGCCGCCCGCAGGAGGTCCTGGACGTGCCAGCCCTGGCCGCCGCTGAGCAGGGCAAACCGGAGCGATCGGCTCACGCCAGCAACTCCTCGATGACGTGGCCGTGGACGTCGGTCAGACGGCGGTCGATGCCGTTGTGCCGGTAGGTCAGCTTCTCGTGGTCAATCCCGAGCAAGTGCAGAACGGTGGCGTGCTGGTCGTAACAGTACGTGGGGTTCTTGACCGCCCGATAAGACCATTCGTCGCTCTCCCCGTAGCTGACGCCGCCCTTGATCCCGCCGCCGGCCATCCAGGAAGTGAACGTGTCCGGGTTATGGTCGCGTCCTTTGCCTCCCTGGGTGCAGGGCATGCGGCCAAACTCCGTGGTCCAGATGACGATCGTGTCGTCGAGCATGCCGCGAGCCTTCAGATCCTTGAGCAGCCCGGCGGCAGGCTTGTCCATGCTCGTGCCCATGTCGCCGTGGTCGCGGGCGATGTCTTCGTGGGAATCCCAGTTGCGGCGGGGGAAGCCGTTGTCGGCCCCGCTCCAGATCTGCACGAAGCGTACGCCGCGCTCCAGCAAGCGTCGGGCGATGAGGCAGCGCTGACCAAACTCCTCGGTGATCTTCTGATCCAGGCCGTAGAGTCGGCGAGTCGCTTCAGTTTCCCTGGAAATGTCCAGCACCTCGGGGGCGCTGAGCTGCAAGCGGGCGGCCAGCTCGTAGGACGCGATGCGGGCTTCGAGCCGCGAATCACCGGCGCGGGCAGCTTGATGCTCGCGATTCAGCCGTTCCAGCAACGCCAGACTGTCCTTCTCCCCCTGCGGCGTGATGTAGCCGTTCTCGGGCGGATAAAGGTCGAAGATCGGGTTCCTGGCGCCGACCTTGACCATCGTGCCCTGATAGGCGGCAGGGAGAAACCCGGAGCTCCAGTTGGCAGGACCGTTCGGAGCGAAGCCGCGCGGGTCGGGCAGCACGACGAAGGCGGGCAGGTCCTTGCTCATGCTGCCCAGTCCGTAGGTGATCCACGCCCCCATGCCGGGGAAGCCGGGCAGCAGGAAACCCGTCGCTTGCATGAACGTCGCTGGGCCGTGAACGTTCGACTTGGAGACCATGGAGTGGATAAAGGCAATGTCGTCCACGCAACTGCCGATGTGCGGCACCAGATCGCTGATCCACTTGCCGCACTGGCCGTACTGCTTCCAGCCCCAGGGGCTTCGCATCACCGCTCCGGGATCGCTCTGGAACAGCTCGACCTTGCCGCCGGGATCGAACTTCTGGCCGTCGCGCTGGATGAGCAAGGGCTTGTAGTCGAAGGTATCGCACTGGCTGGCGGCCCCGGACATGAAGAGCTGCACGACCCGTTTCGCCCGCGCCGGATGGTGCAAACCGCCGTTGAACTCTGGCTTGCCCTTGCCGAGGCCTGGCGTATCGGCGAGCAAGCCATCCTGGCCCAGCAGCCAGGCCAGGGCGACGCCGCCCAGCCCGCCTCCGGCTTGCCAGAGGAAGTCGCGTCGCGTCGAAGTCTGCTGGGTCATGGCATGGGTTCCACGGCCGGTGCTACTGGTCTGACCACTTGGCGACGCTTGTCAACATCCCACAGCGCGAAACCGTCGTCAACCCCTACCTGGAGAGGATTCTTGCGGCCCAGCTTGCCGCCGTCGTCCTGGTCGTCTGGACCGACCGAGTAGAAGACGATGCCGGTCTCCGTGCGTTTCATCTTGAAGCCCTGGCCGTACGGATCGATCGGGATCGACCGGACGAACGGCTTGAGGTCGTCGAGCTGCTCGGGCCAACGGCCGTGCTGGAGTCGGTAGCGTTCGGCGGCGAGGGCGAGGACCACGCAGCCCTGCGTGGCTAGCCGCCGATGCTCCGTCGAGGCGATCTTGTCGACTGCTGGAAGAACCAGCAAGGCGTGCATGCTAAGGTATCGCCGCACGATCGAATGATGCATGCGCCTGATCCTGAGACTCCACTCGGCAAACTCCCGGCGCTGTTCGCTGCTGGGCTTCCTGGCGATCTCGATAGCCTGGGTCAGCTGCTCCAGGACGGTGGCGCAGTTGCTGTCATTCCAGCCTGGTAAGCCCACTGCCCGGACCGCGGTCGGCGGCCCGCCTGGCATGGGGACATTGAGCATGTAGTCATAGCGATCCATGCCCGCTCGCTCGCCGCGCAGGGCGATCAACAGAGCTGGCTCGGACAGGCGGTCCTCGTAGGCCCGCTGCAGTCGCTCCAGCTCTGCGGGAGATGCCTCACCCTGACCCAGCACCCGTTGCAGATGTTCAACAGCAAGGTCGTCGACAGCGAAGCGTACGAGCTGGCATATAACCAGGGGCTCATCGCCATAGGCCCCGCCGGCGTGCAGCAGGCAACGATCGAGGACGATCGCCTCGTCGTACTTGCCCTCGGCGGCTCGCATCTGGGCGGCGATGCCCAGGAGCCGTGCCACAGTCCGGATCTCCGAAAGCAGGGGAATGGGGCCATTGAGGTAGTCGAAGTCCGGCGGCAGGACCAGTCTCCCCTTCGGCTGATCGGCCAGTTTCTGGGCCTCGCGGCGGGCGTCCTCGGTCAGGTCCAGCACCTTGCGAAAGGCTTCGAGTATTTGGGCGTCGGGGACCTCGTTGGGGGCCAGCTGCTGGAACCGCTCTTCCGCAGTCGGTGAGCCGATGTCCATTTCCGTCGCTGGGGTCAAGCGGTTGTACAAAGGCGCGTCCCAGCCCCCTGGAAGCAGGGCAGCGACGCGCTCGACCGTCAAGGCACTGTTCTTGTCGTCCGGGATGGTCCGTCGGCTTGCCTGGATGTCGTCCCAGCGCCAGCCGGGGTCGAGCCGATCGGCCTCGGCCCGGGCCTGCTTGAGCCGGCTCGTGCCGAGATACCACGATGCCGCGACGGTCACCGCAGCGGCGAGCAGGACAACCATGCCGGACCACAGAACGGCCCGCAGCCAACGGCGGCGCGGCCGAGAAGGTGGTGACACGGCTGGAGGATCGACGCTCATGGGGACAGCCTCCGCGGGGAAACCATCGCTTGCATTCTAACCGCTGGTGCGTGCGTGGGGAGGCCATCGCCTAATGAGCGGCGAAGGGAGCGAAGCGGATCAAGTGGATCTCCTGCGGCAAAGCCAGTTCCGCTGGAAACGTCGGGAGGCCCTCACAAATGCTCGAATAACAATCTCGTGGCAGGGAACGGTGCAATAAATCACCTGGTTGCCATGGACGAAATACCTCACTCGGCGAACCAATGGGAAGGGCGAGCCGAGAAACGAAAACTCAGCCATTTGGCAGACCTGGCAGGCAACGCGATCAGCGAATCGCACCACTGCACGAGGGTTGGCCGCTTCGATGTCGTCGAGCAGCCCCTGGAACTCAGCGTCAGCAGTCTCGAGCCAGCGGACAGACTTGGGCCGCGGGGGACTCACCGCGGGCTGAGTATCCTCTTTATGCGCTGGGCGATTTTTGCTTCGACCTCCTCAAGCACTTTTGCCCCAGGATTCACTTCCCTGGCATCTCGAAGTCCGCGATGAAGAGCTGGGCCCCGGGCATGCGGCCGTCGCGCGTGGAGGTCCACATCAGCTTCTTGCCATCGGGGCTGAAGACGGGCAGCACATCCTGGCCGGGAGCGAAGGTGATGCGGGTCTTCTCGCCGGTATCGACGTTCATGAGCCACAGGTCGTAATTGGGCCGCTGTCCTGGCTTGTGCTCGGCGGCGGTGAAGATGATGTGCTTGCCGTCCGGATGCCAGTATGGCGCCCAGGCGACGCCGTCGATCTCGGTGAGCTTCCGCTCGCCGGTGCCGTCGCTGTTGATGACATGAATTTGCAACTCGTCCTTCTTCTGGCGGTCGGCCCGAAAGACGACGCGCTTGCCGTCCGGCGAGAAGAACGGGCCGCCGTTGTAGCAACCTGGAGCGTTGGTCAGCTTCCGGGGGTTCTTGCCGTCCGCGTCCATGATCCAGAGTTCGAGGTTGCCGTCCCGCTGCGAGGTGAAGACAATCCGCTTCCCTTCGGCGGAGTAGGCCCCTTCGGCGTCGTAGCCCTTTGCGGTCGTCAGGGGCTTCAACTCGCTCCCGTCGGGATTGGCCTCGAAGATGTCCATGAACTCGTCGAAGGCCCAGATATACTTGCGGCGCTGACCGGACTTCCTCTCCTCCTCGCGCGTCTTGAGTTCCTCGGCATACTGGGCCTTGTAATTTGGATCGAGATGGCTGCTGGCGAAGATGATCTTCTTTCCGTCGGGCCGGAAGTAGGCGCAGGTAGTACGGCCCACGCCTGGGCTGACGCGGCGGAACCGCCCCGTTTCCAGGTCCATGACGAAGATCTGGTAGAACGGGTTCTCGCCCTTCTCCTCGGCCTGGAAAATGATCTGCTTGCCATCGGGCGAGAAGTAGCCCTCGCCGGCACGGACGAAGTCGTGCGTCACCTGGCGGACATTCTTGAGATAGGCCGACTCTTGCTGCTGCCAGTCGGTCATTTGACTGGTCGAGAGGGCCAGGCCGGCGAGCATGACGAACATCAGGACGCTCCTTGTTGCTTGATTGCACGGGTCGCTCCGTCGATCATTATACCTGAGCCGTCTTCAGCCTTGCGAGGAACTGCCGGATGCCTCCCCCCGATGCCCTCAAGCCATACATCGAAATGACTCCGCCGGAAGTGCAGAACTTGCTCAACTCCGGCGGCTGGATCGTCGGGCTGGTCCTGCTGGCGGTCGTGGCCTGGCTGCTTTTGTGGGCCATGGTGCGGCTGATGTTTCGTCGACGCCGCAAGCCGCCGGTTGCCATGCTTGATCTCACCGAGGACCTGGCGAAGTACCCGCCGCCGCCGGCGCTTTGGGGTTCGCGGCGGCTGACGGTGTACGACCTGCCAGTGCGTTTGCGGCTCGTCGTGGCCGCCCCGCTCGGCACCGAGGCGGGCGCCCTGCACGAGGAGGACATCGAACGCATGCTCGACCTGGTCATTCCTGGCCTGAGCGCGTTCCTCAAGAGCGACAAGCCGCGCATCCGCGCCTGGCCGACGCAGCTCAGCCACCAGGGCTTCACCGCCGCGTTTCGCCGGTTCACTCTGCGGCCCGATCCGGAAAACCCCGTCTCGCGCTGGGTGCTGGTGATGGGCAAAGCGCTGATTGGCCGGCGGCCCGTGGCCATCGGCTTCGCTTGCCTGGCCGATCGCGACAACACCCTCAGCCGCGTCGTCGTCGAGCAGCCCCATCAGTGGATGGAAGCGATGCGAATCAAGGGCTGACGCTCCCTGGATTACAGATGCGATCGTTCCGCCAGGCTTTCAAGCAGCCAATTCGGTTGCAGCGATAAAATCAGGTTAGATCCTTCCGCCATCCCTCTGTCTTCGCCTGAAGTCCTTGCCGCAACAATAGTTGATTTGACTGGGGACGATTCGCAACCTAAGCCTGAATTGACTGGAATGCGGTCAATCAAGCCGTGAGCCAGGCGCCGGTCGGCAGTGTCCTGGGTCGTCCGACAGGGGGTGGTTCACCAACGAAGGCTGCCGTCGCGCAGCGGCGCCGGGGTGGCGCCACGGTGGAATGCGCCGTGGCTGCCCCCCTGCTCTTTTTCCTCGTTCCTGGTAGTATCGAGTTTGGTCGGGCCTTGAGGGTCACGGAGTTCCTGGCCAATGCAGCACGCGGCGGGGCGCGCGTCGGCGTCGTTAGCAACGGGACCAACAGCGCCGTGACGTCGGCGGTGGATGATTCCTGCCGCGAATACTTCCTGGCTTCCCTTGCAGCGTTTCGTCGGCAACACGACGCTGAGCGGCACCGTCGTCATGCGGAAGGAATGAAGTGCGCTCGGCCGAGCCGCCGCTGGTACTCCGCCAGCACAGCCAAGCCCTCGCCGCAAAACGGCTGCTGCGCCGTCAGGCTCGGCAGCACGTCGAGGGGCACGAACTCGCCGCGGACGATCTCTTCCCGCTGCAGGGCAAATGGGCCGTCGTGGCTCGCACGATAGACCACTCCCAGGGCCTGGAAAGCCTCCGGCGGATGCCGAAACTCGAACAGCCTGACGAGTTCGACGTCAACCCCCAGTTCCTCCCGCACCTCGCGCTGGGCCCCGAGATCATACGACTCGCCTGCGGCCAGCACCCCGCCCACCGTGACGTCCCAGTGCGATGGGAAAATGTCCTTGGTCGGCGTGCGCAGATGGACGAAGAGCTCGCCGCGGGAATTGAAGACAAGAATCCAGGTGCAGCGGTGGGGCAGTCGGCGGGCCCGCATTTCCCGCCGAGGCACGACGCCGATGGTTCGGCCCTCGGCGTCGACAACCTCCACCAGCTCCGTGGCTGGATCGTAAGCGGGTCTGGTCACGGCTTGATCCTGGCCAGGTAAATGTTCGTCTTTCCTTCGTGGGACGAATAGTAGCTGACGTGCAGCAAGCCATCGTGGAAGGCCATGCCCGCGTAGCTGGTGTCGCCGCCGGAAGGGAGTGCAAGAAGTTCGCGAAACTTGCCATCCTTCGGATCGATGCTGCCCAGCGAAGTGCGGACCTTGCCGTCGTGGAGCCGGACCACCGCCAGGAGCCTGCCGTCGGGCAGCCGAATCATGTTCGGCCCGCCGATGCGCACGCCGAGGTCCTGCCAGCTCCACTCGGCATAGGGCGGCTTGCTCGTGCCCAGCAGCCCGGCGGCGGGCTTCTTGTCGCGACGCAGCAAGCATAGACAGGTCTGGTCGGGCAGGAAGACGAGGGCCGACTCGTTGGGATAGCCCTCGTTGAACAAGGTTGGGACGTGCGCCTGGAAGTTCACGCCGTCCTTGCTGCGATAAAGGCGTACCAACTTCTCCTTGCCGCAGCCATAGCCGACGCCGTAAGCCGTGTCGCCGTGCCAGGTGATGCGCCACAGCCAGAAGTTCGGCTCGCCGATCTTCTGCGCTTCCGACCAGTGGACGCCGTCGTCCGAGAACCAGGTGTAAGTCTGGTGGGTGTGCCCCATCGGCTGGTGCAGCGCCCCAGCCGCGGAGAGCTGAAGACGCTCCTGCGGCGTGATCGTCAGCTTCGGATCGCGCAGATCCGCGGTGGAGGATTTCAACAGGGCGGCCGATTCCCAGCGTTTCCCGTCGGAGGACACGAGCACGCGGATGGCCCCGTCTGGCGAGACGTGCCGTTGCCCCTCACGGAAGACGCAGCACCAGCGGTCCTTGTAGCGGACCAGGTCGGTGAAGGCGTTGTGCGGCGCCTGGTCCCAGATCTTCTGCACCTCGACCAGGACCGGCTCCGCCGAGGCCGCGAGCGGCCAGCCGAGCACGGCCGACAGCAAGAGAATCGTCGAGGAGCACAAGCGGTTGGACCAGGAACTCATGCCAGGATTTCCCGAACAACATGGCCATGGACGTCGGTCAGGCGGAAGTCCCGGCCTGCGTAACGGTAGGTGAACTTCTCGTGGTCGAAGCCCATGAGGTGCAGGATCGTCGCGTGCAGGTCGTGAATGTGGACCTTGTTTTCCACCGCCTGGAAGCCGAACTCGTCGGTGGCTCCGTGGACGTGGCCTCCCTTGACCCCGCCCCCCGCCAGCCACATCGTGAAGCCGTAGTGGTTGTGGTCCCGCCCGTTGATCTTGCCCGCGTTGGCGCCCGCCTGGGGCAGCTCGACGGTTGGCGTGCGGCCAAACTCGCCTCCCCAGATCACCAGCGTCTCATCCAGCAGCCCGCGCTGTTTCAGGTCGCGGAGCAGGGCGCCGATGCCCTGGTCGCATTCCCTGGCCAGCCGGCGGTGGTTGACCTCGATGTCGTCGTGGCTGTCCCACGGCTGTCCCTCGCCGTGCCAGACCTGCACGAAGCGCACTCCCCGTTCGATGAGTCTGCGGGCGATGAGAAGCTGGCGAGCCTGCGTGCCCGGGCCGTACATGTCGCGGATCGGCTGCGGCTCCTTGCTGATGTCGAAGGCATCAGTGGCTTCCATTTGCATCCGGTAAGCCAGCTCGAACGATTGCAGCCGGGCCTCGAGCTGGGCGTCGGCCTGGCGGCGCTTCTGGTAATCTTCGTTGAGCCGGCGAAGCAGGTCGAGCTGTCGGCGTTGCTGGGCCAGGGGAAGCTGGTTGTTCTTGATGTTCTCGATCAGTCTTTCGATCGAGGTATGGCGGGTGTCGATGTAGGTTCCCTGGTAAATGCCTGGCAAGAAGCCCGCCTGCCAGTTCTGCGATTCCTGGATCGGGTAGCCGCCCGGGCACATGGCGATGAAGCCCGGCAGGTTCTGATTCTCCGTACCCAGTCCGTAAGTGATCCACGAGCCGACGCTGGGGCGAATCTGTCGGGCGTCGCCGCAGTTCATGAGCAATAGCGAAGGCTCATGGTTGGGCACGTCGGCGTGCATCGAGCGGATGACGCAGATGTCGTCGATGCTCTGGGCCGTGTGATGGAACAGCTCGCTGACCTCGATGCCGCTTCGGCCGTAACGCTGGAACTTGAATGGCGACGGGTAAGCTGCGCCGGTCTTGCGTTCGGTGCGGAGGTTGTCGAACGGCAACGGCTTGCCGGCGTATTCCGCCAGCTTTGGCTTGGGGTCGAAGGTGTCGACGTGGGACGGTCCGCCGTTCATGAACAGGTGGATGATCCGCTTGGCCTTGGCGGGGAAGTGCGGCTGCTTGGGGGCGAGCGGATTCAAACCGGGCCGAGCGCTCTCCGCCGCCTGGGCCGTGCCGAGATAACCGGCAGACTTCATCAGGTCGGCCAGCATCAACGCCCCGAAGCCCATGCCGCAGCGGTGCAGCATTTCCCGACGCGTCGGCAGGATTTCAGGCTGAAGACCTTGGTTTTCCATGAAGTCAATCCTGTCTGTTGGGCCAGGCTGGGCAATATCGGCAGAAACGGCAGCCTCGGGGAGAGACCGCGGCGAGTACCCCTGAGATTATACACCGTGGACCGGCCCACGGGCCAGCATCCAGGGGAAAGAGGCCGCTTCGGAGAAAGGGCGCGGGCCTGCGCCCGTACGGGCGCAGCGACAGTCAGCGCCTCAGCGCTTCCAGGATGCGCTCGAAATCGTCGTTGGAATCGAACGATATGATCACCTGACCACGTTCCGCGGCGCGGAGCTTGATCTCCACCTTCACGGCCAGCTTCTGTCGAAGCTCGTCCTCGATCGCCTCGACGTGCTTCGTCTTGGCGACGGGTTCGCTGGTGCGCGCCGGCGGCCGGGGGCGATAGTCCTTGACGAGTTGCTCCACTGCCCGCACCGACAGCCCTTCGGCGACGATCTGCCGGCACACGGCCTTCTGATGCTCGGCGTCTTCCAACGCGAGCAGGGCGCGGGCATGGCCGTTGGAAAGCTGGCCGGTGCGCACCGCGTCTTGCACTTCCGGCGGCAGTTCGAGCAGCCGCAGCAAGTTGGAAATGGTTGTGCGGTCGAGGCCGACGCGCTGGGCCAGCTCTTCCTGCGTCAGGTTGTACTGCGTGAGGTAGTCGCGGAAGCCCAGGGCCTTTTCGATCGGATTCAGGTCGGCACGCTGCAGGTTTTCCACCAGGGCCGCTTCAAACGTCTGCTGATCGTTGAAGTCCACGATGCGGACGGGGATCTCTTTCCAGCCCACGGCCCGCGCCGCCCGCAGCCGGCGTTCCCCAGCGATGAGCTGATAGCCCGCTCCGGTGGAACGCACGACGACCGGCTGCAGCAAACCATGCGTCGCCAGGCTTTGCTTGAGGGCGGCAAGGTCGTCGGGATCGAAGTCGCGGCGCGGCTGGAAGGGGTTCGTTTCGATTTGATCGACCGGCAACTGCGCGACCGGAGCAGGCTCCGTCGCCTGTGGGCTGCCTCCCAGCAGTGCTTCCAGTCCCTTGCCCAGCCGACGCTTCTCCATGTCCGCCTCCGTGCTTGCCCAGCTCTCCCCGCTCGCTTCCCTGGCGGGGCGGTCGGCGGATTCTAGCAGCAGGCGGGCTCGCCCGGCAAGCCGGGTCTAGGGCAGCCGCAGCTCTGCGAATCGGTCCGGCTTCGTGCCTGACTTCCAATCGGGAATGAGGTCGGGGCTGCTCCCCATCTCGAAAGTCGGCCGCAGCTCGTATTCCCGCCCCGTGGCCCCGACGCGATGAATGACGTTGATCTTCAACTTGCTGGGATCGCCAATCGGTCTGAGCGGCACGGCGAGTTCAGCGAGCCAGGCTTCCTTTCCCGCCGCCGCGCGGGCTTGCCACGGCCGATTGCTTTGCAGCCCGCCCGCCGCGTGGTATGGAATGTTCTCCGCCGACAGGGCGTAGACCCAGGTTTCCTTGCCGTCGCTCAGCTCCACCCGCACGTGCTCGCTGCTGAGCACCAGCCGGCTAGGTTCCTGAGTCTCCGAGGGCGGGATCACGCTCACCTGGTTGGCTGCATCCGCCAGACTGGCGGCGACGAAAAGCGTCTCACCGTCCGAGGCGAGCTTGATCTGATCGCCCGGCCGACCCTCGGCCCCTGGCGTCGTCGGCAGCAGGAACAGCGGCTCGGCCTTCTGCCAGGCGTTGTCGTCCAGCACGCCGTCGATGGCGACCCTCTTCGCCGGCACGGCCGACACCGCCGAAGGTCCCGTCAACTTGAACGGGTACAGCTCGATCGTCCGGTTGCGAAACTTGCCTGGGGCAAACTCGATGGTGAGCTTCGGCGTCGTGCCCAGCCCCTTCTGCTCGACCACCGCCTGGAGCGGGATCTTCAGCAGGCCTTTGGGCTCCAGGTTGAAAGGCGTCTCGGTGGCGCGGAAGTACCAGCCGTCCGCCGGCTGCCAGCGCAGCAGGCCCGAGATCGGCACGTCGAAGCGGGTCGGCACTTCCAGGAAGGCGTCGATTGTCGTCGGGTTGGCTCCGGCGATCGACGTCGTCGGGGCGGCGGCCAGGGCCTTGCGGAGGAACTCCTTGAGTTCCTCAACCTCGTACGAGCAGAGCTCCTCTGGCGGGGTTATTTCCTTCTTGAGCACGTAGCGGTCGAAGACGTTCCCCTGGATGTCGATGGGCGTGATCGTCGCCTGGTCGCCGTCGAAATCGAACAGCGTGAAGTGGTGGACCGACCGAATGCTGGCCAGGTAGTCTCTCTCGCGGATGGGGTAGAGCGGCGCGCCGCCGCCGGCGCTGGTGAGGAATAGCGTCGCCTGGAACGGCTCGGGGCGCAGCCGGCCCAGCAGGTGGCAGCGGGCGTAGAAGTGGTCGTGCCCGTTCACCACGCCGTCCACTCGGCTGGCCGGATCGAGGAACAGCGGCGCCCAGTCCCAGCGGAGCGGGTTGATCGGCCGCGTCTTGTGGCCGCTGAAAAGGGGATGATGAAACGCCACGAAGGTCCACTTCGCCGAGCGCGGCTGCTTGAGGTGCTCCGCCATCCACTGGTACTGCTTCGAGTCGCGGCCCTTCTCGATCCAGCCGTTGCTGTCCAGGCAGACGATGTGGGCGTTGGCGAACTCGAAACTGTAAAAGCGCTCGTTGCCAGGCAGGGCGACGTAGGAGAAATAGTTCTCCGCATCCGCCTCGTGGTTGCCGATCGTGCTCACCCAGGGCGTGCCCGCGGCAATGGGCGCCAGGGGCTTGAAGAACTCCGTCCGCCAGCTCGCGTAGTTCTTGCCGTTGGCGACGATGTCGCCGGTGTGCAGGATCAAATCCACGTCATGCTTGGCGATCTGGTCCACGACCTTGCGGTGGACCGCTGGATTCGAGCGCGAGTCGCCGTACAGGGCCATCCGCCATTTGCCAGTGCCCAGCGGCGGCGGGGCCTTGAAGCTCTTGATCTCCGAGCTGAGCGGGCCGCTGACGACGCGGTAATGGTACCTCTCGCCTGGTTTCAATCCCGTGAGGCGGACCTGGTGCAGTCGGGCCGGCGCCTTTTCGTGAACGACGCTGCCGAGCTGCTTGGTGGGGCCGAATTCCACCCGCCCGGGCAGCTTCTCCGTCGTCTCCCACATGATGGTCATGGCATCCGGCGCGGGAAGCTGGAGGTACGGTTCCACGTGGAACGAGGGGGGCGCCGTGCGGGTCGTGAAGGAGCGGATGCGGGAAGGCAAGTCGCCGCCGGAGACGCGGAAGAAGTACCGCGTGGCCGGCGTAAGCCCCTCCAGCCGGATGCTGTGCTCGCGGCCCGGGGCGCTCTCGGACACCGTCGAGCCGAGCTTGTCCGTCGGGCCGTATTCGACCTTGCCGAGCTGCTCGTCCGGCGTTTCCCACAGGATGGAGACGCCTTCGGGGGTCAGCTTTTCCAGGCGCGGTTCCACGTGAAACGTCGCCGCGTCCGGCGCCCAGGAACTGATCCAGACCAGGGCTGCCGCCAGGCCGACCAGGACCGCCAGATAGGTCAGTTGTCCACGCATGATGCAGCTCTTTCTTCCGTTGGAGAACTCTGGCCTGTGGGTAGTCGCTTCCGCTTCTCGAGGCCGCTCTTATAGCCCAGCCGAGGCGACCAGGCGGGCCGCGTCCGCTTCCAGCCGTTCGCTGATTTGCACCGGATAGGCGGGCGCGGGATCGAGGCTGCGCAACTCCTCGGGCATCTCGGCCAGCTGCCGCAAGCAACGCTCCCGCGACGCCGTCAGGTCCGGCAGCGGGGCGGTCAGCTCGCCCTGGCGAAGCACCGGCACGAGCAGGGGCCGTCCTGGCAGATCCTCCACAGCCCGGCCGACCACGTCCCGCTGCCAGCCGCCGCCCTCGTCGGTCTGCCGCCAGACCTGCTTGGCGAATGGGTACGACTTCTTCCCCTCCGCCAGCTTGAACCGCCCGCGCGGACCGGCCTCGGTCTCTTGCTCTACCAGCTTATAAACGGTGCTGAGGGTCGGCTCATCGCGGCTGGTGACCAGCTCGGTGCCCACGCCGAAGACGTCCACCGGAGCCTGGCTGGCGAGGAGCTGGCTAATCTTGAACTCGTTCAGGTCGCCGCTGGCCACGATCTGCACGTCGGTGCGGCCGGCTTCGTCGAAGATGCGCCGCACGCCTCGGCTCAGCCCAGCGAGGTCGCCGCTGTCCAGCCGCACCGCCTGCACCGGCGCGCCGGAAGCCAGCACGTTGCGGGCCCCTTGCAAGGTGTCATAGGTGTCGATAAGCAAGGTCGACGATCGGGCGAAAAGCTGACCGAAGTTGCTGAAGGCGGCGCGCTCTTCCTCGTGGGCCATGATCCAGGCGTGCGCTTGCGTGCCCAGCGTGGGGATGCCGAGGCGCCGGCCCGCTTCAGCGTTGCTCGTGCCCTGGAAGCCGGCCAGGAAGGCCGCCCGTGCCGCCAGCATGCCGGCCTGCGGACCGTGGGCCCGGCGAGTTCCGAAGTCGATCAGCTTCCTGCCGCCCGCCGCCAGAACGCACCGCGCCGCTTTCGACGCCACCATCGTCTGGAGGCTCAGGCAAGTGATCAGGTAAGTCTCGATGATCTGGGCCACGTCCAGGTCGGCCGTGACGCGCAGGAGCGGCTCGCCAGGAAAGACCACGGTTCCCTCCGGCACGGCCCACAGCTCGCCGCGAAAGCGAAGCTGGGCCAGGTGTTCGAACCACTCCACGGGGACGCCGCCGAAGCTCGGATGCTGGCGAAGATAGTCGATCTCCGCCGGGCCGAAGTGCAGGTGCGTCAGGTAGTGCACCGCCTGCTCCAGCCCGGCAGCCACCAGGAAGTTCCGGCATTCCGGCAGCCGGCGGACCCACAGCTCGAAGGTTGCCCGCTGCCCAGACAGGCCGTGGACGAAGTAGCCCGCAGCCATCGTGAGCTGATAAAGATCGGTCAGCAGTCCCAGGTGTTCGGCTTCGGGAAAGAGGCTCTCAGCCATGGCAGCCGCGGCTCACTGGGGAATGATTCAGACGGGGTTGATCCATTGCTCAAAGTGGAACCAGAAGACGCGCGAGTAGCGAAAGATCATCGGAATGAAGGGCAGCAGCAGCAAGGACGCCGGACCGAGGATGATCCACAGCGGCCAGTCGGGAACGACAAAGATCGCCAGGATCGCCGTGAAGAACGCCAGGAGCACGCTGCCCATGGCGTAGCTGAAGTACATCGCCCCGAGGAAGAATCCCGCCTCGCGGACAAACTTGTAGCCGCACTCGAGGCAGAAGTGGTTCATCGTCAACCAGCCGCGAAAGACCGGCCCCTTGCCGCAGCGCGGACAGCAGAGATGCAACGCGGCCCAGATGCGCTGGGGAAAGTTCATCGAGACGGCAGTCATGGCGAATCGCTCTCGCGCTTGGGTCGGCACAGTCTCAACGCACTGTGATTATACGAGCAGACAAGGCGAGCGGAGGTGCCCAGCAAGCGGAACCGCGTTAGCCTTCGAGTGTTCCAGA
>Ga0073934_10007313_pt1 | contig 15471 bp, 21 predicted proteins | sample LarsenN4metaG_FD_76834 | JGI IMG/M metagenome (GOLD analysis project Ga0073934, IMG submission 76834) | Hot spring sediment bacterial and archeal communities from British Columbia, Canada, to study Microbial Dark Matter (Phase II) - Larsen... ...
CGCGCGGTGGTCATCACCGGCGCCGGTTCCGCGTTCTGCTCCGGTGCCGACCTCGTGACGCGCTTCGCGGGTGACGGGCAGGGCACGACCGACACGTTCCGTCCCGCGTTCGAGAAGGTGCTCGACACCATCGTCGCGTATCCGGCGCCCGTTGTCGCCGCGGTGAACGGGCCGGCGATCGGGGCCGGCATGCAGCTCGCGGTCGCCTGCGACCTTCGCATCGCGGCGCTCGGTGCCCGCTTCGGGATCCCGGGTGGCCGACTCGGGATCCACCTGAGCGCGCGCAACATTTGGCGGCTCGCCGAGCTCGTGGGTCAGGGCGCGGCGCGCGACTTCCTGCTCGCGGGCACCACCGTCGACGCCGAGCAGGCACTGCGCCTCGGGCTCGTGCAGCGTGTCGCAGCCGACGTGATGGGCGAGGCGCTGTCGCTGGCCGGCGAGATCGCGGCGTTCGCGCCACTGACGGTGCAGGGCCACAAGCGCTCGCTCAACCTGGTCGCCGACCAGGTGTGGCTCGGCAAGCGCGCACGCGACGCGATCGCGAAGCTGGAGGAGGCGGCGTTCGCGAGCGAGGACCTGCAGGAGGGCATGGCCGCGTTCGCGGAGAAGCGCAACCCGGACTTCAAGGGCCGGTGACGCTCCCCGCCATCTCGACGACGTCGGCGGGAACGCCGCGTCGCGGTTCGATCACCGCGTCGATCAGTCCGTAGTGCTTCGCCTCGGCCGCCGTCATGAAGTAGTCGCGGTCGATGTCACGCTCCACCTGCTCCACGGGCCGGCCGCTGTGGTGGGCGATGATCTGGGCCATCCGCCGGGTCGTCGCGAGCACCTCGCGCAGGTGGATCTCCATGTCGCGGGGCGCGCCCCGAGCTCCCGCGGTTCCCTGATGGATCATGATCTTCGCGCTCGGGAGCGCGAGGCGCTTCCCGGGCGCGCCGCCGGCCAGGATCATCGCGGCGGCCGACATGCCCATCCCGACGCAGATGGTCGAGACCTCGCAGCGCACGTGCTGCATGACGTCGTAGATCGCCATCCCCGCGTATGCGACACCGCCGGGGGAGTTGATGTAGAGGTGGATGTCACGGTCGGGATCCAGTGCCTCGAGGTACAGCATCTCGGCGACGATCAAGTTGGCGATCTGGTCGTCGACGTCCTGACCGAGGAAGACGATTCGCTCCTTGAGCAGCAGGGAGTAGATGTCGAACGCGCGCTCGCCCCGCGTCGACTGGTCGAGCACCGTGGGGATCAGGGTTTGCATCAGGCTCATCGTGCACCTCTTGTGCGATCTCAGATATGAGATACCATAGACGAGGTGAGCGAGCGCCGGCACGAGCCGCTCTTCCCAGGCTTCAAGGAGATGGCGCAACGGCGGCGCGCGCTCGCGGCGCGGCTCGTCGCCCGCAGGCAGCAGCTCGGGCTGTCGCAGACCGAAGTCGCGGCGCGGATGCGGACCTCGCAGTCCGCGGTCGCGCGTCTCGAATCGGGCGACGCCGACGTGCGGCTGTCGACCCTCGAGCGGTATGCGGCCGCGCTCGGACAGGAGCTCGATTGGCGGCTCAAGCGATCGCGTGAGGCAGGAGCGTGACGCTCGGTCCGGTCGACGACGAGCGCATGTGGGCCGACTGGCTGCGCGGTCGCATGTTCGACCGGCGTGTGGTGGTCGTCGCCGGCTCGCTCGACGACGCGGTCGCGTCGCGGGTGGCTGCCGAGCTCATGACGCTCGACGCCTGCGGCGACGAAGCGGTTCAGTTGATGCTCGACAGCGCGGGCGGCACGCTCGAAGCCGCGTTGACGGTCATCGACGTGATCGACCTGCTCGGCGTCCCGGTGCACGCGACGTGCTTCGGTCGCGCCGAGGGCTCCGCCGTCGGTGTGTTCGCGGTCGCGTCGCGCCGCGTTGCCGCGCCGCACGCCCGGTTCAGGATGTGCGAGCCGGCGTCGCGCTTCTCCGGCCGCGCGAGCGATGTCGCTGCCTGGGCGACCGAGCGCGAGCGTCAGTTGCATCGCTTCTCCGAGCGGCTCGCGGCGGCGAGCGGCCAGCCCGTCGACTCGATCCTCGCTGCGACCCGCGAAGGCCGCTACCTGGACGCGCACGAGGCGTCGTGGTTCGGTCTGGTCGACGAGATCGCCCGCCCCACCGCGGCGTCGGTCCACCCGTTCGCCCGGAGGCCTGTCGGGTTCGGGCCGAAACGGCCGTCGCGTTGACGCGACGGACAGCCTCTAACGATCCACCACCCCGGTGTTGCCGCCCGAGAGGATGACACCGACGCGCGCGCCGTCGAGCCGAGCCGCTCGTGCGGCGGCGACCGAGACGGCGGCGGACGGTTCGATCACCTGCTTCGTGCGCTCCCACACGACGTGCATCGCCTCGACGATCTCGTCCTCCGTGACGGTGACGATCTGTTCGACGTGCTCACGCACGACGCCGAACGTCCGCTCGCTGAGGCCCGTCAGGAGGCCGTCTGCGATCGTGGCGGGTGGGCGGGGCGGCTGGAGCTCACCCGTCGTGAGCGAGCGGGCCGCGTCGTCGGCCAGCGCCGGTTCGCCGCCGAGGACGCGCACCGCCCCGTTGCACCCGTGGGCGGCGAGGGCGGTGCCCGAACACAGGCCGCCTCCGCCGACGGGCGCGATGACGACGTCGAGGTCGGGGACATCTTGCATCAGCTCCAGCGCCGCGGTCCCGGCGCCGGCGATCACGCGGTCGTCGTCGTAGGGGTGCACCGCGGCGGCCCCGGTGCGCGCCACAACCGCCCGCAGCGCGCGCTCCCGGCTGGTGGGTGTGTTCTCGCACTCGATGACGGACGCCCCGTACCGCTCGACCGCGGCGCGCTTGACGGGCGAGGCGCCGGCCGGCATGACGACGTAAGCGTCGACCCCACGCGTGCGAGCCGCCAGCGCGAGCGCGGCGCCATGGTTGCCGGACGAGTGCGTCGCGACACCGCGTGCGGCGGCGTCGCCCGACAACATCTGCACCGCGTTCGTCGCACCGCGGTACTTGAACGCGCCGGTGCGCTGCAGGTGCTCGCCCTTGAGGAACAGGCGTGCCCCCGCCCACTCGTCGACCGACGTGCTCGTCAGCACGGGTGTGCGATGCACGAACGGCGCGATGCGCGCCGCCGCGGCGAGCACGTCGGCGAACGTCGGCGCCATCGCGCGGCGTCAGTAGCCCGCGGGCAGGGCCCGTTCGAGGAAGACGTAGAACACGAAGAGGAAGACGAGGAACGGCCCGACGCCGACGAGCCACGTGAGGGGGTGGCGCCACCGCCGGAACAGCCACCACCATGCCAGCCCGACGAGGGCCGCGAGCGCGCCCCACCCGTAGGCGGGTCCGAGCGACTTGTGCTCGCCCTGGAGCCCGTCCTCGAGCGCGAGATCTTCGTCGCCGGGGATTTCCGCGACGGGCTCGGGAAGCGTCGCCGGGTCGAACTCCGCGACCGGCGGGCTCTCCTGCACGACCAGATCCGCTTTGACGACGAGGCGCTGGCGCGCCGAGTACTTCGGGTGGCACGTGGTCAGCGTGAGCTCGGCGGTGAGCGTGTTGTCGACGACCCAGGTGTCCTTCGGGCTCACGATGACTTGCTCGCGCACCTCGTAGACGTACTCGGCCCCGTTGGCGTACGTGACGGAGATCTCGTCGCCGGGCGCGAGCTCGTCGAGGCGGTTGAACGGCGCGCCGTAGGTCGTCCGGTGGCCTGCGATCGCGGCGTTGCCCTGCTGCCCGGGCATCGGGGTCGCGGGGTAGTGACCCGGCCCCTTCTTCAGGTCCTCGCGCGACGTGCCCTGCACGAAGAACTTCGTGAGCCCGATCTTCGGGATCTCGATGATCCCGACGACTTCGCCTTCGGCGGGTGGCAACGGCGGCGCGAGCGGTACGGTCGTCGTGGTCGTGGGGGCAGCGGTGACCGGCGTCGTCTCCGGTGTCTCCGGCGGGGCGAAGTCCTCCTGGAGGCGTTCGAAGTCGCGCTCGAGCGCGTTCTGTGCCCGCGCCTCCAAGATGTTGGTCCCCCAGAGCTGGTAGGCGACGAACAGCAGGATCAGCAGGCCGGCGGTGACGAGCGTCCGCCCCACCGCCGCGATACCCCGGCGCATCGGTCTCAGGGTACCGGCGTAGGGGTGACCGGCCGGCGCGGCCGGTGGCCGGCGAGGCGCGGTCGGTGACGGTTCGCCGGTCGCGAACGCCCGTTCGTAGACTTCGCCGGTACCTCCCCTCCGGAGCTGTCTGGTGGTCGTCACCCTTCGCTCGGCCGTGTGCCTGCTGGGCCGGTTTCCCGCACTTGCGGGCGCCGACCTCGAGATCGACCGCGGTGAGGTCGTGCTGCTCGCCGGACCCAACGGCGCGGGCAAGACGACGCTGTTGCGCCTGTGCGCCGGATTGCTCCCGTTGCACTCGGGCCGAGCCGTCGTCCTGGGCCACGACCTCGCCCGGGATCGGCGCGCGCCCCGGCGCAGCCTGTCGCTGATGGGACACGAGACGTTCTGCTACGACGACCTCACCGTTGCCGAGAACCTCCGCTTCTCGGCGCGTGCGGCGGGCAAGGACCGCGCAGCCGCCGATCGTGCGCTCGAGCTGGTCGGACTGGTCGGTCTCGCCGGCGTGGTGCACGGGCGTCTGTCGCAGGGACAACGCCGCCGGCTCGCGCTCGCGGTGGCGCTTGCTCGTGACCCCGAGCTGCTGCTGCTCGACGAACCGCACGCGGGGCTCGACGCCGACGGCCGCGCCGTCGTCGACGAGATGGTGCGCATGGCGGCGAGCGAGGGCCGCACCGTGGTGCTCGCGTCGCACGAGCTCGACCTCGCCCGTGCGCTCGCCACGCGCGAGGTCGAGGTCGTCGGCGGCATCGTGCGCCCGGTGGCGCCCGCCGGGCTGGCGCGACCGGTCGAGGTCGCGCCGTGAGGCTCGCGCACGACGCGCTGCTCGTCGCGGGAAAGGACCTGCGCATCGAGCTGCGGTCGCGCGTCGCGCTCCAGCAGATCCTGCCCTTCGGAGCGATCGTGCTGGTGCTGTTCGCGTTCGCGCTCGATCCCGACCGCGGCGTGCTGCCTCGTGTCGCTCCGGGGTTGTTCTGGACGGCCGTGCTGCTCGCGGCACTGCTGTCGGTGAACCGCGCGTTCGCGCTGGAGGAGGCGAACGCCGCGCGCGACGGATTGCGTCTCACCGGTCTCGACGGCGCCGCCGTGTTCCTCGGCAAGGCCGCAGCCGTCGCGGTGCAGCTCGTCGTCCTCGAGGTCGTCCTCGGCGTCGGGATCGTCGTGCTCTACGACGTGTCGATCCGTGGGGTGGGGCTCATCGTGTGCGCGGCGGTCGCCGCGACCGCCGGTCTCGCGGCGACCGGTACCGTCTACGGCGTGCTCGCATCGGGCCTGCGTGCGCGCGAGACGCTCGTGCCGCTCCTCGTCCTTCCCGCCGTCGCGCCCGTGATGATCGGCGGGACGCGGGCGTTCGAAGCGGCGCTCGACGGCGCTCCTGCAGACGGGTGGCCGTGGGTGCAGCTCCTCACCGCGTTCGCCGTGCTCGCCGTGGTGGCCGGGACGCTCGCGTTCGGGCCGTTGCTGGAGGAGGACGCGTGAGCACCCGGCTGAAGCTGCTCGGCGCCGCGGCGGCGGCGAGCCTGCTGTCCCTCGCCGTGCTGGCGCTCGTGGTCGCGCCCGAGGACGCGCGCCAGGGCGACGCGCAGCGTCTGATGTACGTCCACGTCCCGGCTGCGTGGCTCGCGTACCTCGCGTTCTTCGTCACCGCGGTTGCCTCGGCGCTGTGGCTGTGGAAGCGCACACGCTCGACCACATGGGACCTGCTCGCCGGCTCCTCGGCCGAGATCGGCGTCGTGTTCACCGCGCTGGCGCTCGTGCTCGGATCGTTGTGGGGCAGGCCGACCTGGGGGACGTGGTGGGAATGGGACGCGCGCGTCACCACGACGGCGGTCCTGTTCTTCCTCTATCTCGGGTACCTCGCGTTGCGCCGCACGGGCGCGACTGCCGAAGCGCGCGGTACGCGTTGCGCGGTCGCGGCGCTCATCGCCTTCCTCGACGTCCCCGTGGTGCACTTCTCCGTGACGTGGTGGGAGACCCTCCACCAGGATGCGACGGTGCTGAACCGAGAGCTCGACGTCAAGATGGAGGGTTTCTGGATGCCGTTCACGCTCGTGTGGAGCGTCGTGGCGTTCACGCTGCTGTACGCGTTCCTCGTGACGCTGCGGTTGCGTCTCGCCGAGCTCGAGGAGGGCCGCGAGGCGAGCGACCTCGAGCGCGCGATCGCAGAGCGCGTGCGGGCGGGTGATCCCGTCCCCGTGGGTGGTTCGTGATGGACGAGAACTGGGGCTACGTCGTCGCCGGGTACGCGGTCACGGTCGCGACGCTGAGCGCGTACGGCGCGTGGCTGTGGCAACGGCTGCGGCGAGCCCGCCGCGGCGTCGGCGACTGATGCGCCTGCGCTGGGTCGTCGCCGCACTCGCATGCGCGGGCGTGGTGGTGTGGATGTTCACCCTGCTGCGCGACAACGTCGAGTATCTCGAACCGGTCTCCGAGGCGGTCACCGACCGCGCCGACGGCAAGACGCGCGTCGGTGGTTCCGTCGTCCCGAACACGATCGTCGAAGGCGCCGCCGGGGGCGTCAGGTTCGACCTCACCGAGGGCGGCGCGGTGATGCACGTGCAGTTCGACGGATCGCCGCCGGATTTGTTCGAGGAGTGTGCGCCCGTCGTCGTGCGCGGCGAGTGGGACGGCGACCGGTTCCTCGCCGAGCAGTTGCTCATCCGCCACGGCGAGGAATACGAACCGCCGTCGGACGATCCGCGCTACGCGTGCGACGAGGATGCGGCGTGAGGGCCGCGATCGGTTACCTCGCGATCGCGATCGGCGCCGCCGCGTCGGTACTCGGCATCGCGACGCTCGGCGCCGGCTTGCACCTCGGCCGAGCGAACCTGCTGCGGGCCGGCCGCCGCTACGTCGCGGTCGCGTTTGCCGCCGCCGCCGGCGCGTTCGCGGTGATGGAGTGGGCGCTGTTCGCACGCGACTTCTCGATCGAGTTCGTCGCCGACAACGTCGCGCGTGCGACGCCTGGTCTCTACACGTTCACCGCCGCGTGGTCGGCGCTCGAGGGCTCGATCCTGTTGTGGGCGCTGGCCCTCACCGGGTTCGTCACCTTCACGACGTGGCGGTTCCGCGCGCGGGCGACCGATCCGCTCGTCGTGTGGGCGACGATCGTGGCGCTCGGTGTCACACTGTTCTTCTTCGGGCTGATGCTGGGCCCGGCGAACCCGTTCCGCGAGGTCGCCGAGGTTCCGCTCGACGGGCGCGGGCCCAACCCGTTGCTCCAGAACCATCCGCTCGTCGCGTTCCACCCGCCGATGCTGTATCTCGGCTATGTCGGGTTCACCATTCCCTTCGCGTTCGCGGTCGGCGCGCTCGTCACCGGTCGCTTCGGCGAGGGTTGGCTGGCCGACGTGCGCCGAACGACTCTCGTCGCCTGGGGATTCCTGACGGCTGGGATCATCCTCGGGGCGTGGTGGAGCTACGAGGTGCTCGGCTGGGGCGGGTACTGGGGCTGGGATCCGGTCGAGAACGCGTCGCTGCTGCCCTGGCTCACGGGTACTGCGTTCATCCACTCCGTCATGGTGCAAGAACGGCGGGGAATGTTGCGCGTGTGGAACATCTCGCTCGTGCTCGCCACCTTCTGCCTGACGATCCTCGGGACGTTCCTGACGCGCTCGGGCGTCGTGGAGTCGGTGCACGCGTTCAGCGAGTCGGAGATCGGGCACTGGTTGCTCGCCTTCCTCGTCGTCGTCGCGCTCGGCGGCGTCGCGCTCGTCGCCTGGCGCGCCGACCGGCTCCGCGCGCCGGCACGGATCGACTCGCCCGTCTCCCGTGAAGCGGCGTTCCTCCTCAACAACCTCCTGTTTGCCGGCTTCGCGCTCGTCGTGCTGACCGGCACGGTCTTCCCCCTGCTCGCGGAGGCGTTCCAGGACCGGCGGCTCTCGGTCGGCGAGCCGTACTTCGAGCGGATGGCGGTACCCATCGGTATCGCGCTGCTGTTCTTCATGGCGGTCGGCCCGGTGCTGCCGTGGCGGGCGACGAGTGGCGAGGTGATCCGCCGGCGCTTGCTCGTACCGGCATGGGCCGGAGCGCTGACCCTTGCGCTCGTCGTGGCGTTGGGTGCGAAGGGCATCGCCCAGGTCGTGGCGTTCGCGCTCGGGGCGTTCGCGTTCGCGGCGATCGGCCGATCGCTCGGGCTCGGCGTGCGCGCCCGGCGCCGGGCGCACGAGGAGTCGTGGCCGGTTGCGACCGCTCGCGCCGCGCGCGGCAACCCGCGCCTGTACGGCGGCCTCGTCGTCCACGTCGGGGTCGTGGTCGTCGCGATCGCGCTCGCCGCGTCGTCGGGGTATGTCACCAAGCGCGAGGTGACGCTCGGGCTCGACGAGTCGGCGCGCGTGCGCTCGTACACGCTCACCTACCTCGGCACCGAGGTCGACCGATCCGCCCAGAAGACGACGGTGAAGGTGCTCGTGCGCGTGGAGCGTGGCGGCGACGACCTCGGCGTGTACGCGCCCGCCATCTCGACGTTCCCGAACTCGCGCGCCGGGATCGGGACGCCATCGGTGCGCACCGGCCTGCGGGAAGACCTCTACCTGACGCTCGTCTCGTCACCGAACGAGGACGGCCGTGTGACGCTCGGCGTGCAGGTCAACCCGCTCGTCCTGTGGCTGTGGACCGGCGGCGGGATCATGGCCCTCGGCACGGTCGTCGCGTTGTTGCCGGCTCGGCGCCGTAGCGCCGTCGCGCCCGAGCTCGCGGTCGCGCCCGCGCCGGCCGGTGAGCTGGTCGAGGTCGGACCGTGAGCAGGCGGGTCCGCGTCGGCGCGCTCGCGGTCGCGGCGGTCATCGTCGTCCTCGGTGTCGTGCTCGCGCTGAACGTCGAGAACGCCCCGACCGACGAGGGCGGTTGGGTCGGCCGGCCGGCGCCGTCGTTCGCGGTCGAGACGCTCGACGGGGAGCGCATCACCGCCGCGGACCTGCGCGGGCGCGTGGTGCTGATCAACTTCTGGAACACGTGGTGCATCCCGTGCATCGAGGAAGCGCCCGCGCTGAAGAAGCTCCACGCGGCATACGGGGACGATCCCGGCTTCGTGATGCTCGGAATCGTGCGCGACGAGCCGGGTGGCGAGTCGCTGGTGCGTCGCTACGTGGCGGACGAAGGCGTGGGATGGACGATCGCGATGGACGACGACCTCAAGGCGTCGCTCGCGTGGGGTGTCACCGGCCAGCCCGAGACGTACGTGATCGCGCCCGACGGCACCGTCGCCAGCGAACTGCGGGGCGCGGCGACGTTCGAGCACCTCGAGCAGATGCTCGCCGCGGCGGAAGGCGTCGCGTGATGCGGCGCTGGCTGCCCTGGACCGCCCTGGTTGCCGTCGTCGCGGTCGCGATCGGCGTCGCGATCACACGGTCGGAGCCGTCGAGCGATCCCGAGGCCCGCGCGCGCCGGCTCGAGCGCGAGCTGACCTGCCCGGTCTGCACGGGCGAGTCGATCGCGGAGAGCAATGCGCCGGAGGCACGGGCGATCCGCGCCGACATCCGCGACCGCATCGCCGCGGGCCAGTCGGACGCGCAGATCCGCCAGGCCTACGTGGACGCGTACGGCGAGCGTCTGGTGCTCAAGCCCGGCAGCGACGGCATCGGCCTCGTAGCGTGGGGACTCCCGGTCGTGGCGCTCGTGGGGGGCGCTGCGGTCATCGCCGTCGCGCTTCGGCGATGGAGCGCGCAGCCGCGTCTCGCGGCGAGCGCGGACGACGAAGATGTCGTGCGCCACGCGCGTGTGCGAGGGCGGGCGTGAGAAGGCGGGCGTGAGCGGGAATGGTTGACGCCGTCGCGCTCGAAGCCGAGCGCGACTTCCTCCTGCGGTCGCTCGACGACCTCGACACCGAGCGGGCGGCGGGCAACGTCGACGACGAGACGTACGCGACGCTGCACGCCGACTACACGGCCCGCGCGGCTGCAGTGATCCGGGCCATCGAGCGCGGGGAAGAGCCCGCGCTCCCGAAGCCTTCGGCGGCGCCTCGCTGGATGCGCGCGCTCACGGCGCTCGGCATCGTGGTGTTCGCAGTCGCCGCCGCCTGGCTTCTCGCGCGGGCCGTCGGGACTCGTGCGCCTGGACAGAGCGCGACGGGTAACGACCAGGTGCGCGCCGCCGAGCCGGCGTCCGATCCTCTCGCAGATCTGCGCGCGGCGGCCGAGGCCGCGCCCGACGACTACGACGCACGGATCGCGTACGCGCGCGCCCTGCTGAACAACGACCGGGTTGCGGCGCTGCGCGAGTACGACGCCGCCGCCGAGCTGGATCCCACGCAGCCGGAGCCGGCGACGTACGCGGGATGGATCATCGGTCTCGCCGCGCGCAGCGCCGACGCCGGCCCCGACCGCGACCTCCTGGTCATGCGGGCATTGCAGCGCCTCGATGCCGCGACCGCGCTCGATCCGGAGTACGCGGACGCCTACGTGTTCCGCGGCATCATCCGGTTCGATATCGTCGGTGACCCTGCCGGTGCGGTCCCGGAGTTCCAGGCGTTCCTGGCGCTTGCACCGCAGGACCACCCGATGCGCGAGACGGTCCTGGCCGCGCTCGCGCGTGCGATCGAGCAGTCACCCCCCACCACCGGAGGTCCCTAGTGGCGAACCAGCCCGCACCGCAGACCGACGCGTCGAAGATCTACCGAACCACCATCACGACGTCGCGCGGCCGGATCGTGATGGACCTGGACCCGCAACTCGCTCCCACCACGGTCAACAACTTCGTCGGCCTCGCCCGCGACGGCTACTACGACGGGCTGACGTTCCACCGCGTCGTGCCGGAGTTCGTCATCCAGGGCGGCTGTCCGGAAGGGTCGGGCCGTGGCGGTCCCGGCTACAAGTTCGCGGACGAGCCGGTGAAGGGCGAGTACACGCTGGGCGCGGTCGCGATGGCCAACGCGGGTCCCGACACCAACGGTTCGCAGTTCTTCGTGTGCATCGACGACTGCCGCACGAAGCTCGCGCCGAGCTACAACCTGTTCGGTTACGTGGTCGAGGGCATCGACGTCGCGCAGGCGACGAAGGTGGGCGACGTGATGCAGTCCGTCGTCGTGGAGGAGCGCGACCGCGCGGCGTGATCCTCCGTTCGTCAGGCTTCGGCTGCGTCGATGAGACCGTAGCGCCGGCGGAGCCAGCGATCGGCGCGGCCGAAGACGAGCGCGTCGATCGCGATGCCGACGATCAGGATCATGAGCATCGCCGCGTACATCGACGGATAGTTCGCGAGATCGCGCGCCGTCGTGAGCTGCTCACCGAGGGAATGCTTGCCGAGACGAACGATCAGCTCACCCGCGAGGAGGCTCCGCCACGCGAACGCCCAACCCTGCTTCAGCCCACCGACGAACGACGGCAGCGCCGCCGGCAAGATGACGGTGCGGACGAGCGTCAAGCCGCGCGCGCCGAGCACCCGCCCGGCCCGCAGCAGCATGGGGGAGATGTGATCCACGCCATGGATCAGGCCGTTCGCGATCGACGGCGCCGCGCCGAGCAGGACGACGAACAAGATCGCGCTCTCGCTGAGTTGGAACAGCACGATCGCTGCCGGGAACCACGCGATCGACGGCATCGTCTGCAGGCCGGTGATCATCGAGCCGATCGCCGATCGCAGGATGCGCGATCGCGCGACCGCGAGCCCGAGACCGCCGCCGATCATGAGTGCGATCACGTAGCCGCGCACCGCGCGGGTCATCGTGTTGATCGTCGCTTCCCACAGATCCGACCGCTCCTGGAAGAACGTATCGAACACGGTGAACGGCGACGGGAGGATGACCTCCCTCTTCCAGCCCGACCACACGACGAGCTGCCATACGCCGACCGCGATGGCGACGGCGAGCGCTTTGGGCCAGACCGCCGCCCACACTCGCCCCGACCTGCCGCGGCTCCGGCGCGTCGGGAGCACCTCGCTCGTCGCCCGCGTGCCAGTGTCGCAGGCGTCAGTGCGTGCGGCCATGGTGCAGCATCTCCTCACGCAGGCGGTCGGTAACCCTGGCAGCGAGCGTCGCGAGCTCGGGCGAGTCGATACGGCGCGGGCGTGCAATGCCGACGTCGACGATCTCCGCGACCCGGCCCGGTCTGCTCGTCAGCACGACGATGCGGTCGCCGAGCCGCGCTGCTTCGCGAACGTTGTGCGTGACGAAGAGCACGGTCTTGCGAGTCTCGCGCCACAGGTTCTCGAGCTCGTCGTGCAGCGTGTCGCGTGTCATGGCGTCGAGCGCGCCGAACGGCTCGTCCATCAAAAGCACGTCAGCATCCTGGGCGAGTGCTCGTGCGAGAGCGGTGCGTTGGCGCATCCCGCCCGACAGCTCATGTGGACGCTTCTTGGCGAAGTCGTGGAGGCCCACCATCCGCAACAGCTCGTCGCTGCGCTCGCGGCGGTCGGCCCTGGGCAGCCCGGCGAGTCGCAGCGCCAGCTCGACGTTGCCCCGTACCGTCAACCACGGGAACAACGCGGCATCCTGGAACATCAGGGCGGTGCGGCCGGAGGGAACCTCGACGAGGCCGGCATTCGGCTCGTCGAGCTTCGCGACGAGGTTGAGCAATGTGCTCTTGCCGCAGCCGGAAGCGCCGAGCAGGCAGACGAACTCCCCGTCGTGCACGTCGACGTTGATGCGGTCGAGCGCGTGCACGCGATTCGCACCGTGGCCGAAAACCTTCGAGACGTTGTCGATGTGAATGGCGACAGCTACGCTGCCGGACCCGTTGGGGGAGCCCGGGTCCGGCAGCGCCGTCACTCGCGTCGGCAACGGTGTGCTCATGGGTCGGATACCTCCGGCTCGCCGCGGTCGGCGAGCACCTCGTTGAGCAGAGTCAGGTCGTAGATGCCGTCGAGGTCGACCGGGTCGAGCAGTCCGAGGGCCGTCGCGTTCTCGGCCGACGTCGTCAGTGACGTCGCGACGGGGTCGAGGGTGAACGTGAGGTTGTCGAACGACGCGGTGACCAGTTCAGGAGCGATCGGTTTCCCGGTGATCTCCTCGATGCCTTGCGCCGTCAGCCTCTCGGCCTCGTCGCGGTCCCGCTCGACGACGTCGAGAGCGGCAGCGAGACCCTCGATGAGCTGGTGCACGACGTCTGGGTGCTCGTCCAGAAAGTCCTTCGTCACCACGAGGTGGGTCGTCACATACTTGCCGTCTGGCCACAGCTCCGCTTCGTCGACGAGGATCTTGCCGCCGCCCTCGTCGACGAGACGCGTCGCCCACGGCTCGGGAACCCAGGCGCCGTCGATCGAGCCGTCGATGAACGTGGTCAGGATCTGCGAGTTCTCCTGCGGAAGAATCGAGACGTCGCCACCGCCGGCCGTGTCGGTCTCGTAGCCCTGCTCCTGCAGCCAGGCGCGCAGCGCGACATCCTGTGTGTTGCCGAGGGCAGGCGACGAGAGCGTCTTGCCTGCGAGGTCCTCGGGCCCGTCGATGTCATCCTTCACGACGAGGTATGCACCGCCCGACGCGGTGCCGGCGACGATGCGAATTGACTGCGTGTCACGCGCGTAGGCGTTGATCGCCGGGTTCGGGCCGATGAAGGTTGCGTCGAGCGCGCCCGAGAAGATGGCTTCGACGGCTTCGCCGCCGGCATTGAAGTTCGAGATCTCGAGGGTGACGTTGTCGCCGAGTGCGTCCTCGAAGAAGCCGCCGTGGTGACCGATGATCGCCGGCGCGTGCGTGACGTTGGGGAAGTACCCGAGACGCAGCGTGATTGGTTCGGAGCTCACCGGTTCCGGCGTGTCGGCACCGGCCGTCGGGCTCGAGGTTCCGGCGGGCTCGGCCTCGCCGCCGTCGTCGCCGCCGCAGGCGCTGACGACCAACGCGAGCACGGCGGCGAGCAACACGGCGAGACGTCTTCGGGTCGGGGAGCGCACGCTGACCTCCAGGGAGCAAGTCCAAAACTTCACAATGTCAATCGAAAAACTAGAGTATCCTTCCGGCGGGAGTCAAGCTGGGGTCAAGCCGGAGTGAGCATGCGAGTGCCTGCGAAAAGCGATTACGCGCTCCGGGCGTCGCTGGCGCTTGCGCGTCACGACGGAACGTTCGTGACGTCGGCCGCACTGTCGGACGAGGAAGGCATTCCCCGCGAGTACCTGCAGAACATCTTGAGCGAACTGGTGCGCGGGGGGCTCGTCGTCGCGCAACGCGGGCACGACGGTGGCTATCGGCTCGCGCGCCCTGCTCACGCGATCACGATCGCCGACGTTCTCGTGGCGGTCGAGAGTCCGCTGGTCGCGCCGCACGACGTGCCGGCGCACCGAGTGTGGGATGCGCTCGAGACGTCGACGAACGAGGTGCTCGTCTCCGTGACACTCGCGGACGCGCGCAGGCCGCGGGGGCGAGCCCGCGGGAGTGCTGCTCCGGATTGTTGACCAAATCGATCGGCAAAGGCGAGGAGGGGAGTGCCCAGGTCGAGGGCGCCGGGTTCGCGAGACTCGGGAACGTGAGGATCACGGCCAAGGCCGACTACGCGGTGCGCGTCGCGGTGGAGCTTGCCGCCGCGTCCGCCGACGCGCCGGTGAAGGGCGAGCGGCTGGCGGCGGCACAGGGCATTCCGCGCAACTTCATGGAGAACATCCTCACGGAGCTGCGGCGCGCCGGGCTCGTCCGCACGCGCCGTGGTGCGGAGGGCGGGTACCAGCTCGCGCGCCCGCCGAGGGAGATCACGGTCGCCGACGTGCTGCGCGCGGTCGAGGGGCCGCTCGCTGCGGTTCAGGGCGTGCAGCCACAAGACCTGCGCTACGGCGGCGCCGCCGAGCATCTGCCCGAGGTGTGGGTGGCGCTGCGCGCGTCGCTGCGCTCGGTGCTCGAACACGTCACGCTCGCCGACGTCGCGACCGGCAGGCTCCCGCGCGCGGTCAAGGCGAAGGTCGCGAACCCCGACGCGTGGTCGCGCCGGTAACGCGCGGGTCCCGAGGAGGACAGGGACGTATGGGCTTCTTCGAACGCAACCGCCGGGCGCTCGTCGACAAGGGCTACGACCCTGCACGGCTCCCGCCGGGGCAGTACCACACCGAGCGGTTCCCGGTCCTGCACGTCGGCGACGTTCCGACGTACGACATGGCGGCGTGGACGTTCGTCATCTCCGGCGCGGTGACCAGGGAGCGAGTTTTGACGTGGACGGAACTGCGCGCCCTGCCCGAGGCCGAGATCGTGACCGACATCCACTGCGTGACCAAGTGGTCGAAGTTCGACACGCGGTGGAAGGGCGTTCGTTTCCGCGACGTCATGACGCTCGTCGGACGGAAGGATAAATCGGATACTCTCAGCCGGGTGGGCTCACTGCTCCCCGAGTCGACCCTGGGAGGGAACGAACGCCATGAGCGAGTCTGATCACCGGCAGCGCCTGGCAGCGATTCTCGCTGCCGATGTCGTCGGTTTCTCGAGGCTCATGGCTCACGACGAGCGCGGAACCGTCGCCGCGCTCGAGGCCG